>Ga0247698_1000004_pt1 | contig 27683 bp, 32 predicted proteins | sample 21W_NmetaG_FD_197430 | JGI IMG/M metagenome (GOLD analysis project Ga0247698, IMG submission 197430) | Soil microbial communities from hillslope of Landscape Evolution Observatory, University of Arizona, Oracle, AZ, United States - 2-1-W_N | ecosystem: Engineered > Artificial ecosystem >...
CGTCCAGGGCGGCTGGCGCGACGTCCGCTGGCGGCGGATCGCCCTGGCCATGCAGTCGGCGGCATCGCTGAACCCGGTCCTGACCGTCGGCGTGCAGCTGGCCGAGCCCCAGCAGGTCCACCTCGATCGCTCCCGCGACGAGGCCGACGCCCGCAGCACCGAGGTCCTGACCGACGTGGGCCTCGGCGAGTGGGCGCTGGCCCGCCACCCCCGGGAGCTCTCCGGGGGCCAGCGCCGCCTGGTCCTGCTGGCCATGGCCCTGGTGTGCGAGCCCGAGGTGGTCGTGCTCGACGAGCCCACCGCCGGCCTCGACCCCGCCACCAGGAACCAGGCGCTCAAGGTCCTCCAGCGCATCCGCGACGACGGCCGGGCCCTGGTGGTGATGAGCCACGACGCCGACGCCCTCGACCAGGTGGCCGACCGGGTGGCCGTGCTCTACCGCGGCTGGCTGGCCGAGATGGGCCCGGCCGCGGCCGTGATCGACAACCCCCGGGGGCCGTACACGTGGGCCCTGCTCAACGCCCGGCCCACGCTGGCGTCGGTCAAGGACCTGCGGGGCATCCGGGGCGACCCGCCGAACCCCACCCACCTGGCCACCGGCTGCCCGTTCGCCGGCCGCTGCACCCAGGAGATCGACGAGTGCGCCGACGGCCGGCCACCCCTCCTGTCGCCCTTCGGCGAGCAGGGCGACCGCGTCGTGTCGTGCGTCCGGGGCGGTGTCGTCCCCCTGCTGCGGGCCCACGGGCTGCGCAAGTCCTACGAGGTCCCGGGCAAGCTGTTCCGCAAGGAGCGGTTCAACGCGGTCGACGGCGTGTCGTTGGAGGTCCTGGAGGGCGAGGTGGTCGGCCTGGTCGGCGCCACCGGCGCGGGCAAGTCCACCGTCGCCTCCATGCTGGTGCGGCTGCTCGAGCCCGAGGCGGGCACGGTGGAGATCGAGGGCCACGACCTCCTAGCCGCCGCCGGCGCCGAGCTCAAAGCCGCCCGCCGCCGGGTCCAGCTCCTGTTCCAGGACCCGTTCGAGGCCCTGTCGGCCCGGCTCACGGTGGCCCAGGCCGTACGGGAGCCACTGGAGCTGCAGGGCCTCGGCGACCGCAAGGAGCAGGACGGGAAGGTGCGTGACACGCTCCGGGCCGCCCGGCTACCGGCCGACGACGCCTTCCTGCAGCGGTACACCCACGAGCTGTCCGGCGGCCAGCTCCAGCGGGTGGCGCTGGCCCGGGCCCTCGTCCTGGAACCCAAACTGCTGGTGGCCGACGAGCCGGTGTCCATGCTGGACCCGTCGGAGCAAGCCAAGGTCCTCCAGCTGCTCAAGCAGCTGCAGGTCGACCGGGGGATGGCCATGGTGCTGGTGTCGCACGACCTGGGTGCGGTGCTGCGGGTGGCGGACCGGGTGATGGTGATGGACCGGGGACGGGTGGTGGAGCAGGGGACGGGCAGCCAGCTGCTCATGGGGCCGCGCCACCCGGCGACGAAGGCCCTGCTTGACGCGGCGGGACGTGACCTGTTGTTCGAGTTGACGACGCCGGAGACGGCATGACAAGGGGAGGTGCGGTGAATACGACGAGACACCGGCGGACGTGGATCCGGGGGACGGCGATGGCACTGGCCGGCGCGCTGCTGACAGCGGCCTGCTCGTCCGGCGACGACGGGCCGTCGCCCCAGACGCAGCAGACGAACCAGCGACCGGCGAGCGTGGAGCGCATCCGCCTCGCCGGCGGGGACTTCGGTTACCCCACGCCCTTCGCCTACGTGCGGGGTCCGGGGATGATCCAGACCGGCTACATCTTCGACACCCTCCTGTGGGAGGACTCCACCGGCAAGCCCGGCCCCTGGCTGGCCACCCAGTGGTCGCAGTCGCCCGACGGCCTCGAGTGGAAGTTCACCATCCGCGACAACGTGAAGTTCCACGACGGCCAGCCCCTCACCGCGGAGGACGTCAAGTTCAGCTTCGACTACGTCACCACCGGCGCCGGTGCGGCGGGGGCCAGCCGGGTCGACCTCAAGGAGGTGGTGGTCGAGTCGCCCACCACCCTGGTCATCCGGCTGAACACCCCCAACGCCGTGTTCGAGGAGAACGTGGCCATGCGCACGTTCATCATCCCCAAGCACATCTGGTCCACGGTCACCGACCCGACGAAGTTCCGCGACCCCAAGGCCACCATCGGCTCGGGGCCCTACAAGCTCCAGTCGGTCGACGAGGCCGGCGGCAGCTATCTGTACACGGCCAACGAAGCGTTCTTCCTGGGGGTGCCCTACGTGCGCCGCCTCGAGTTCGTGCCCGCCCCCGACGAGCTGCTCGGGCTCCAGCGGGGCGAGATCGACGCCGCCGAGCTGTCCGAGGAGCCGGCGCCGGAGGAGCAGCTCAAGGCCTTCGAGAGCAACCCGCAGTTCGGCAAGCTCCAGGGCACCGGCGACTGGAACCTCGCCCTCAACTTCAACCTCTCCAAGGGCTTCCCCTACAACGAGAAGAAGTTCCGCCACGCCATCGCCTACGCCATCGACCGCAAGGACATGGTGAACCGCCTCCTCCTCGGGCGGGGGCAGCCGGCGAGCGTGGCCGGCCTGGCGCCCGACCACGACATGCTGGCGCCCAACCTGCCCACCTACGACCGCAACGTGGCCCGGGCCCGCACCCTGCTCGACGAGATCGGGATCAAGGACACGAACAACGACGGCGTCCGCGAGCTGCCGGACGGCTCCCGTTTCGTTCAGGAGCTCCAGAGCAGCAACCGGTTCAGCCCGAAGTCGCCGGAGCTGATCAAGGAGTACCTGCGCGAGGTCGGGATCGACGTCAACGTCCAGATCCTCGACCGGGCCGCGGCCGACGACAACGCCGGCAAGGGGAACTACACGATGACGCTCGTCGGCTACGGCGGCATCGCCGGCGACGCCGACGGGCTGCGGGGGCGCTATGCGCCGCCCCGCAACAGCACCTCGTTCAGCCGGGCCATCGGCTACACCAACGCCGAGTTCACCGACGCGGCCAGCAAGCAGCTGACCGCCCTGAACCAGAACCAGCGCAAGGAGCTCGTGCACCAGATGCAGCGCATCGTGGCCGAGGACCTGCCGATCCTCCCGCTCTACGTCCCCCAGCGGGTCGCCTTCTTCAACAAGGCGGCCTTCGACAACTGGTACTACACGCCCGGCTGCAGCCCCTGCCGGGGCACCCGCAACAAGCACATGTACGTCACCGGCAAGACCACGGGCTTCTAGCCCTGCCGGAGTACCCTCGCCCCGTGGGGCGACCGCGCACGTGAAAGCACTGGTCGCCGAGTCGTTGGCCGTCTCCTACGGCGAGGTCAAAGCCGTCCGGGAGGCGTCCTTCTCCGTGGAGGCCGGGCAGGTCTTCGGCCTGCTCGGCCCCAACGGGGCGGGCAAGACGTCGATCATGCGGGTCCTCACCACCCTGGTCCGGCCGGCCGGCGGCCGGGCCTGGGTGCTGGGCCACGAGGTCGGCGCCGAGCCGGCCACCGTCCGCCGGCTCATCGGCTACGTGCCCCAGGCGCTCTCGGCCGACGGGTCGCTCACCGGGCGGGAGAACGGGGCCCTGTTCGCCCAGCTCCACGGCCTGCCCCGCCGCGAGCGGGCCGACCGGGTGCAGGAGATCCTCGAGGTCATGGACATCGCCGACGCCGCCGACCGGCCGGTCCGGACCTATTCGGGGGGCATGGTCCGCCGCCTGGAGATCGCCTGCGCCCTGCTCCACCGCCCCCGCCTGCTCCTCCTCGACGAGCCCACGCTCGGCCTCGACCCGCTGGCCCGGCGCACCGTCTGGAAGCACCTCGCCGGCATCCGGGCCGAGCACGGCACCACGCTCTTCGTGAGCACCCATCTGATGGAGGAGGCCGAGGAGCAGTGCCAGCGGCTGGCCGTCCTCTGCGCGGGCCGGATCCGGGCCGAGGGCAGCCCGGCCGAGCTGCTGGCCCTCGGCGCCCAGGGCGGCACCCTCGAGGACGTCTTCGTGGAGCTGGCGTCGGAACCGTCGACAGGAAGGGGGACCCTGCGTGAGATCGACCGCACCCGTCGCACCGCCCGACGTCTTGGTTGAGGAGGTCGCGCCGCTCACCCTCGCCCAGGCGTCCTCGAACTACCTCGGGGCGGTGGCGTCGATGGTGCAGGCCGAGCTGCACCGGGTGCGGCGGGAGCCGTCGGTGCTGGTGGCCCGGACGGCCCAGCCGCTCCTGTGGCTGCTGGTGTTCGGCTCGGCCGTGTCCCGGGTCCGCGGCCTCGGCCTGGAAGGCGTGCCCTACAAGGCCTTCCTGGTCCCAGGGGTGCTGGCCCAGTCGGTCATGTTCGTCGCCATCTTCTCGGGCCTGGCCATCATCTGGGAGCGCGACCTGGGCATCACCCAGCGGGTGCTGGTGGCGCCCGTCCCCCGCAGCGCCATCATCCTCGGCAAGGCGGCCAGCACGGCCATGCGGGCGGTCGTGCTGTCGTGCCTGGTGCTGGCCGTGGTCGCCGTTGCCGGCATCCCGCTCGAGTGGTCGCCCCTCCGGCTGGTGGGGGCCCTGCTGGCGGTGGCCATGGGCGCCATCCTGCTCTCGGCGCTGTCGATGATCATCGCCTCGGCCGTGAAGACCCGCGAGCAGTTCATGGGCCTGGGCCAGCTCATCACCCTGCCCCTGCTGTTCGCGTCCAACGCCCTGTACTCGGTGTCGATCATGCCGGGGTGGCTGCAGGCCGTGGCCAAGGCCAACCCGCTGACCTACCAGGTGGAGGTGCTCCGCCGTCTGCTGGTCGGCGTCGGCCCCAACCGGCTCCTGCTGGACGCGGCCGTCCTGATCGGCGGCACGGTCATCGCGGTGGCCGTGGCCAGCTGGACCTTCCCCAGGCGGGTGATGTAGGCGGTTCAGGCCGCCCGCAGCACCTGGTCCTTGCTCCTGGCCCAGTCGTCGTCGACCAGGACCACCCGCCGGCCGGCCCGGTCGAGCATGGACGCCGCGATCGACGCCCGGTAGCCGGTGGCGCAGTGGACCCACACCTCGCCCTCCGGGATCTCGCCGAGCCGGGCCTCGAGCTCGTGGAGCGGGATGTGGACCGCGCCGTCGACGTGGCCGTCGGCCCACTCGTCGTCCCGGCGGACGTCGAGGATCACCGCGGAACGGGTTGCGGCCCCGGCCATCTCGTCCAGGGTGGCCGTGCGGTACGACCGCACGTCACCGCCGGCCGCCCACGCCTCGATCCCCCCCGTGGCCGCGCCCGCCGGGCGGTCGATCCCGATGCGCGCCATCTGACGCTGCGCCTCGGCCACCTCCCCGGCGGTGTCGCCGACCAGGGTGACCGGCGTCCCCCAGGGGATGGTCCAGCCCAGGTAGGTGACGAAGGCGGTGCCGACCTCCACGTTCAGCGTGCCGGCCAGGTGGCCCCGGGCGAAGGCCGTCCGCGACCGCAGGTCCACCACCCACTCACCGGCGTGGATCCGGCGGCGCAGCTCGTACGGATCCACCGGCTCGGGCGGGGACAGGTCCACCGGGTCCGGTCCCCTGCGGTTGGCGGGCGCCATGTGGGCGTAGTAGCGGGGATAGGCGGTCAGCCCGCGCAGCAGCCGTTCGACGAACTCCTCCTCGTCGTCCACGGTGAGGGCCAGGTTCCCTGTGCGCTCCTCGTCGATGGTGCTGGCGGTCGACCCGCTGGTGGACGCGGACGAGCAGAAGCTCCCGAAGCCGTGGGTGGGTGCCACCGCGGTGTGACCGGGCAGCTCGGAGGCCAGGCGCCGCACCGACCGGAACTGGGCCCGGGTGAGCCAGTCGGTCGCCGCCGCGCCGATGAGGTCGGTGCGGCCGACGGTGCCGTACAGCAGCGACCCGCCGGTGAACACCACGGCCGGCTCGCCGTCGTCGACCACGACGTAGGACAGGTGCGTCGGCGTGTGGCCCGGAGTGTGCAAGGCCCGCACCACCAGCCCGCCCACGGTGAACTCGTCGCCGTCGTGGGCGCCCGTCCGCTCGTAGGCGACGTCCTCCTCGGCCGAGAGCACGTACTCGGCGCCGGTGCGCCGGGCCAGCTCGAGCCCGCCGGTCACGTAGTCGTTGTGGATGTGGGTCTCGAACACGTGGGTCAGCCGGAGGCCGCGCGTCTCCAGGATCACCAGGATGCGGTCGATGTCACGCTGCGGGTCGACGGCGGCCGCCGCGCCGCCCTCGACGAGGAGGTAGCTGCGGTCCCCCAGCGAAGGGGTCTCGATGGTGATGAGTTCCATGTCGCTCTCCTCTCAGGCCACCGAGCCGGGGGACCCGTCGTCACGGACGACGGGCAGTCCACGGGCGGCCCACGACTTCATCCCGCCGGCGACGTTGCGGGCGCGGATGCCCGTGGCGGCGAGGGCACGGGCGGCCACCGCCGAGCGACCACCGCTCCGGCAGACGGCCAGCACCTCCACGCCGCCGAGCTGCCGGGCTGCGCCGCCGATCTCGCGCAGCGGCACGTGCACGGCCTCGGGCGCGTGCCCGGCGTGCCACTCCCCCGGCTCCCTCACATCCACCAGGACCGCGCCGCTGGCCTGTAGCCGCAACGCCTCGGTGGGGCTCACATCCTCCATTGTCCTACGTCCGAACACCTAACCTCCTCGGGTCTCCCGTATACAAGGCATACCCCAGGGGGTATATTCCAGCCGCTCGGGAATACCCCTCCGGGTATGGCGTTGCACCCCAACGATGAACCTCCCCCATGAAACCGTCGACGACCTGATCAAGCGGCTCCGGCGAGTCGAGGGGCAGGTGCGCGGCATCCAGCAGATGCTGACCGAGGGCCGCGAGTGCCGCGACGTCGTCACCCAGATCTCCGCCGCCCGCAAGGCGCTCGACCAGGCCGGCTTCCGCCTGGTGGCCTCGGGGCTGACCTACTGCCTGGACAACCCCGAGCAGGCTGCTGCCGAGGGCTACGCCCTCGACGACGTTCAGCGCATGTTCACCAAGCTGGCCTGAGCGCCCGGCGAGGGCGCGGGTTGCGCGCCGTGGGTCCTCTGTGGCGATGGCCCGGAGCTTGGGGTCGGATCAGGCGCCGACGTAGGTCACCTGGCCGGTGAGGGCGTAGCTGCCGAATCCGGGGAGGGCGACCTCCGCCGACACGTCGGCCTGTTGACCCGGCGCGAGCGTGGTGACGGCGGGATTCCTGAGGTGGACGTCCGCCCACGGCTGGCCGTTCCTCGTGGCCTTCACCACGACGTCGAGCCCGCCGGGAAAGGCCACGGCCGAGCTGCGCTGGTTGACGAGGGTGGCCCGCAGCGCAGCTGCCGGCGGTGTGTCGGCCACCACCACGCCCTGGACCTCGAACGCCAGGACACCCTGGCCCGCCCGCGGGTCGATCGACGAGGCGCCGCCCCGCTGGCCGGCCCGCAGGTAGGCGAACGAGAAGGCGTTGTCCGAGGACTGGACCGATGCCGGGCCGTCGGGGCGGGCGTCCCCGAGGTCCTGGTGGACGGTCGTGGCGGGCGACGGGTCGGTGAACGCCCTGCTGAGCACCCTCGTGGCCGGCGCCTGGCCGTCGTCGCCGGTGAGCGCGTAGGCGGCGGCAACCCCCGCCGCCACGAGGGCGACGGCCACGGCGCCGGCGGCGAGCCGCCTCCGGCCGTCTCCACCGGACCTCGCCCTGCCTGTCCCAGCCATCGCCGTCCCTTCCCGTCGCCACGCGCGGGCCGTTTCGTCGCGCTCTCAGTCTTCCCGACACAGCATGACGAAGGCCGCCGGGCCACGGCAGGGTCGAAGGTCCCTTCCGGGCCACTCATCGCCGGACGACGGCGCTCACCACCTCGGGGAGCGAGACCGGCGGTCGTCGGCGCCGGAGGTCACATTCGCCAATCAGCAGAGCGGGACGCACGGGAGCGGCGGCGGGGCCTCCACCAGGACGCCGCCGGTTCTCGTCAGGTCGTCGACGAGCCACTGTCCCGCGGCGAACCACCACAGGGGCGGCCAGGGCCGGTCCGAGCACGGTCGCGACGACGAGGCGGGTACGGCCCGGGACCGGCGAGAGCGCGGCCTGCGGCGGCGACCCGTCGGGGCGGGTGTCGAGGCCCAGGCGGGCGAAGTGGCGCTGAAAGGCGCGGGCCGAGGGTGCCCACGGCTCGGCGGTGGCCACGATGGCGTAGGCCGAGGTCATCGCCGAAGAGTCGGGTCAGCTCCGACGAGTCACGTGTGCAGCGGGCCACGCGAGGAGTGATGCGTCGTTCGCGGTCCCGCGCTGACGTGTCGGCGATGCGGGGAGATCCAGCGCGCGACACCACGGATCGGTCCGGGACGAGTACCCGTTAACCCCTCGCGCAGCGCGTCGTCTCTCCGCATCACCTCCCTCAGGCGTCTATGACGCTCGTCGGCTGTGGTCCGATAGAGGTGCGGCCCTCCACGCCGTCTGCCCGTCGTGCCGCACGCAGCACGCGGACCACGAGGGCCGGCGCAAGGAGCCAGTGCGGGCTGCGGACGAGGGCCACCACCTCGTTCAGCCTCACCACGACTGTGTCATCTCGCTGGCCGGCGTCGATCACGCGATCCAGGTAGCGGTTCAAGAAGTCAGTGCCGAACGGCTTCCTGCCGGTCGTACCGTCATAGGCGAAATCGCCGCCGACCGCGATCGACCACGGCGCGTTCACAATTCGCCCCGCGGCGCGGAAGTACGAGCGGGCGAATGCGCGATTCGCCGCGCCGGCTCGCTCCAGCGCGCGCCCGAGCGCCTCGGACTGGAGGGCCGCGGAGCTCATGCCCTGGCCGTAGATCGGATCGAAGCTGCAGAGGGCGTCACCCAGCAGCACCCATCCGGTCGGAAACCGGCGGAGCCGTTCGACGTGCCGGCGCTGATTGGCTGGGTACCGGTGTGTCACAGCCTCGCCGAGCGGCTCCGATGTTGCGACGACGTCAGCGATGACCGATGCTCCGAACTGCCGGAGGTACCGAAGCATCCCAGCGTCGTCGCTCGGCGCCAGCTCGCCATTGATGCCGGCGATGCCGAGGATCCATCGATCATCCTCCATCGGCAGGAGCATGGCGAGCCGTTTCGTGGATGGACCGCCGATCGCGGCCGCCGCTCGCCAGTCCCTCGAAGCTGCTTCGGTGCGGCGGAAGACGCGGCTGACATAGCGGGTCTCGACCTGAACAACCGAAGTAGCCGGCGCGTCATAGCCCATTTCCTGAATCCAAGCGAGCGTGCGCGCCTGCCTTCCCGTAGCGTCGACCACCAGGTCGCACTCGATGTCCTCGGCGCCGTCCACGCGGACGCCCGTCACCCGATCCCCGGAGGGATAGCTGAGGAGTCCGCTCGCCGTCGTCTCGTCGCGAATCTCGACGTTCCCGAGCGCCGCTACCCGTCGACGCACGCTCCACTCGAGCAGCGGCCGAGACATCGCCGGCCCACGGAGCGCCGAGCGCGGCCGCCGCTGCACGCCACCGCGCTGCTGCCAGCAGAAGTCCGCACAAAAGTCGATCTCGACCGCGCCCGCGTCCAGCAGCTCCGCACTCAGACCTGGGAACCACCTCTCGAAGAGCCGGGCGCCCGAGGGGAGGAGCAGGTGGGGATGACGTCCTTGGGGGACGAGTCGCCGGGCCTCCGGGCCGTCGGGGAGCGTGTCGCGCTCGAGGATGATGACTCGCCGGCACCGTTCGGAGAGGACGCGGGCGGCGACGAGACCCGCCATGCTCGCGCCAAGCACGACCACCGTCCCGACAGGTTGGCGCTGCTCATTCCGTGCGTCGTTCGTCATGACACCGACGGTCGCGCCCACCGCCGGCCGAAGCATCGGTGATCTCGCCTATTTCGGGGTGATTTTCCGAACGGCGTAGGCCGCGGCTTCGGCACGGCCGCCGAGCCCGAGCTTCCTCAGAATGCTCGCTACGTGGTGCTCGACGGTGCGGCGACTGATGAAGAGGCGGCCGCTGATCGCCGGGTTGGAGAGGCCCTCGCCAAGGAGCACCAGCACCTCCCGTTCGCGTCGTGTGAGGACGTCGAGTTGCCTGGGTGCGGCGCGGCCCGCCCTTGTCCCGAGCGACCGCAGCAGAGCGGCGGCGGCATCGGCATCGCGCCGGGCCCCGAGCTGCTCGAAGGCGGCGCAGGCGACGCGGGCTTCGGCAACGGCGGTCTCGCGATCGACAGTTGCGAGCGCGCCGGCGAGAACGAGGCGGGTTCGAGCCGACTCGTAGGGCAGGCCAAGCTCTGCGAACCAGGTGAGCGCGAGCTCGAGGTCCTGCACCGCGGGTGCGCCGCCGGTCCGGGCCGTCGCCCGCCGTACGTAGGCGCCAACGATGCCACCGCTGTCGGCCGCCGCCGGAGGATCGTCTCCGAGCGCCCCTGCGGAGGCAACGAGATCGAGCAGGACGGCGCGCTCGACGCAGCCATCGTCGAGGTCGCGCAGCCGGCGATGGGCGAGCGCAGCGGCAACGGTCGCCTCCCCCCGCGCCAGGTGGAGGAGGCACCGCCCGTAAGTCGTCACGGGTTGATCTTCCAGGCCAGCCAACAGCTCGGCTGCATCCTCGAGCCGGCCCTGCGCAATCCAGAGTTCGGCGAGCCTGGCGGCCGCCTCTGCGCGCAATACGGTGTCGCCGGTCCCGCTCGTCGCCAGCGCCGCCTGCAACTCCCGCTCGGCGCCAGGCCAGTCGCCGGCCGCGAAGAGGACGGCCCCGTGATGGGTACGGCACGTCGTGTAGAGGTGCGAAGATCCGTAGCGCTGCTGGAAGTCGTCGGCGGCGCGGATCCACTGTGCGGCCCGCTTGACGTCGAGGGCCCGACTGCACGCCGTGATGGTGCGGCAACTAACGAGGACCACCGTGTCGAGGTCAGTGCCCTCGCCGGCGAGCGAGGCCGCCATGGCTTGGTCAAGGAGGGACATTCCTTCGCCGCGCCGGCCGATCGCGACGAGTGCGGCACCGAGTTCGCAGCGGGCGCACAAGGTCAAGTCGGGATCGCCCAGTGATTGGGCGCTGGAGAGCGCGCGCCGGGCATAGTCGACGGCCATGAGCGCTTCGCCTCGGTCGGTGGCCGTGTACGCCCGTGCCAGCATGACCCACCCCGCGAGCGGCACGACGTCGTGCTCGGCGACGAGGGTCGATGCCCGCTCGAGCCAGCCGTTGGCGGCGGCGTCGTTTCCAACGCTCATCCGGAGCGCGAGACAGAGGTAGAAGGCGGCAAGGACGGCTTGGGCATGGTCGCCCCGGTGCTCGAACGCCACGTAGGCCCGCTCCCAGCATCGCAGGGCGTCGTGCGTCTCGCCGAGCCACCATCTGGCGACGCCGAGGCCGAAATGCGCGTCCGCCGTCTCATCGCCATCAAGGACAACGAGATAGCACTCACGCGCACGTGACCAGTCACCCGACCGCAGCGCGGCCGTAGCGAAGTCGAGAGTTGTCTCCTCGTCCACGCACTGAAGGCTAGGGCTCAGCCGCTCGGGAGTCGGAGGGGCACCCAGAGACGGTTCCGTGGCTTGTCGGTCACGGGATCAGTGGCGAGCGAGCGACAGGCGGGCCGGCGGCGGCCGAGCCGTCTTGCTTGACCGGCGTCGTAATGGGCAACCGGCTTCGGCCCGGTGCGGGCGAGCGCGGCCAAGCGGCACGCGTGATGATGCACACTGTCCGAGTGATAGCCGCCCTGGGCGGCGAGCCGATCGTGTGCTTCCTCCTGCCCCGGCCCGGCGCCGATGATCACGAGCCGGCGGCGACCGAGCGGTCTGGGCCGCGACGACCAACCCTCACCAAGCTCCGTCCTCTTCTGAACGAGCGCCAGCGGCGAGCACTGGCCGGGGTGACGGCGAGGGCGCTCGGTCGTGGTGGGGTGGCGCAGGTCGCGGTGGCGTCGGGGATGTCCCGCAAGACGGTGTCTGCCGCGGTGGCCGAGGTGGACGCCGGGTTCGAGGCCTCGTCACGAGTGCGCCGGCCGGGGGCGGGCCGCAAGAAGCTGATCGACCACGACCCGGAGCTATTGGTGGCGCTGGACTCCCTGGTGGAGCCGGAGAGCCGGGGCGACCCGATGTGCCGGCTGCGCTGGACGTGCAAGTCCACCCGCAACCTCGCCGACGAGCTCGCCGCCCAGGGCCACCCGGCGAGCTCGTGGACCGTGGCCCAGCTGTTGCACTACCTGGAGTTCAGCCTGCAGGCCAACGCCAAGCAGCGCGAAGGCGCCCAGCACCCCGACCGCGACGCCCAGTTCCACTACCTCAACGACCAGGTCCCCGCCCACCTGCGGCGGCAGTGGCCGGTGATCAGCGTCGATACCAAGAAGAAGGAAGTGGTCGGGAACCACGGCGGGCAGAACCGGCGGCCGGAGGCGGACCCGGTGCGAGTCGACGTGCATGACTTCCCCGACCCCGAGGTCGGCAAGGCCATCCCCTACGGCGTCTACGACATGGCCGCCAACGAAGGCTTCGTGGTGGTGGGCGACGACCACGACACCGCCGAGTTCGCGGTGACGACCATCGGGCAGTGGTGGGACAAGGTCGGCCGCCCCGCCTACCCGAAGGCGACCCGCCTGTTGATCACCGCCGATGCCGGAGGATCAAACGGCTACCGTGTGCGGGCCTGGAAGACGGGGCTGGGCGCCCTGGCCGCCCGGACCGGCTTGGCCGTCACCGTGTGCCACTTCCCCCCTGGGACCAGCAAGTGGAACAAGGTGGAGCACCGGCTGTTCTCGGCCATCACCAGCAACTGGCGGGGCCGGCCGCTCGAGAACCACGAGGTCGTGGTCAATCTCATCGCCGGCAACGCTACTCGCACCGGGCTCGCCGTCCATGCCGAGCGCGACACCTCCTATTACCCGACCGGCGTGAAGGTCACCAACGCGGAGCTCGCCGCCGTGCCCCTCACCGGCCACCGGTTCCACCCCGAGTGGAACTACCATCGGGCCAGGACCGAAGAACCCCACGCCTGTAACTACGCGTAAGTCCCTCGCGGGTCCTTAGGGGCTACCTCGGGCTGCACGCCGCGGCGCGAATACCCGATCGCTTCCATGGGCCCTCCACCTGCTTAGCGCCCGGCAGGAGCGGCACTTCGCGTCCGCTCTCGATCGGCAGGTGTGGATGGTCGGCAGCGACGTGACCAGGTTCCCCAGCGGCATCTGGGGGCCAGCCCCCTCTGGTCGCTGCTGCTTCATCCCCCATCATGGGACGTATGGTCGACGGCGAACTGAGATGTCCGTGGACGGGACTGACACTTGCTGCTCGGGCCGCGTTCTCCCTCACCACGTTCGCGATCATCCTCGCTGGCTGCGTCGAGGTAGTTCGCGTGGGCCAGTTGAGGCCCGCGGAAACTTCAATGCCGTGTTCTTCGGACTGCTTGCACTCCTCGTTCTGCCTACCGTGATCTACGCCATCGGCGTGCGCCGTCCGGAGTCGGTGCTGTACTTCGGTCCGGCTCTACTCCTCATCACGGCCTTTGGATGGGTCTTCGTCTCCGTGACGGACGAGGGCCTCCGGGCTGTGTTCACGCCGCTGTCCTTCCTTGTGACGCTCGCAACCTCGACCGCCGGAGTCATCCGCGACCGTGTGTCAACTTGATTCGCCTGCTAGGACCACCGATGAATAGCGCCGGCTACGTCGCGCTCGTGGCTGCCGGGGGCCTGGTCGGATCGATCGCGGGGCGGCGATCCCGACCGCCCCCTTCGAGCAGTGGGGGGCACGCTACCGCCTGGGAGGAGGTCGCGTGGGTCCCGTGGCACGCCACGCGGCCGGCGGTAGGTGGCATGTAGGTCCCTCGTGTCGTCCCGTAGTTATGAGCCAGTCGCTGCGCCCATCCTGGGCAAACTCGAACTGGGGTGAAGACCCGTCGCAGCCGTGGACGTCTGCCGATCACTCACGAAGATGCCGTTCGCCAACGCGCTTGCGAAGGGGCACGATGGCTTCATGTCCGACGAGGTCCACGCGCCCCATTCCAACGACCTCGCCGACCGCGCGGTCGGCGCCGCCGCCAGCGCGCTGGGGGTCCTCAAGCGGTTCATGGTCGATTACGACGCTGATGCTCCCCACGCGGCCTGGCAGGTGCTGCACGAGGCCGGCCGGTCCTCGGTGGCTGCGGCGTCCGATGAAGAGACCTGGGTTCGTCAGGCGGCGCTGATGCTCCTTGTCGGTCTTGAGACGGTCTCGCGCGACGCCGGACCGGATGGCGATATGGAAGGGACCAGCGAGCAAGACGACGACGCCTCCGGGCAGGTCGAGGAGGCCTGGCGGCTGCTTGCGCTAGGTGACCTGGCTGGGGCTGAGTCACTTTCGAACGAGCTCGTTCGTCCAAAGGCCGACGAGGACGATGGAGATGCCAGAGACGTCGGGGATGCCGTCCACCACGGACACCTGATCCTTGGCCACATCAGCTTGCGGCGAGGGAACGAAGGCGCCGCTGAGGAGCACCTGCTCGCTGCCGCGAGCGTCTCCCCGTCTCCGGTCCTGGCGTCATTCGGGCCGAACATGTCTCTAGCACGGGAGCTGCTACGGCAAGGGCGCCAGGAGGCTGTCCTCGCCTACTTCGAACGGTGTGCTTCGTTCTGGGGGCCACTCGTCCGCTGGAGCGCCGACGTGCGGCAAGGAATCATGCCTGATTTCGGCCCGAACCTCATCTACGGGCTTCCTGACGACGTGCAGGAGGAGATCGCTGGCTCCGCTTGAACCGTCGCAGCGTGGATGCCGTCGATCGTCGCGGCCTTGGCGTGGCTGACGCGTGAGCCCAGATCAGCTCGAACTCGACTTGCCCTTCACGGTAAGGCGCCATTCAGCCGGCGGTAGAGGACACCCGCGACTGCGGGAGGACCCCGCACTTATGGGACGCCGCCAAGGCGATCGACCTGCCTGGGCCGGATGCCGACTCGGTTAGAACCTGGGCCATGGAGTACGTCCAGTTGGCAGAGACTCCCGGAGGAGAGCGCTTCAGCGTTGTCGTCGCGCCCCCGGGCTCCGCGCTCGATGCCGGGGGTCAGTTTCCGGCTGGTGGCGCGCTCGGCAGCATGATCGCCGTCGTCCGGATGATCTTCCGCTCAAGTCGCCGGGGTTGGCGGGTGGCCGTAACGCCCTGCGACATCCACGGTCGAGCAACCGGGGCCGCCCACCGTGAACGCGTTGCTGACGAAGAGGCAGCAACGACTCGAGCGCAAGCAATCGTGGGCGCCATTCGCACCGGTCAGTTCAGTGGCCGGGTCCTTCCGGAGCATGACCACAGGCGGCGATCAGGGCGACCCTGGCGGCGGGATGAGCTCGTGGTTGGGGGGCAACGGCAACGGACGGCCGCACCAACCTGTCGATCGAAATCAGAGCCGTCCCGGCGGCGCCCGGTACGAGGCTCTGGTTGCCGGGGGCCCAACGAAGACGCGACGCTTGCGCGAGCTGTCAGCTCAACCCACCCAGCCGACGTTGAGGGCAGGCCCCCATGGTCAAGGCGCTAGCGAGGGCCGACAATCACCCCATGACCAGCATGACCATGCGTGACCTCGGATGCCCGTAGTGCGATCTTGGCTGGCGGCCCGTGTGCAGGCGTGGCGGGAGGACTGGCGAGCAACGAGGGAGGCGACGAAGGTCATCGTGCTCCTCCTCGCCGCGACGCTCGTGGCGTGGGCGGCCTTCGCTCTGTGGTTCTCGATGACGTACGACTTCTGACCTCTGACCGTTGAGGTCAGCGGCGCGTTGAAACCATTGCGGATGCCGCAGCGATTCCCGCGGCGCAAACGACTGCAGTTCGGCGCCTCCGGCATGGGCCGGGGCCGGCGCCTGTCGTCGCTGCCTACTCCGGTGGCACTCGGACGGTGGGCGTATAGCCGCCAGCCACCCTGGTCAGCCTGGACCGGATCCCGACGAGGTACACGAGGGAGACCATGATGCCCACGGGGAAGAGTACGACCGGGCCGGCAAGGAGTCCGAGCACCCAGGCGATCTTGTTCTGGTCCGCTGCTGCCCAGTGACTGTCAGGGCGGATGAGCGCGTCCATGACCGCCCAGAGGGCCAGGCCGATGAACGGCACGAGCAGGAGAAAGAGGAAGCTCGGTCCGAACATGAGCCCGTATCGCATCGCTGTCCTTTCGCCGCCCGTCTTGGAGGCTACTGCCTCGGATCGTCCACGGCACCGAGCACGACCCACCAGCCGGACACAGGAGTGGTCGTACCCACGCGGCGTCTCGTGATCGTCGAGGGCAGACCCATCGAACATGCTCTGCGCGCCCGAAGGACCCGCGTAGGAGTCCACCGTCCCGGCGGTACGGGACACCACGGGCAAGTGACTGGAGTGCGCTTCTGGGACACCTCCCATCTCCTCGCCAGCCCGCACCTGCCGTCAGGTCCGTCGCGGTGTTCGATCGCGTCAGCTGGCGGGCCGCGCTGGAAGCTGGCAGGTCGCGGGAACTCGATAGCGGGTCTGCCTGGCGCCGTGTGAGGCTGCGTCAATGATCGTGCGGCCAGCGGAACCGGATGACTTCCTCGGAATGCAGCAGCTTGCGAGCCGGGTCTGGCCCTCCGGGTGGCATCCCGGCGGGCTCGGATGGGGGCTGTCGCGGCACGCGCTCGGCGACTCGGTCGTTGTCGTCATCGACGAGGGAACCTCCGGACCGATCGTCGGATTCGCCGGACGAGGAGGCGACGAGATCACCCACATCGAGCGGGACCGTGACGACGTTGCCGATGCTCTGGTGGAATGGCTATTGGAGGTCGACGCGAAGGCGCCGATCGCGGTGTGGGACGGCGCCGACGCGTTGGCTTGTGCGGTGGTGCGTGCCGGACTCGAACCGGTCGGGCGGCAGCCATGGTCCGGCATGTACCTCAATGTTGCGGCCGTGCGTGACGACCCCCGTCGTCACGTCGACGGCTACGCGATCCGCCCGGTCCGAGCAGACGAGACGGCCGCACGGGTCGAAGTGCACCGCGCCGCTTGGAAGCCGTCTTCGATTCCCTACACCGACGGACGCGCGGTCGACGCCGCAGCCGAGAGTTCGTTCACGTCCGAGGCGTACGAGGCGGTGCGCGGCGCATGGCTGTACGACCGGTCCCTCGACCTCGTGGCGGTCGCCGATGATGACAACAACGGACTGTTCGGCGCGTGCTGCATCGCGTGGTTCGACCCTGCGACGGGCGTGTGCGAGATCGAACCGCTCGGCGTCGCGCCGGAGCATCGCCGTCGGGGCCTCGCCGTCGCGCTGTGTCTCGAGGTGGCGCACCTCGTCGGCGACCGCGGCGGGACACACGTGTACGTCAACACGCAGCCGAAGGCCGGCTACGTCGCCTCCTCCTCGGCGTATCTCGCCGTCGGTTTCGAGCTGGTGGAGAGGGCGACAACCTACGCAGCGCCAGGCCTCCCATAAGTCGACGTCCGCGACAGCCCGAACGACGCGGCATGCTGCCCAAGGTAGGACGGTATGTCTCCCTGCCGGCGTTCGGGGCGTCCCTGGCAGACCAGCGGTGCCTATCGTTAGGGGACGCTGTCGATGACGAGGTCCATCACCGTTGCGTCCTCCTGGATGACAAAGCCAAGTCTGGCGAAGAACGGCTCACGTCCCGGAATCGGAAGCGCTTGCACGTTAGAAATCCCGTCGTTGGCGAGCCTCGCCAGGGTCTCTTTCACGAGGCGTGTTCCGATACCTCGACGACGATGACCAGGGTGCACGACCAGGTCGTCGAGCAACGCGAAGTTCACCCCGTCGGACCACACGGTCACAGTGCCGACCGCGCGCCCATCCAGCCACCCCGTCGTGACGAGGTACGCGTAGGCCAGCGCGGCGCGGGCATTTCGCTGGCCCCACCCGAGGTTGTACTCGGAGACCCTGTACAGCGCGATCCACTCATCGAGCGGGAAGTCCTTGTCGAATCGCAGCGTCACGCTCATCTGTCGACCGAGGGTTGCCTGTCGCCGTTGAGCATGCGCAACAGGATGACCTGTCCGCTGCTCGCCTACCCAGTCGCCCCTCCACCGGCGATGTGGGCGACCCCGGTGGTCGAGCGGCCCTCGCGGATAGGGGGCACCTCCCGCCCAGCCGACCCCGGCACGCAGATGCCGGTCGCTCCCGGCGTCTCATGCTCGCACCGCGCGCAGGCAGGAACGGGACTTTCCGCTTGGTGCGATCGGGACGGAGCGAGCGGCCGCCGACTTGGAGCGGCTCGAACCCATGGCGGCGCGGTCCGGTAATGCGACCTGCGCCCGGCACAATTTAGCTATGGCCTTGTCTCGCAGACTCCTCGCCGCTGAGGTTGTCTTCGGCATGATGCTGGTCGGATGTCTGCCCGGAGATCGGGTTGTCAGGGCCGAAGTCGCCAACTCTTGCGACTTTGGCGTGAACGTCCGACTGGGCTTCACAGAAGGTGCTTTGAACGCCGTCGCTCCCGACGACGTCGGCTCAAACCAGACAGAGGTCCTCGAGGCCGTCTATCCGGGACCCGGTACGCCGTTGTACTTCGCCGTCTCGCCCGTCGTCGGTGATGAGCCTCGCGTCGTTCTCCCCGAGAAACGTGCTGACAAGAACGATCGGCTACGGATCACCCTCGAGGATTCCGTGTGCGCTCAGCTCCGCCCGAGCTGATGCGGAATGGACGGTAATCCCGGACGAAGCGACACCGCTCCGTCGGGCGTGGAGCTTGCCGAGCAAGGACGGTACGTCCTCATCCGGGTTGCGTAGGACGCCCGAGGAACCAGAGCCCATGCCCCTCCTTGATGTCCCGAGCGACACGTCGCTTCCATCGTCCATACCTCCAACTCGATGGTGGGACCGCATCCCGCGTCATCTCGAAGAGGCACTCGAAGAAATATGGCTCGCGCGAAGCCTCCTGAAGGTTGGTGCAGACCTTGGCCTCGAGCGGCTGGCCGCCAAAGTCGTTTCGCTGAGCGGCCTCCATGACTGCCGCTTCTACAGTCTCAGCGTCCAGGTCGATCTCGTAGACGAGGAAGTACAGCGTCCCACCGCCGGCCAACCTCAATGCGACAGCCGCGACGTTCTCCATGTCCAGCCCACTCTTCCACGCAGCAACCGAGCACTATCGGTGTTCGACAAGCGCGACGTCGCCGGCACGGCCAGCGACAGGCGGTAAGACCGACACCGTCGAGACCGGCCGGCATCGCTGCCGATGGCAATCCTGGTCGGCCAACCCTGATCCTACGGCCGGCGGTAGTGGGCACCCCGTCCGGCCGGCGGCGCTCGTTCTTATGGGGTGCCTCGGCGCAGCCGGCTGCACGCGCGATACCGATCGGTTGAAGGCGTCGGGCGGCGGCGACGCGCACGGGAAGTAGCGGCAGCTCTTGGTCACGTCATCCACAGCGATTGGGAGTCCGTCCGACACATCGCCGGTTGCGAGCCGGCACTCAGGCGGCATCGCGAACTCTGCGGCGCTACGGTCGTCCTCGTGAGGGTGAGGTACGAGAGCCCCTGGCCTCTTGTCCTGGCGATAGGTGGAGCGGTAGGGACGGTGGGCGGAATGGTTCCCCTTGCACGGTCCGAGGTGGCCGTTGCCTGGGTAGCCCTCCTTCCCATCGGACTTCTTGCAACCGGCGTGGCGGTGATCGCAGTCGGCGCCATGGGTCGATGCCCTGAATCACGTCCAGTTGACGTCATGACCGAGCGGGCCCTGCTCCGGCTCGGCATTGGCACCCTCGTCGTCGGGCTGTTGTCGTCCTGGCTCGCCCTCACCGTGTACCGAGGAGTCATCCTTCAGGTCGGCGGCATCGCTGGTGGGATCACGATGTCTGTCGTGGGCGCTTTGGTACTCGGATGGTACGTAGCGGTTCGCGCCGAAGGTGCCAGCGTGCCGCCATACGAAGCCTGAGGCGCGGCCCCCTTTGACCGGGGTGAAGCGGCGCCCTGGCTGCCGATTGCACGCGGACGAGAAGTCCGGCTAGCGCGCTCACCGCTCGTACAGCCTCCACGGTGTCAACCGGTAACCGGCGTCGACCGTGGTTACCGTCCGACCCGGCGAGGTCGCCGGCCGAACAATCCGGCACGTACTTCTCGGTGGCGCCAGCCAAGTAGAACGGCCCTCGTGGAATACGTCCAGGTCGCCGAGACTCCTACCGGACAGCGGTACACCGTTGTCACCGCTCCTCCGGGATCGGGCCTTGATGCGGGAGGGCGATCGGCACCGGCGGAGTCGTCGGAGCGCTTGTTGCGGTCGGGATGGGCGTCGCCCGAGCCACACGGAGAGGTTGGCGGATCGCCGTCACGCCTTGCGATGGGCAGGACCGGCCGACCGGGCCGGCCCATAGAGAACGAGTCCGCCAATCAGGAGGCCGCCGAAGCGCGATCGGCTGCGGTCGTGCTAGCGATCCGGAGCGGCCGGTGGCCCGAGCCGCCGCCTGCGCCCACCGGGGGGTAATGGCCCATGGGATATCGGGAGGAATAGCGCTCGTCGCCGACCTTGCCGGCAAGTTCCGCCCAGGCGAGTAGAGCCGCAGTGTTGGACGGTCGCCAGGATCCGTTGAAATGTATCTCCTGCCCTACTGGACACCGATGACGACGATTCCGGTGACCACTCCGACGAACGCCAGAAGGCTCATCGCGGCGGCGCGAACCGTCGCCCGGGAGGGCCGGACGGCGACGGTCGTCAGTGTCGCCGGCAGCGCCATCAATAGGCTGATCCATGACGCCTACCGGAAGGTGTGACCCAAGACTCGGCCCAGCACCACCACGACTCCGATCAAGGCCGAGTACCACGGATCTCCCGCCGCTGGAGTGGCAGACCAGTGGTAGGTGGATAGCCCGATAGCGGTTGCGAGGCCGACTCCAAGAACAGTCGCGAGGACCCACTGGAGTCCGGATAGCGGTTCCGGGCGCCTACTCAACTCTCTCCTACCGGAGCCTCTAGGCATCTCGTGATAGTGGCACGGTTCCCATACCGAGGCGGTCGCAGAAGGCCGGATAAGTCTCGCCCGTCGACTTCGACCACCCGGGCGGTATCGCTCGCTGACGGCGATCCTGGCCGGACCCACCGTGATCCCACGGCCGGCGATCAGGGTCACTCCGGTCTGTCAGCGGGCTCGTGATTTAGGGGACACCTTTCACGGCGTGGTTGCATGTCCGACGGTTGGTGCCCGGGAGACTCCTCATCGGCGACCATGGAGACGTGAGTCTGCAGTATCAATGCCGAAGCGACGTACAGGACGACGAGCTGTTCTCGCTCACAGAGTCGCACGGCGGGCGCCCGTCGCTCGGTTGGTGGCGAAGGATCCGCCCGTACAGCCTGGGCTGGATTTGCGCCCGGGACGAGCACGGATTGCTGGTCGGGTTCGTCAACGTTGCGTGGGACGGCGGCGATCATGCCTTCCTGCTTGATCCCAAGGTGCGTCCCGCCCACCAGCATGCCGGCGTCGGAACGGAGTTGGTTCGACGGGCTGCCGTCCTCGCCAAAGAAGCGGGCTGCGAATGGCTTCATGTGGATTTCGACGACAACCTCGCTCCCTTCTACTTCGGTGCGTGCGGCTTCCAGCCAACACAGGCAGGACTACTCCACTTGCCCGATCTCGCCGGCTGAATGCCGATGCGTCAGCCTGCTAGCGGCGTCAGGGGACGGCTCGTTGTGTCGGAGGACGCCCCTCCACGGCGGGTGCCCGCGCCGATGGAGGTGCACGACACACGACCAACATCGGTCGCCTCCCTAGTGTCAAAGCATGTCTGAGTTTGATGAACTGACGCCCAGAGAGCGGGGTTGGTTGCTGGCGCTCTGGAACCGGCTCCGCAGTAGAGACAACCTCGCCATGGGCACCTTCGCTGAGCACGTGGTGGCGGAGACACTTCCGGGCTCGCGCCTCCGCACGTTTTCAATGGCAACGTACGACATCGACTGGGAGGGCATCTCGATCGAGGTGAAGTCGTCCGTACAAAGACAGGAAGGAACAAACGAGAAGGACAGGCCCTCCGCTGAGAAGTGGGAGGTGCGCCCGCACTACGGCTGGGACGAGGATGCCGGCGCCTGGCACCCGGGTGACAGGAAGCGCTGGGCGCGGGTCTACGTTCTCGCGCGCCATGAAGGCTTCTCCCATCTCGAAGGCTGGTCGTTCTACGTCGTTCCGTGCTGGTGGCTCGACGGCCGGAATGCAGTCACGGTTACGGGAGGCGGACTTCGAACGGCTGGCTGGGGGCCGCATTCGGCGGATGAGCTGCCGGACGTAGTCCGGGAGCGCGCTGCGACGACTCCACCATCGGACGAAGCACCGACTGCGTAGATCACGACGTCTTCCCGGCGATCAGGGCGACCCTGAAGGTCTGCGGCGCTCGTTGTTCGGGGTCGCCCGCAGGCCCCGTGCGATACCGATCGGCCGATGCATTTCGGACGGTGTGGCGCATGAGAACAACTGCACCTGCGCATAGGGACCGTCTGTCCACATCCGGATTCATTCTCTGGGCCAGCGATGAACCGGCTTCGGCAGCCATAGCGTCTTCCGGAACTGCGCAGGCCCATTCTTGATCTGAATGACGTGCTCCGGTCGAAACGGAACCTCGGCACCCCGTACGAGGTAGAGGTCTGAGCCTGGCTCGTAGGACGCCGGTTGGTTCTCGAGAATTCCGATGTACGTGCCATCCTTGAACACTTCAGCCACGGTGACCCACATCCGCTCAACCTGCACACCCACACTGCCATCGTCCTCGTACCCTTCCAGCATGAAGAGTAGTTTCGCATGCTGCCCGGGACGCAGCCCCTCACGAGTGGGCCGCGGCGGAATATGGAATGAGTGAGGCGCCGCCTCATGCCGCGCCTCTGCCGACTCAAGCTCCCAGAAGTCAATATCCAGGGAGGGCGACCGCATCGCGACGATTGTAGGTAGGTACCGATGGCAACGACACCGACCTCTTGATCGCTCCTTTGTGGTCGGATGTGCAGACTACGTGTTGGCCGTCGACGCCAGTCGCCGGCGGTCTCGCTCGCCGGCGGCGATCCCCCCGTCTCGCCGACCCGGCGTACGGGGCGCCCCCCAGCCATCGGACTGTTCGTCATATTGGGGCGGCCGCCACGTCGTCGCAGGTGCAGCACCGGATGCCGGATCGGGCCACTCTGTACATCAGTGTACGGCCCGATACAATCTAAGCATGCCGACCATGACCGTGAGCGAGGCGAGAGCTGCTCTGCCCCAGATACTCGACCGCGTTGTCGCCGGGGAGGAGATCACCATCACCCGGCACGGAAAGCCGGTGGCGGTGGTCATCCGCCCCGATAGCCTCCGGGCGCGCCGGGCCGACGCCGCGTTCGCTGCTGCTGCGGTGGTGCACGAGGTGCTCGATCGGAGCCGCAGGAAGCCCCTTCTGGTTCGTCCGACGCTGAGCTCCGAGCGTGCCAAGGCGTTGGTGGCGGAGACACGCCAGGCGCGCGTGAGTCGATAGATACCAGCGCCGTGGATGCCTACGACGCCGATGTGCTCATCTACGCGGCGGTCGCCGATCATCCGCTCGGACGGCGGGTGCGTGCCCTGTTCCCGGCTGATCCGGTCGAGGGCACCGATGTCGTTGCCGGCGTCGGCTCGGTGCTGCTCATCCCCGAGTTGCTCACCAAGCCGTTGCGCGAGGGCTCAAGCACCGAGCTCGACGAGCTCGGTGCCCTCTTGGCCAGACTCGACCTCCGCCCGCTCGACGCTGCCACCGCCGAGCTCGCCACAGCCCTTGGCGCGTCCTACGGGCTTCGGGCAGCCGACGCTGTGCATCTGGCCACCGCCGTGGGAGCGGGGGCCGACCGGTTCCTCACCAACAACAAGGGAGACTTCCCCAAGTTGATTGCCGAGATCGAGGTCACCTACCCCGAGGAGCTGCCCGAGTCTCGCTGACAGAGGGCGCCATTCAGCCGGCGATCGGGGCGACCTTGGCGGACCCGGGCGGCACGGGGATAGGGGGCACACGCTCTGGCGAGCGTCCCCCGCCGCTTCACCCGCTCGGCCCGGCGAGCGTGCCGCACATCCCCGGCGCTGACAGGTCGGGCTCACGGTCCCCGGGGGCCTGACCAGGCGCGGTACGGCCTCAGCCGGAGGGCACCGCGAGTGCTGCTCTCCCTCACGACGTCGACAAGTAGACGACTCCGTCGACGACGAGAAGCAAGGTGACGACGTTGATCAAGACCAACGTCCCACGCGTCAACCCTTCGGACCATCCAACCAACCTGGCGGCTTCCGACCACGCCGGCCGGTTCGCGATCGGGGGCCAGGCGTATCCACCGGCGATGAAGACGAACATCAATGACGCGGCCATGGGAACAATGAAGGACCATCCCACGATCAAGCTGATGAAGGCTGCGTGCAGCCCGAGGACCGCGAGTGCGGAGCTGGACATGTAGACCGCTGCCCGGTGTCTCGGATTGAGTGCCACACAACATCATCCACGGCGCTCGACCCATCACCGGCCGGCTTACCCCGGTCCCACCGCCGGCGTTGAGGGCGCAGGTGCGAGTGGTGCGGGGGACGCCGTTCTGGGACGGGTTCAGACAAAGCGTTGTCGGAGAGAGTATCCTTACATATCGGATGGAGTAAGGAGGAGTACCGGTGGACGCCGCCGCCAAGATGACGTCGAAGGGCCAGGTCACCGTGCCGAAGGTCGTCCGGGATGCGCTCGGAATCGAAGCCGGCGACGAGGTCGTGTTCCGGGTCGAGGGCAATCGCGCCGTGCTGGCCAGAACCCCTGACTTCCTGGATCTGGCCGGGTCGATCACGGTGCCGGCGGCGAAGCGCAACGTGGCATGGGACGAGGTGATCCGCCGGACGCGGTCGACTCGGGCGGCATCTCGCCGGTGAGCGCCTTCGTCGACACCAACATCCTGGTCCGACACCTGACCGGCGACCCGCCCGATATGGCGGCTCGGGCCACCGCCTACCTCCGAAGCGAGGACCAGCTCCTGCTCACGGACCTCGTCGCAGCGGAGACCGTCTACGTCCTGGAGTCGTTCTACGAGGCTCCACGCCACCAGGTGGCGGAGGCCGTCCGGTCCCTGATCGCGTTCGACTCCGTCGTATGCGTCGATCCGGCCCTTGTTCTCCGGGCTGCCGAGGTCTATGAGACCGATCGGATCGAGTTCGCCGACGCGTACCTGGTCGCCTGCGCCGAGAGCACCGGCGTCGGCAGGATCGCGTCGTTCGACCGGACGCTGGACCGGGTCCCCAGCATCGAAAGGATCGAACCGCCCATGATTTGACTCCTGGGCGTGACCTCACGGCCGGCGGTACGTGGCATTGGGTCCCCGGGTCTGTGGCGGGGGATAGGGGCGCCACGCCTGCTCCCTGTCTGCTGACGCAGCCCAAGAGGAGCTGATGCCAGGATGATGGGATGGCGGGCCAGGACCGACGTGACATCGGCCGCTTGTTTGATGAGGTGCCCGCGCTCTACGACCGGGTGCGACCGGCCTACCCCGACGAACTGTTCGCTGACCTTGTAGCTATCACTGGTGTGAACGAAGGGTCACGCGTGATCGAGGTTGGCTGCGGGACCGGCCAAGCGACGCGTTCTTTGGCCACCCTCGGCGTCTCGCTCACCGCCGTGGAGCCCGGCCCTGGCATGACGGCCCTCGCCCGCCAACGCCTGGCCAGGTTCGAGAACGTCCAGATCGAGACGTCGACGTTCGAGGATTGGAACGACCAAGGACGGCGCTTTGACCTTCTCCTTGCCGCAGCCTCGTGGCACTGGGTGGACCCCTCGATCGGCTGGCCGAAAGCTCATGCGATCCTTCGTTCCGGGGGATGGATGGCCCTGATCGGCAACATCGTCGTCCGTCGGCCCGGAGAGCCCGAGGTGTACGCCGAGACCGCCGACCTGCACGAGCGTTACTTCCCCGGCAACCCCCAATGGCGTGACCCGCCCCTCGAGGACGACGTACGAACGACCAACGAGGGCTGGGGAGAGGTCGAGGATCCCGGCCCGCTCTTCGGCCCAACGATCGTGCGGTGGTACCCGTTCGTCCAGTGGTTCGACGGGGCCGGCTTCGCCGATCTCCTTCGCTCGACGTCCCTGTACCGGCGGCTCGACCCGGAGACTCGCGAACGCCTGCTCGACGCCATCGCCGAGCGCATCCGAATGCGGATGGGGGATCGAGCTCCGCGTCGTTACCTTTGTGTACTTCGGGTAGGACGGCGTTGCGGCTGACGATGGAGCGGAGGCCTCGGAGCCGGCGATCTGGGCACTTCCGGCGGAATGCTGGCGGCGTCGTTCTGGGACCTCTGCGCGGAAAGCCGGGGTAACCACCGGCCAGGCATCCATCGGGCGAGGGCGCTACGACCCGAGGGGCGGCGCCCATCGTGAGCCATTGGAGGCGGTGAGGACGGCGATGGCGATTCCCTCGGCGTGGCAGACGTCGAGCAGGTGTGGATCGGCGGTGGCGAGAGCTTGCTTCCCGGACCGAGCGACCTCGGCGGCGACACAGTCGGCGAGGCTGACCTGGCACGTGGTCCGGTGGTAGCTCCGCGCCCGAAGTCGTCCGGCCGCGGCACCGATCGTCGCATCGACGGACAGGCCATCGAGAAGGTCCAACTGGGCAAGGTCGAGCGCCGCATCCTCCTCGTCCGCGCCGGAGAGGCGAACGAGGTGGTCGAGAACCTCCGCCACGCCAAGGGCGGTCAGCGACGAGTCGGCGAGGCCGAGGAGCGGGCGGACCTCGCTCGCGGCTCGTTCTCCTTTGAGATAGGCCAGGACGGCATAGGCGTCGAGAACCGTCAACGCGACTTCGCTCGCCGTGCGTCTTCGGCTCGGGCCACCTGGCGAGCTCGGTCCGTGGCTGGCCCGCGACCTCGGTACTTACCTTCGAGGTCGTCGACCGGATGCTCACCGAGCGGCCGCATCACCACTCGGTCACCTAGGTCGACGACGACGACGCGCCGTGTGTTCCAGCGTGCCCGAGTATCGGCTGGGATGGAGACTTGGCCGTTGCGAGAGACCGTCATGACGTGAGCGTCGTTCATGCCACTATTATATGACCTCGGCACTCCGTTGGATGGCGCATTGCCCCCGAGTTGCCGTTCGGCGATACGGTCTCGCCTGCGGGGTACCGCAGAACGAGCGCCCCAATATCCGCCCCGACCCGCCTCCGGGCGCGTGGCATAGGTGCCGGTAGGTGACGTTCGCGAGGCCACTCAGGCCAAGCTCGGCGCCGGGACGGACGGGTACGCCGTCGCCCACCGACGAGTCCCACCGGGGCACGACCTGGAACCCGCCGCGCGCCGCTGCGCTTCGAGACCCGATGAGGTCTACAGCCCAAGGCCAATGGCGTCGCGCCGAACCGCCTCGGCCACCAGCTCGTCGCCCCGCACCAGAAGGACGCCGTCGTCGGGCGCTGGCTCCCGCCGGACCCGCAGGGGCTCAACGCGATCGCTTCGTCGGTCCGCGGTCCCCTGCTTCCCGGTGCTGTTCGGTGACGGTGTTGGTGTAGGTGCCCAGGGTGATGCCGATGTCGGCGTGGCCTAGGCGCTCCTGCATCACCTTTGTCGTCACCGACGACCACCCGGCCGACCGACTGCGCGATGTGGCGGAGCGCCGTCGGAGTGATACGCAGGACGCCGGCAGCCTCGATCAGGGAGTCCATGAGGCGGCTGAAGTTGTTCCGGCAGCCACACCTGGTGGAGGAACTACGCGGAAGAGGGGGTGCTCGGCGCACCCCCTCCCACCTGCTCTTTTCGAGTCGGGCTGGGGAGATTTGAACTCCCGACCTCTTGACCCCCAGTTGCAATCCGACCACTTTACGTGGTCACTCCTCGTACCGGCTCATGGCGTCTGATCCTATGAAGGAGCGCTTGGCCGCTCTCGCGTAAGGGCCTCGGTGATGGCAGGCCCGGGCGCCGAGTGAAGAAGAGGCCGACGTGGGCAAGCCC
>Ga0247698_1000009_pt1 | contig 21879 bp, 24 predicted proteins | sample 21W_NmetaG_FD_197430 | JGI IMG/M metagenome (GOLD analysis project Ga0247698, IMG submission 197430) | Soil microbial communities from hillslope of Landscape Evolution Observatory, University of Arizona, Oracle, AZ, United States - 2-1-W_N | ecosystem: Engineered > Artificial ecosystem >...
CCCTGACCATGATCCGCCACACGGCGCCGGGGGCGGCGGGCGGAACTCGGGGGCGTCGCGGATGGTGTCCCAGGCCGGCCCGTTGGCCGCCTGCCAGGACCAGAACGACACGCCGGCCGCGCCGTGCTGCTGGGCCGTGCGCATGAACCGGAACAGCTCCTCGGGAGGGGGGACGCCCTTGCGGCCGCCCTCGGGCGAGCCGTCGTAGGCCTGGCCCACCGGGTAGATGGGCTTGTTGAACCGGGACAGGTCGCGCAGGGCGCCGGCCACGTCGGTGTCGGGCTGGCGGTCGAGCCAGTAGACCATGGGGGCGATGGCGTCGTAGCCGGCCTGGACCTCGGCCCACGGGAAGCCGGCCTTCTCCTTCGACGGCCGGGGGATGGTGACGATCAGCGTGTAGTCGGGGCCCACCCCGGCCCGCAGGGCCGCGCCGTAGGCCCTGGCCGCCTCGGCGCTGATGCGGGTGCCCTCGGCGCGGGTCTCGATGTCGGCCGAGAAGGCGTCGATGCGGTGGCCGCCCGGCGCCGTGTGGCGGATCATGGTCAGGGCCCGCTGGACGTCGGCCTCGACGGGCTCCAGCTTCGGGAAGTCCCACCCGATCACCCGGATGCCGGCGCTGTGGGCCGCAGGGAGCAGCTGGTTGACGAACGGGACCACGTTGAAGCCGTCCCATGCGGAGCCCATGCGCACCCAGAGGTGGGTCAGGCCGGTGGCCTTGGCCTTGGCGACGATGGCGGCCACGTTGCCGCCCTCGGTCTTGGCCGGCTCGTAGATCCACATCCCCTTGCCCGAGGGAAGCCACTTGACCGGCTTGGACGGCTGGAACACGACGTCGGAAGGCGCGGTGACGGGCGTGCCGCCGGCCGGGAGGTTGATCTCGGGCGGCGGGGCCTCACCGACCGGCACCGGCGCCATGACCGTCGGCGAGGCGGTCGCCTGAGGGACCGAGGCCGTGTCGTGGCCGATGGCGGCGGCCAGGAGGGCCACGCCGACCAGCGAGGCGAACAGCAGGCGGTCGACGGACATGCGCGCACCTCGCGAGGGAAAGGGCATGGGAAAGCCGGCTCCAGGGTGAAAAAAGGCCCTTCCCAGGGTTTGAGGCGATGCTGCGGAGGGAAGGACCGGGTAACTGGGGCGAGTATACGCCGTCGCCGGGCGAATTCTTTCGGTTCGCGCCGTGTAAATTCGGACCCGTCGGACCAGACGGTCAGCTCGGACCGGCCGCGGACCTCAGCCGGGGTCGACGATGGCCCGCTTGACCTCCTGGATGGCCTGGGTGACCTTGATGCCGCGGGGGCAGGCGTCGGTGCAGTTGAACGCGGTGCGGCAGCGCCACACGCCCGACTGGGCGTCGAGGATGTGCAGGCGCTCCTCGCCGGCCTCGTCCCGGGAGTCGAAGATGAACCGGTGGGCGTTGACGATGGCCGCCGGGCCCACGTAGGTGTCGTTGGCCCAGTAGATGGGACACGAGGTGGTGCAGGCCGCGCACAGGATGCACTTGGTCGTGTCGTCGAAGCGGGCCCGCTGCTCGGGCGACTGGCGGCGCTCCGTCTCGCCCGGGTCGCCGTCGTTGTGGAGCCAGGGCAGGACCGTGCGGTACTGGGCGAAGAAGGCGTCCATGTCGACGACGAGGTCCTTGAGCACCGGCAGGCCCCGCAGCGGCTCCACGGTGATGGAGGTGCCGACGTCCTGGACCAGGAGGACGCAGGCCAGGCGGTTCTGGCCGTTGATCACCATGGCGTCGGAGCCGCACACGCCGTGGGCGCAGGACCGGCGGAAGGCCAGGGTCCCGTCCTGGTACCAGCGGACCTGGTGGAGGGCGTCGAGCACCCGGTCGGTGGGCTCCACCTCCACCCGGTAGGTCTCCCAGTGGGGCCGGCGGTCCTTCTCGGGGTCGAAGCGCTTGATGCGCAGGCTGACGTCCACGCTCAGTACTTCCTCTCCATCGGGAGGTACGGCCCGCCCACCACCGGCTTGTAGTCGAGGCGGACGGTGCCGTCGGGCTGGCGGAAGGCCAGGCTGTGGCGCATCCAGTTGGCGTCGTCGCGCAGGGGGTGGTCGTCGCGGAAGTGGCCGCCCCGGCTCTCGGTGCGGGCCAGGGCGGCGGCCACCAGGGCCTGGGCCACGTCGAGCAGGTAGCCCAGCTCCAGGGCCTCGGACAGCTCGTAGTTGAACCGCCGGCCCTGGTCGGCCACGGCGACGCCCCGGTACCGCTCCCGCAGGCGGTCGACGGCGGCCGCGGCCGCCCGCAGGCTCTCGTCGGTGCGGAAGACCGACGCCTTTTCGGTCATCTCCTCCTGGAGCTCGGCCCGGATGTCGGCCACCCGGGCCGCGCCGGCCGGGCCGCCGAGCAGGCCCTCGATGGTGCGGCGGGTCTCCTCGCCGAAGCCCGCGGGGAGGCCGGCCGGCTCCCGGCCCTGGACGTACTCGGCCATGGCCGCCCCGCCCCGGCGCCCGAACACCACAATGTCGAGCAGGGAGTTGGTGCCCAGCCGGTTGGCCCCGTGGACCGAGACACAGGCGCACTCGCCCGCCGCGTACAGCCCGGGGGCGACGGTGTCGGCCGCGTCGAGGATCACCTCGGCCGAGACGTTGGTGGGGATGCCGCCCATGGCGTAGTGGGCGGTGGGCTGGATCGGGATGAGGTCGGTCTTGGGCTCGATGCCCTGGTAGGTGCGGACGAACTCGGCGATGTCGGGCAGCTTCTCGTCGATCTGCTCGGGCGGCAGGTGGGTGAGATCCAGGTGGATGTAGTCCTTGTCGGGGCCGCAGCCCCGCCCGTCCTTGATCTCCAGGAGCATCGCCCGGCTGACCATGTCGCGCGGCGCCAGGTCCTTCACCGTGGGGGCGTAGCGCTCCATGAACCGCTCGCCGTCGGCGTTGCGCAGGATCCCGCCCTCGCCCCGGGCCGCCTCCGACAGCAGGATGCCGAGCTTGTTGATCCCCGTGGGGTGGAACTGGAAGAACTCCATGTCCTCCAGGGGCACGCCCCGCCGCCACAGCAGGCCGGGCCCGTCGCCGGTGAGGGTGTGGGCGTTGGAGGACACCTTGAAGATGCGGCCGAAGCCCCCGGTGGCGAACAGGGCGGCCGCGCACTCGAAGACGTGGAGGTCGCCGGTGGCCAGCTCGTGGGCGACGACGCCGGCCACGCCCCGGCGGGGGTCGCCGTCGACGAAGGCCACGTCGAGCACCTGGAACTCGTCGAAGAAGGCCACGCCCCGGGCCACGCACTGCTGGTAAAGGGTCTGCAGGATCATGTGGCCGGTGCGGTCGGCGGCGTAGCAGGCCCGCTTCACGGGCGCCTCGCCGTGGTTGCGGGTGTGGCCGCCGAAGCGGCGCTGGTCGATCTTGCCCTCAGGGGTGCGGTTGAACGGCAGGCCGAAGTGCTCCAGCTCGATGACGGCGTCGACCGCCTCCCGGCACATGATCTGCGCCGCCGGCTGGTCGACCAGGTAGTCGCCGCCCTTGACCGTGTCGAAGGCGTGCCACTCCCAGGAGTCCTCCTCCACGTTGGCGAGGGCCGCGCACATGCCGCCCTGGGCCGCGCCGGTGTGGGAGCGGGTGGGGTACAGCTTGGAGATCACCGCCGTCCGGCACTTGCCCGCGGTTTCGATCGCCGCCCGGAGCCCGGCCCCGCCGGCCCCCACGATGACCGCGTCGAACCGGTGCCGGTGGATCTCCACGTCGCTATCCTGACGCGACTTGGCGGAAAGGGGGCAACGGCGTGTCCGAGGCGAACAAGGCGGTGCTGCGCCGCATCTATGAAGAGGTGTTCTCGCAGGGGCATCTCGGCGTGGTCGACGAGGTGGTGGCGGCCGACGCGGTGGACCATTCGCCCCCACCCGGCTCTACGGGGAACGCCCGGGAGGACCTGAAGGCCTTCACCCGCATGGTGCGGGAGGCGTTTCGCGACCTCAACGTCCGGCCCGTGCTGGAGGTGGCCGAGGGTGACAAGGTGGTGACCGCCTTCGAGCTGACGGGCACCCACGAGGGCGAGTTCCTGGGCCTGCCCCCCACCGGCGAGCCCGTCACCGTCCGGGGGGTGGACATCGTGACCGTCGCCGGGGGCGTCTGCACCGAGCACTGGGGGTGGGACGACACCTGGCGGCTGTTCGCCGCCGCCGGCCCGCCGCCGGGGTAGCGGCTCAGGAGCGGGTCAGCGGCCCCTGGAGGACCGCGTCGAGGTTCAGCCTGCCTCCCTCGGGGTTGAGGGTGACGGTGTAGGGGCCCTCCCCGAAGCGGAAGCCGGCGGCCGGCTTCTTCGACGCCTGGTCGCGGATCTGGAGCTGGCCGGTGGCCGTGACCTTCCCGGGGCCGGTGAGTTCGAGGCGGCTCGGTGCGACCTTGATCACCACGCCACCGGTGGCGCTGATCACGGTGCGGGCGTCGGCGGTGAACTCCACCGAGTCGCGGGAGGTCGCCACCCCGGTCGTGCCGACGGCCACCGGCGCCCCGGCCCGGTACGTGCCGATCTTGAGCTGGCGGGCGCCGCCGTCGACCGTCCACGTGGCCCCGGTGGCGTCGACGTCGACCTTCGAGCCGCCCAAGTCGAGTTGGCCGCCGGTCCCGGTGATCGGCAACGGCGTGCCGCCGCTCCAGACGATCGAGGTGCGCCGGCCGGCGACGAGGGCGTTCTCGATGGTGGCCTTGCCCGCGCCCCGCTCGAGGGCAGTGAGGGTGAAGGGGGCGCTGATCAGCGACGGCGCGCCCTGGGCGCCCTCGGCCGTCAGCTTGTCGACCGTCCCCGTCACGAAGGCCTGTCCCGGCGCCGGCACCGGCCCGGGGTCCACGGTGGTGGAGGTCGTGCTCGGCGGCGCCCCCTTGAACCGGTCGAGCGCGGAGGTGTTGTCGGCGGCGACCCTGACGCTCACGATCACCACCACGACGGAGAGCACCAGGGCGGTGAAGTAGGCGATGACCCGTTCCATGGCGCAAGGGTACGGTGGACTGGATGTCCCGGCCTGCGACCCTCGGCCAGCTGAAGGAATCCGGCTGGCGGTCGGTCCCGGTCAAGGAGGAGGTGCGGCGCAACGTGGCCGCACGGATCGCCGCCGGCGAGCCGGTCGTGGCCGGTGTCGTGGGCTACGACGACACCGTCCTGCCCCAGCTGGAGAACGCCCTGCTGGCCGGCCACGACACGATCTTCCTGGGCGAGCGGGGCCAGGCCAAGACCCGGATCATCCGCTCGCTCGTCGACCTGCTCGACGAGTGGATGCCCGTCGTCGCCGGTTCGGAGATCAACGACGATCCCTACCACCCGGTGTCCCGGCACGCACGCGACCTCGTCCGCGACCACGGCGAGGACACGCCGGTCGAGTGGGTGCACCGCTCGACGCGCTTCGGGGAGAAGCTGGCCACGCCCGACACGTCGATCGCCGACCTCATCGGCGAGGTCGACCCGATCAAGGTGGCCGAGGGCCGGTACCTGTCCGACGAGCTGACGCTGCACTACGGTCTCGTGCCCCGCACCAACCGGGGCATCTTCGCCATCAACGAGCTGCCCGACCTGGCCGAGCGCATCCAGGTCGGCCTGCTGAACGTGCTCGAGGAGCGCGACATCCAGGTGCGGGGCTACAAGATCCGCCTGCCGCTTGACCTCATGCTGGTGGCGTCGGCCAACCCCGAGGACTACACCAACCGGGGCCGGATCATCACCCCCCTCAAGGACCGCTTCGGGGCCCAGATCCGCACCCACTACCCCCTCGACACCGAGATGGAGCTGGCCGTCGTCCGCCAGGAGGCCCGGCCCCTCGGGCTGCCCGACCTGCGGGTCGAGGTGCCCGCCCACATGGCCGCCATCGTGGCCGGCATCAGCCACGAGGCCCGCCGCAACCCCCACGTGAACCAGCGCTCGGGCGTGTCGGTCCGCCTCACCATCGCCAACTACGAGACCATGGTGGCCAACGCCACCCGGCGGGCGCTGCGCCTGGGCGAGGCGGTGGTCGTCCCCCGGGTCAGCGACCTCGAGGCCATCCCCGCGTCGACCGCCGGCAAGGTGGAGATCGAGAGCCTCGACGAGGGCGACGACGGGGCGGTGCTGGAGCGGATCGTGAAGTCGTCGATCCTCGCCGTGTTCCGGGACCGCTGCCCCATGGAGCGCCTGCGCGACGTGCTGGCCGAGTTCGACGGCGGCCAGATCGTCCATACCGGCGACGACATCCCCTCGGCGGACTACGTGTCGGCGCTGGCCGGCCTGCCGGCGCTGCGGGCGGCCGTCGTGCCCCTGGCGGGCAGCGAGCACCCGGCCGCGGTGGCCAGCGCCGTGGAGCTGATCCTGGAGGGCCTCCACCTGTCCCGCCGGCTGAACAAGGACGCCGCCGGGGCCCGGGCGGCGTACCGGGGCCGGGGTTGAGGGCGCGGTTCCGGTACTCGCGCTGGGACGGGACCCAGACCGGGTTTGACCTGGACGCCGAGGAGGTGCTGGCCCAGGCGGCCGACGACCTCGTGTACCACGGCGACGTCAACGCCGCGCTGCGGCGCATGCTCCAAGAGGGCCTGAAGGACCGGCTCGGCGAGCGGGTGGCCGGGGTGCGGGAGCTGCTGGAGCGCCTGCGCCGGCGCCGCCAGGAGGAGTTGAGCCGGCACGACCTGGGCGGGGTCTACGACGAGATCGCCCGGGAGCTGCGGGACGTGGTGGGCCAGGAGCGGGCCGAGCTGGACCGGCTGGAGGAGGCGGCCCGGCGCTCGGGCGACCAGCGCCGGGAGGAGGTCGTGGGCGCGGCGATGGCCGAGCGGCGCATGCACCTCGACCTGCTCCCGCCCGACCTGGCCGGCCAGGTGCGCTCGCTGGCGGACTACGACTTCGCGTCGGGAGAGGCCCGGGAGCGGTTCGAGGCCCTGCTCGACCGGCTGCGCGAGCAGCTGCTGGCCGCCCAGTTCAACCAGATGTCGGAGGCGATGAGCAACGTCGGCCCCGAGCAGCTGGCCCGCACCAAGGACATGCTGGCCGCCCTGAACGCCATGCTCGACCGCCGGGCCGCGGGTGAGGACCCGCAGTTCGAGCGGTTCATGGAGCAGTACGGCGACTTCTTCCCGGGCAATCCCCAGGACCTCGACGAGCTCCTCGACCAGCTGGCCCAGCGGATGGCGGCCATGCAGGCCTTCATGAACTCCCTGTCCCCGGAGCAGCGGGCCCAGCTGCAGGCCCTCTCCGACCAGCTGCTCGACGACATGGACCTGCGCTGGCAGATGGAGCAGCTCGGCCAGCACATGCGGGCGGCCCGGCCCCAGGCCGGCTGGGGCAACCAGTGGCAGACCACCGGCTCGGAGCCGCTGGGGCTGGGCGAGGCGGCCCAGCTCATGGACCGGCTGGGTGCGCTCGACCAGCTGGAGAACCTGCTGCTGTCCGCCGGATCGCCCGGCGCCCTGGCCGAGGCGGATCTGCAGGAGGCGGCCGAGCTGCTGGGGCCGGACGCGGCCCGCAGCCTCGAGCGGCTGGCCGAGCTGACCCGGATGCTGGAGGAGGCCGGCCTCATCGAGACCCGGGAGGGGCGCCTTGAGCTGACCCCCCGCGGGCTGCGGGCGGTCGGCCAGCGGGCGCTGTCGGATCTGTTCGCCCGTCTGTCCAAGGACCGCCTCGGCCGCCACGAGGCCGAGCGGGAGGGCCCGGGCCACGAGCGGACCTTCGACTCCAAGCCGTACGAGTTCGGCGACCCCTTCCACCTCGACATCCAGCGCACCATCCGCAACGCGGTGGCCCGCACCGGCGGGGGCACGCCGGTGTCGCTCGATCCCGAGGACTTCGAGGTGGAGCGCACCGAGGTCCTGACCCGCAGCAGCACCGTGCTGCTGCTCGACCTGTCGCTGTCCATGCCGATGCGGGACAACTTCCTGGCCGCCAAGAAGGTGGCCCTGGCCCTGCACGCCCTCATCTCGAGCCGGTACCCCCGCGACTACCTGGGCATCGTCGGGTTCAGCCAGGTGGCCCGGCCCCTGCGGCCAGAGCAGCTGCCCGAGGTGTCGTGGGACTTCGTCATGGGAACCAACATGCAGCACGCCCTGCTCCTGGCCCGCCGCCAGCTGGCCCGCCAGTCCGGCACCAAGCAGATCGTGATGATCACCGACGGCGAGCCGACCGCCCACCTGGAGGCCGACGGGGGCGTGTTCGTGAACTACCCCCCGGTCCGGGAGACGGTGCGGGCCACGCTGGCCGAGGTCGCCCGCTGCACCCGGGAAGGCATCTGCATCAACGTCTTCATGCTCGACGCCACCGACCACCTGCAGGCCTTCGTCGAGCGCATGACCCGCATGAACCGCGGCCGGGCCTTCTTCACCACGCCCGAGACCCTGGGCAGCTACGTCCTCGTCGACTTCCTCGAGCGCAAGCGGGCCGGCCACCCCGCTCATGGGGCCGCTCGGCCCGGCAGAGACCGCCCAGCGCCGGGAGGCAGGTCAGGCCGGCGCCCGGCGTGACAGGGAGCCCCGGGCCGCCGCGGTGAGCCGGGGCCGGACGCCGAACAGGTAGACGAGGGCGACGAGGATGCCGACCGGGGCCAGGCCGAAGCTGCCCAGGAGCAGCCCGACCACCCACGCCGTCTTGCTCTGGTCGGCGGCCGCCCAGTCGCTGTCCGGGCGGACCAGCGCGTCCAGCGTCGCCCACCCCACGAGGACCACCAGAGGCAGCAGCAGGACGTACCAGAACGTGACCCCGTAGAGGAACCCGAATCTCATCTCCCGCCCTTTCGCCAGCCGCCGATGTGCGAGGGTACCCCAGGCGACGCCCGGGCAGGGGAGTGGACGCTTCGGTGCGGTATGACGCCGCGAACTGTCCACACTCAGGCCAGTAGGCCCTCGTACAGCCGCTGCGTGCGGGCGTCGAAGGCGACCAGCCTGGCCAGCTCCACCGACGTGGGCGTGGCCCGGATGGTGGTGACGGCGACGCCGGCTGCCTCCGCCGGCGGGTAGCCGTAGATGCCGGTGGAGATGGCGGGGAAGGCGATCGACCGGGCGCCGAGCTCTCTGGCCACCTCCAGGCTGCGGCGGTAGCAGGATGCGAGCAGCTCGGCCTCGCCCGCCGAGCCGCCCCGCCAGACCGGGCCGACGGTGTGGATCACCCAGCGGGCCGGGAGGCGGAAGCCGGGCGTGGCCTTGGCGTCGCCCGTCGCGCACCCGCCGAGGGGCCGGCAGGCCTCCAGCAGCTGGGGCCCGGCGGCCCGGTGGATGGCCCCGTCCACCCCGCCCCCACCCAGGAGCGAGGAGTTGGCCGCGTTGACGATGGCGTCCACCGCCTCGGCGGTGATGTCGCCACATACCACTTCCAGGCGCATTTGTGGCGGATCGTACGCCTCCGGGCTTGCGCTCGACGGGGATTGGCGTAATGATCACAGAGTTGTAATTACAAGCGTGGCAGCCGCCGCAACGAGCACCTGAGGGGAGGCGGCCGATGGAGCAGAGGCGGGGACACCGTTTCGACCTCGGGGACCGCAGCTGGCAGGGGCAGGCCAACTGTCTCGGGGTCGACCCGGACCTGTTCTTTCCCGAGCGCGGGGCATCGACCCGTGAGGCCAAGGGGGTGTGCCGCGGCTGCGTGGTGCGTGAGGAATGCCTGGAGTACGCCCTGGTGAACGGCGAGAAGTTCGGCATCTGGGGCGGGCTCAGCGAACGGGAGCGCCGCCGCATCCGCCGGGCCCGCACCGTGGCCGCCCGGGCCGACGGCGTGGCCTCGGCCTGACGGCACGGCCGGCGCCGGCACCAAGCTTCCCCGCCTTCCCGGCGGCGTCCGAGGGCGACCCACGACCGCTCTCGGACGTCAGCCTGGGAGGCGGCCCTACAGAGCGGGAAGCCAGGGCCCGAGCGGCCCTCCAGAGCGGGAAGCCAGGGCCCGAGCGGCCCTACAGAGCGGGAGGCAGGGCTTTGCTGGCGCTGAGGTCCAGCTCGGCCCACCGCTGGCGCGGGACGGCGTCGAGCACCCAGGCCGGCACCAGGCCGACCAGCTCGGCCCCGGCCACCGGCGCCCGGGCCGCCACCAGGTCATAGGCATCGGCCGGGCCCAGCCGGGCCGGGTCCACGAGGTTCATCGAGACCTGGGCCCGCCCGCCGACGTCGAGGCCCAGGGCCCGCAGGGCCGGCCCCCGGATGTCCCGGGCGACGTGGCGGGCGGTGGCCACGCCGACGCCCTCGGCCAGCCACACGTTGTAGGCGACGAGCAGGGGGCGGGCGCCCACGCAGATGGCGCCGGCGGTCGGGTGGGAGACCGGGCCGCCGAAGTCGGGCGCCAGGCCGGTGAAGGCGTGCCGGCGGACGTCGGGCAGCGTGCGCTCCGGCCCGTACAGGAAGCAGGGCACGCCCAGCTCGTCCGCCGCCCAGGCCGCGAACCGGTCGCGGGCGGCCAGGGCGTCGTCCATCGACGACCCGTCCAGGGGGACGAAGGGCACCACGTCGACCGCGCCGAGCCGGGGGTGGACGCCCACGTGCAGGCGGAGGTCGATGCGCCGCACCGCCTCGATGGCCACCGCCCGGGCCCCGCCCTCCACGCCGGTGCCGGCGAGGGTGAACACGGCCCGGTTGTGGTGGGGGTCGGCGTGGACGTCGAGCAGCGCGGCGCCGGCCGCCGAGGCCATGGCGTCGATGGCCGGCCGGTCCCGGCCCTCGCTCACGTTGATCACGCACTCCAACACCGCCCGTAGGCTCGCGCACCCATGGACATCGGCCTCGCCCTGCCGCAGTACGACTTCTCGGTGCCGGGTGAGTCGCCCCTCCGGTGGGGAACCCTCCTGGGCTGGGCCCGGCGGGCCGAGGCGCTCGGCTTCGGCTCCGTCTGGCTCTCCGACCACCTCTTCCTCGACATCGCCCGCTACGGCGCGGCGGCCGGCGACCACGGCTGCTTCGACCCGCTGGTCGCCCTGCCCGCCATCGCCCGGGCAACCAGCACGGTGCGCCTGGGGACGCTGACCCTGTGCATGCCCCTGCGGCCGGCGACGGTGACGGCCAAGGCCCTGGCCACCCTCGACGTGGTGTCCGGGGGCCGGCTGATCGCCGGCCTGGGCGCCGGCTGGTACGAAGCGGAGCTGGGGGCGGCCGGGCTCCCGCCGGAGCGGCCCGGCGTGCGCCTGGGCCGCCTGGCCGAGGCGGTCCAGGTGGTGCGGGGCATGTTCGGGGGCGGGCCGTTCTCCTTCGATGGTGTCTACGAGCGGGCCGTCGAGGCCAGATGCCTGCCCCGGCCGGTCCAGCGCCCCTCGCCGCCGATCTGGGTGGGCGGCAAGGGCGACCGGCTGGTGGGGCTGGCCGGGCGCTACGCCGACGGGTGGAACACGGCGTGGGTGTGGACCCACGACGCCTGGGCCGCCCGGGCCGCCCTCCTCGACGCCGCCTGCGAGCAGGCCGGCCGGGATCCGTCGACGGTCACCCGTTCGGTCGGCCTCTACGCCCTGGCCGGCGAGGACGAGGCCGACCTGGCCCGCCGCTTCCGGCGCCTCCAGGAGGTCTCGCCGCCGGGCGTGCTCGACGGCGCCCGCCTCGAGGAGTGGCGCCAGGGCCGGCTGGTGGGGACGATCGCCCAGGTGCGGGAGCAGGTCCAGGCGTGGCGGGACCTGGGGGTGTCCAGCCTCATCCTCAGCGCTGGCGCGGTCCCGTTCGCCCTGGCCGCGGGCGACGATGTCGAGTTGTTGGCGCATACCTGTAGGCTGTGAGCCATGGGTGGCATCGGAGCACCGGAGCTGATCATCCTCCTGCTGGTCATCCTTCTCCTCTTCGGGTCGACCAAGCTCCCGAAGCTGGCCAAGTCGCTCGGTGAGGCCCAGAAGGAGTTCAAGAAGGGCGTGGCCGACGCCGACGCGCCACCGCCCAAGGCAGAGGAGACGGTCACCATGACCAAGGCGGAGTACGACGCCCTCCTGGCCGAGCGCGAGGCCCAGGCCCGCAAAGACGGACCACCCTCCGCGTAGCGAGGGAACCCGGCGGCCCCGGCCGTCGTTCTCGTGTCAGGTAGTGGGGTTCCCACCTGGGAGGATGTCGCTCGGAACCACGGGCGCTTCCTGTACACGGTGGCCTACCGCCTGACCGGAAATCACGACGACGCGCAGGACCTCGTTCAGGAGGTGCTTCTCAGGGTCCGCAGGGGCCTCGAGACGTACCGGCCGGGGTCCCTGGAGGGGTGGTTGAGCCGTATCACCACCAATACGTTTCTCGACGAGACCAGGCGTAGAAAGCGGCGCCCGGTCGACCTCCTCCCGGAGGAGTCCGACCGCGTGGTACCGCCCAGCTTGGCCGCCGACGAGGCCCTGGCCGGCGAAGTCCTGCCCGACGACGTGCAGGATGCGCTGCGGAGGCTGCCCGACGACTACCGGGCGGCGGTCGTCATGTGCGACGTTGTCGGCCTGTCGTACCAGGAGATCAGCGAGTCCCTCGGTGTGCCGGTGGGCACCGTCCGCAGCCGCATCCACCGCGGCCGAGCCCTACTCCGGAAGGCACTGATGTGAGCACGCGGTTCGGAGACTCGGCCCACCTGGGCGACGCGCTGAGCGCCCTCCTCGACGGGGAGCTGGTGGCCGCCCAGGAGGAGGTGGCGAGGGCCCACGTGGCCCGCTGCCCCGACTGCGCCCAGGAGCTCGTCGCCGTTCGGGACGCCCGCACCTGGCTGCGGGCCCTGCCCCCCGTCGACCCTCCGTTCGGCTTCTACCAGCGCATTCTGCTCGACGGAGGCCGCCCCCAGTTCCCCGCCAACCTCCGCCGACGGGCCGGCCTGGCCGCCTTCGGCGCCGCGGCGGCCGCGGTCACCGTGCTCGGGGTGGGATCGCCGAGCACCCGTCCGGTCAGTCCCGCCGTCCCCCGGCTGGTGGAGGCTCACGCCACCAGTGCGTCGGTCGGGGCCGATCTCCTGAGCAAGCTGGCGCCCGTCGGCGTCCCGGTGTCGTTCGGTCGATGAGGAGGACGGCCGCCGCCGCGCCCATGGCCGCGGTCGCCGTCATCGTGCTGCTCGCGACCACGCCCGCGGCGGCCGGGGGGCCGGCGCCTCTGGAGCAGGCCCGCCGGGCGGCCGAGAACACCTCATTCGAGGGGGTGCTCGAAGTCCGCTGGCGCGACGGTGACATCTTCCGGACCGAGCGCCTCGGCGTGCAGGCTGCGGGCGGTGCCCTCATGGTGAAGGGCGCCAACCTGGTGATGGCCGGGCCCGCGTTCGGGCGGCTGCTCGCCCACGGCGGCAAGGGCTGGGAGGAGATGTGGCTGCCCTCCCGGGCGCCGAGCCCCCGCCCCGACGGCGGGGCGAAGTATCAGACGACGGCGCCCACCGACGGCCCGCAAGTCGCCGGGCGGCCCACCAGGATGTCCGAGGTCCTCCATCACGGCCGGCTCCTCGAGCGGATCTACCTGGACACCGAGACCGGCCTGCTTCTCGAGCGCGACCAGTACGACCAGACCGGCGCCCTGGTGCGGACCCTCACCTTCCGCTCGATCACCGTCGGCGTACCGGCCGAGCCCCCCCGCCAGCCGGGCTCGCCCGCCCACCACGCCCCGAAGGTGGTGAGCCCCGACCGGGTCGACCGGGTGGCCGCGCCACCGGTCCTGGCCGAGGGCTACGAGCGCATGGGCGTCTACAAGAGCGGGGGCGTCCTCCAGGCCCTCTACAGCGACGGCGTCTACGACCTGTCGCTCTTCCAGCAGCCAGGCCGGTTGCGCCGGTCCGACCTTCCCGGCTCCGGTGTGCGGGTGACCGTGGCCGGAGCCACCGGCTGGCGCTACCCGTGGCCGGGCGGCCAGCTCGTCCTGTGGTCCGCTGGGGGCCGGGTCTACACCGCGGTGAGCGACGCCCCGGCCGAGCACGTGCTGGCCGCGGTCAACGCCCTGCCCCGCGTGCCGTCACGGGAGCCGTCGCTGCTGGCCAAGATCCGCCGGGCCAGCCAGGCCCTGATGGAGCCTCTTTCCTAGCGACGGGCACCCGGGTCCTGCGGACCACGCCCGTCGCGCCCGGCGGGGCCCCAACCCCGCCGGCCCACGTCACCCCGTGGTCTCCGAACACGGGCACCCGGGTCCTGCGGACCACGCCCGTCGCGCCCGGCGGGGCCCCAACCCCGCCGGCCCACGTCACCCCGTGGTCTCCGGACACGGGCACCCGGGTCCTGCGGACCACGCCCGTCGCGCCCGGCGGCTCAGCGGGTGGCGGCCCGCTCCAAGCGCCGGCGGCGGGCGATGCGGCGGCGCTCACGCTCGGAGGCTCCGCCCCAGACGCCGTGGTCGATGCCGTTGCGCAGCGCGTACTCCAGGCAGGGCTCCTTCACGGGGCAGGTCGCGCAGATGCGCCGGGCAACCTCGACACCAACGCCGTCGCTGGGGAAGAAAAGCGAAGGCGTTTCGGTGCGGCAGCTGCCTTCGGCCATCCACTCGTTGTCCATTGGCCCTCCTCGTCGGGCGTACCGCTCTCCTGAACAACGGGATGCGCCCAGAAGTGGTTCCCTCGTCAGACGTTCTACGTAGATGAAGACGTTGTCGGATCGGCGAAAGTTTCAAATCAACCGTCGGACCGGCGGGTGGGAGGACCATCCCAGCATCTTTCGTTGAACCCTGTGAGCTCGAGTGGGAGGAGGTGGGCGTTGGACAAGCGAGTGGCCTTCGACTCGGCAGCGCCGTCCCCAGGCACCGGCCGGGCGACCAGGTGCAGGTCGCGTGGCAGCGCTGCGGCGCCCCCAGCGCTCGGCGACGGTAACGCTGGCTCCGGCCCCGTCCAGGGAGGGCGGTAGCCTGGCGCCATGGCCCAGGCACCCGAAGAGCTCGAGGAACACCAACCGCCCCGCGGGCACGTGCGGGTGGTGTACCTCGGGCCCGTCGCCCCCCACTGGCAGGTGGTCTCCGACTTCGGCGACCGCAACGTCATCGAGGAGCTGAGCCAGCGCATCCTCGCCCGGCTCCTCCTCCTGCCCCCCCACGACCCCCAGTTCCGGCGCAACCGGGAGCGGGTGGTCCGCGACGCCGAGCGGGAGAACATCCTGCTCGACTGGGATCTCGGCCTGCCGGAGGACGAGGGCGGCGAGACGGGCTGACCCTCGTGAGGGGCCTCCGCCGCCACGTGCCACCAACCGGTGGGGGTGGACACCTATGGTGGGGGCGATGCCGCTGACGAACGCCGACCTCACGGTCGTCGGGGTGGCGGCTGCGGTCGTGCTGATCGCCGTCGTCTGGGCCCTGCTGTCCCGGCGCGCCGTGGCCCGGCGCCTGGGCGCCCTGACGGCGCGGATGGGGGAGTCCGACCTGCAGTTCGGCGGCCGGGCGGGGCTCGAGACCGGCCTGGCCAAGCTGGAGCGGGTCGTCGACGCCACGGTCGCCGTGGCCAGCGAGGCCCGCTCGGCGGAGTCGCTGATGAAGGAGGCGCTGTTCGCCGTGCCCCAGGGCGTGGTGGTCGGCGACGACCAGGGCAACGTGTCGTTCCAGAACCCGGCGGCCGAAGCCCTGCTCGGCCCTACTGGCACCCGCTCCCAGCTGGGCGACGCAGTGCAGCGTCTCCTCGAGGCCGCGGCCGACGGGGTCGACGAGAGCGCCACGGCCGACGTCGACGGCCCCCCGCCCCGGAAGCTGCAGCTCCAGGGCCACGCCCTCCACGACAGCCGCCAGACCCTGGGCGGCATCGTGGTCATCGAGGACCGCTCCGAGCACACCCGGCACGAGGCGGTGCGGCGCGAGTTCGTCGACAACATCGGCCAGGAGCTGAAGCGGCCGGTCGGCGCCCTGGGCCTGCTGGCCGAGACCCTCGCCGGCGAGCGGGATCCGGTCGTCGTCGCCCGCCTGTCCCGCCGGCTGCACAACGAGGCCCAGCGGGTGTCCCGGGTGGTCGACGACCTGATGCTCCTCTCCCGCATCGACGCCGACGAGCATCCGGCGCCCGAGGCGGTGCCCGTCCACCTCGTCGTCGCCCAGGCCGCCGAGCGGGTCCGCCCCGCGGCCCAGGACAAGGACATGACCGTGAACTTCGGCGAGCCGGCCCAGCGCCTCACGGTGATGGGCGACCGCCGGCAACTGGTGTCCGCCGTCTACAACCTGCTCGACAACGCCGTGAAGTTCTCGCCCAACCGCTCGGTGGTGGAGGTCCGGGGCCGGCCCGACGGCCGGTTCGTGGAGATCAGCGTGCGGGACCGGGGCGCCGGTATCCCGGCCATCGAGCTGGAGCACATCTTCGAGCGCTTCTACCGGGTGGCCGGCCCCAAGACCCGCGCCGTCGGCGGCACCGGGCTCGGCCTGGCCATCGTGCGCCACGTGGCCGGCATCCACGAGGGCGACGTCCGGGTCGAGTCCACCGAGGGCGAGGGGTCGACGTTCGTCCTGCGCCTGCCGGCCGGTCCGCCCCTGGCCGCGCCGGCCTCGGCGCCCAAGCCGGCCCCCGCTCCGTCCAAGGCGGATCCGTCCAACCGGGCCAGGGTGGGCTGAACAGAACACGGCCGGCTCGGGGCCAGACCTACGATGGCCCGGTGGCGCCCCCCACCGCGGACGGTTGGCAGCCGCTGCGCAAGCCGCCCCGCAGGGGGGGGCCGATGGGGCTCAGCCGGTCCCCGTTCTCCCGCCTGGCCGTCGTCCACATCCTCGCCGTCGCCGGCGACACCCTGGTCACCATGGCCCTGGCCGGGTCGCTGTTCTTCTCGATCTCGCCCCAGGCGGCCCGGGGGCGGGTGGCCCTCTACCTGCTGCTGACCGTCGCCCCGTTCGCGGTCGTGGCCCCCCTGCTGTCACCGGTCATCGACCGCAGCCGGGGCGGGCGCCGGGCCCTGGTGATCGCCGGCGCCGCCACCCGGGCCGTCGTCTGCCTGTCGATGGCCGGCCACCTCGACGGGCTGATGCTCTTCCCGGAGGCGTTCGCCGTCCTCGTGCTGTCCAAGGCCCACATGGTCACCAAGAGCGCCCTGGTGCCCAACACGGTGGCCACCGAGGGCGAGCTGGTGGCGGCCAACGCCCGGCTGGCCGTGCTGTCGGTGCTGGCCGGCTTCGCCGCCTCCGTGCCGGGGATCATCGTCCTCAAGACCCTGGGCGCCCCCTGGGTGGTCCGCCTGGCCGCCCTCACCTTCGCGGCCACCGCCATCGCCGGGTTCCGGCTCACCCGTCCGCCACGGGGCGCGGACCGCATCGCCATGCCGGCCGCGGCCGAGGCGGAGCTGCACGCGGCGTCGGTGCGCATGGCGGCCACGGCCATGGGCGTGCTGCGGGCCGTCGTGGGGTTCCTCACCTTCCTGGTGGCCTTCAGCCTGCGCAACGACGACGCCCCGGCGTGGTGGTTCGGCGTGGTCCTGGCCACCAGCATGGTGGGGTCGTTCCTCGGCGCCGCCGTCGCCCCCAAGCTGCGGGAGCGCACCGCCGAGGAGCGCATCCTGCAGGGCTCCCTGGCCATGGTGGTCGCCGTCGGCCTCCTCTCGGCCTGGATCGGCGGGCGCGCCGGGTTCGCGGTGCTCGCCTTCGCCGTGGGCCTGGCCGCCGGGGCGGCCAAGCTGGCCTTCGACAGCATCGTCCAGCGCGACGCGCCCGACGCCGTCCGCGGTCGTACCTTCGCCCGCTTCGAGACCCGGTTCCAGCTGGCCTGGGTCGCCGGGGCCGCCCTCCCGGTGGCCGTCGCCATCCCCGGCGGGATGGGCATGGGCCTGCTCGCGCTCCTGGCCGCCGTCGCCCTGTCGTCCTACATGGCCGGCCTCCGGGCCTTCCACCACCGCCACCCCGAGCTCCCGCCGGCCAGGCGGCGCTGAGCGGCGCCGCGGCGGGCGCTACTCGGGCAGGTCGATGCGGGCCAGCCAGAGCCCTGGGGCGTCCAGCTCGGCCGGTGTCGGCAGCTCGCGCTCGGAGACCCAGAGGCGGGCCAGGCCCTCGTCGCCCGCCCGGTCGACGACGCCCCGGATGAAGGTGGCGCCCCGCTCGTACTGGCCCCGGCCCAGCTCCAGGCCGAGGAGGCGGGCGGCGAAGCGGCCGCCGTCGCCGGCCTCCACCCGCCGCCGGTGGAGGGCCTCGGTGAGCTGGCCGTAGGAGCCGATCAGGCCCCGGCCCGTGCTCTCCATGATGTGGTCGACGTAGCCCTCGATCACCGCGGTGAGCGTCTCGATGCGGGTCAGGGTGTCCTGCTGGGCCGGCGACCGCATGGCGCCGAGCAGGGTCTCCGGGTTGCCGAGGACGGCCTGGAGGCCGGCGGCATCGGTGGGGTCGAGGTTGCCGAGGCTGGCCTCCAGGGCGCTGGGGTCCACCTCGAACCGGCTGACGTACTCGTTGATCAGCTTCTCGAGCCGGGCGCGGACGTGGGGACGGCCGAGGACGGTGTGGTGGGCGACCTCGTGGAGGCAGACCCAGAGGCGCAGGTCGTCGGCCGCCAGGCTCCACTCCTCCGCGAGGGCGTCGAGGTTGGCCGGCACGACCAGGAGCTGGTCGGCGGGGCGGCGGGGGAGGGGGAGGTCGTACTGGCCGAGCGCCCGGCGGGCGAGGTGGCCGAGCATGAAGCCCGACTGCATGCCGAGCAGCACCGGGCCGAGCAGCTTGCCCAGGTCGCCCAGGAGCTGGGTGGTGGCATCAGCCGGGTCGTCGTCGTCACCGCCGGAGGAGGACAGCGAGGTGGCCAGGCGCTCCAGGAACGGCCGGTAGGCCTCCAGGCTGTGGAGGGCCCAGTCGCCCCGGGTGACCGGGAGCACGGTGAGGATGCCCCCGGCGATCGACGTGGTGAGCCCGGTGGCCGAGCTGACCTGAAGGTCGGCGACCCGCACCAGCTCCTCGAGCCGGATGCGCTCCAGGGGGTCGACGTTCGGTTCCGGCTGGCCGTCGGTGGCCAGCCACATCGACGTCTGGCGGGCGACGTCCCAGTTCACCGGCCCTTGCTTGCTGAAGAGGCGGGCGAGGTCGCCGAACATCGGCAGGCCCTCGAACGGGTTCGCGCCCTCGGGGCCGAAGCTGCTCACCGGGCCATCGTAGGCTCGTCCCCGGCGCTACTAGGACCCGGGCGGGCGCTCGACGACGGTGACCTTCAGGCCGTGGTGCTGCTTCTCGCGCACCACGTCGAGGGTCAGCACGTCGCCGGGCCGGTGGGACCGCACGGCCACCGCCAGCATCCCCATCGAGGTCACCGCCTTCCCGTCGAGGGCGACGATGATGTCGCGGGGGGCCAGCCCGGCACGTTCGGCGGGGCTGTCGGCCTTGACCCGCTCGACGAGGGCGCCGCCGTCGACATCGAGCTCCCGGGCGGTGGTCCCGTCCAGGTCGGCGCCCTCCACGCCGAGCCAGACCATGACCACCTTCCCGGTGGCGATGAGCTGATCGGCCACCCAGCGGGCGTTGTCGATCGGCACGGCGAAGCCGAAGCCCTCGGCGCCGGCGTCGGTGGTGGCCACCGCGGTGGTGATGCCGATGACCCGGCCCCCGGCGTCCAGCAGGGCGCCGCCCGAGGATCCCGGGGCGATGGGGGCGTCGGTCTGCACCATGTCCATCAGGCTCTGGCCCAAGCGCGTGCGCACCGTCCGGTGGAGGGCGCTGACCACCCCGACGGTCACCGAGGGGCCGCCGCTGAGCCCCAGCGGCGAGCCGATGGCGATGGCCTCCTGGCCCACCTTCACGTCGGCCGTCGAGCCCAGGTCGGCCACCGGGTAGGGGCCCCCGTCGACCTTCACCACTGCGGTGTCGGTGTCGGCGTTGGAGCCCACCACCTGCGCTGGGAGCTCGCGGCCGGTCGACAGGATCACCGTGACCGACGTGGCCCCGTCGACCACGTGGGCGTTGGTGAGCAGGTACCCGTCGCTGCGGAACATCACCGCGGAGCCACTCCCGGTCCGGCCCCGCTCCACCTTCAACTGGGCGATCGCCGGCCGTACCCGGTCGGCGATGGCGACGACGTCGGCCCTGCCGGCTGCTCCGGTGGGCGCCGGCAGCACCCCGCTGGTGTCGACGGCCCGGGTGGGACGGTCGCCGTCGGACTTGAGGAGGTTGCCGGCCACCACGGCCAGGCCGGTCGACAGCACGCTGGCCGCCAGGGCCGAGGCGATGGCGACGGCCCACAGCTGGCGCCGCGCCGACGGCCGTTTGACCCCCATCTCCGACGGGTGGCGCCACAGGCGGTCGTCGGGCGGCGGGGGCTGACGGAACGGCTGCGGTTCGTCATCCGGCTCGACGAACTCCATCGCGATCCACCTTACGTGTGGATCACCACCGGCGGACTTCGCCCCGCCGGTAGGATCCGCCTGTGGGCCTCGACCCCCCGATTGGCCTCGATCCCCCCGAAGGCGGGGACGACTGGGTGGGCGTCACCGCCGACCCCCTCCCGGCCCATGCCGTGGCCAGCTTCCTCGAGCGCCCGGACTGCGGCGGCTCGGTGGTTTTCACCGGCACCGTCCGGGACCACGCCGAGGGCCGGCCCGACGTCCGGTCGCTGGAGTACGAGGCCTACGAGGAGGAGGTCACGCCCCGCCTGGCCGCCATCGCGGCCGAGGCCAGGGGCCGCTGGCCGTCGGTGGGCCGGCTCGCCCTGCTGCACCGGACCGGCGTGCTCGAGGTCGGCGAGGCGTCGGTGATCGCCGCCGCCTCGGCGCCCCACCGCGAGGAGGCCTTCGCCGCCGCCCGGTTCTGCATCGACACCCTCAAGGCCACCGTGCCCATCTGGAAGCGGGAGACGTGGGAGGGCGGCGAGGACTGGTCGACCTGCGCCCACCCGGTCGCCGAGGTGCCCCGCTCATGAGCGCCTTGGTCTTCCTGGGGATCGCGGTGGTGCTCAGCCTGGCCGGGTGCCTCGTGCTGTGGCTGCGCATGCGCCAGCCCCGGTCGATGGACGCCCACATCCGCGACTTCGCCCGGGAGCTCGACGCCTTGGCGCCGGGCTCGCCGATCGACCGCCGCATGCGCGCGCACCGGCCCGACCGGCCCGACCGGCCGCTGCCTCCTGAGCGGCTGCGGCCCCCTGACGAGGAGCGCCGCCCTGGCTAGGGACCTCGCCATCGACCTCGGGACGGCCAACACCCTGGTCTACGCCAAGGGCCGGGGGATCGTCCTCAACGAGCCGACGGTGATCGCGCTCAACGTCGAGACCCACGATGTGCTGGCCATGGGCCACCAGGCCTGGCAGATGATCGGCCGGACGCCCGGCTACATCCAGGCCGTCCGCCCCCTCCGGCAGGGGGCGATCACCGACTTCGAGATCACCCAGCGCATGATCCGGCTGCTCCTCCAGCGGGCCGGCCTGTCGCGCTTCCAGCGGCCCCGGGTGCTGTTGTGCGTGCCGTCGGCCATCACCGAGGTCGAGCGGCGGGCGGTCAAGGAGGCGGCCCGCCAGGCGGGGGCCATGGACGCCCAGCTGGTCGCCCAGCCCATGGCTGCCGCCATCGGGGCCGGGCTGCCCATCCACGAGCCGCTGGGCAACATGATCGTCGACATCGGGGGTGGTACCTCGGAGACGGCGATGATCTCCCTGGGCGGCATCGTCGCCCTCGAGGCCATCCGCGTCGGCTCCTTCGACATCGACGCCTCCATCCAGGCCTTCGTCCGCCGGGAGTACGGGATGGCCATCGGGGAGCGGACGGCGGAGGAGATCAAGCTGGCCATCGGCTCGGCCGCGCCCGTGGCCGACGACGTCAAGGCCGAGGTGCGGGGCCGCGACCTCATGAGCGGGCTGCCCAAGACCGCCATCCTGTCGCCCGAGGAGGTGCGGGACGCCATCGACGAGAACGTGCGGGCCATCGTCGAGTCGGTCATCAAGTGCCTCGGCCACGCCCCGCCCGAGCTGGCCCAGGACCTCATCCGCCAGGGCATCCACCTGGTGGGCGGCGGGGCCATGCTGCGGGGCTTCGCCCAGCGCCTGGCCGAGGAGACCGAGCTGCCCGTCCACCTGGTCGACGCCCCCCTGGAGTGCGTCGTCCTGGGCGCCGGCAAGTGCCTCGAGGCCTTCGAGTCGCTCAAGGTCCTCTTCATGGGCGCGGAGCGGTAGCGCCGGCGCCCATGAAGAGGACCTTGAGC
>Ga0247698_1000022_pt1 | contig 17252 bp, 18 predicted proteins | sample 21W_NmetaG_FD_197430 | JGI IMG/M metagenome (GOLD analysis project Ga0247698, IMG submission 197430) | Soil microbial communities from hillslope of Landscape Evolution Observatory, University of Arizona, Oracle, AZ, United States - 2-1-W_N | ecosystem: Engineered > Artificial ecosystem >...
GATGAACCCTGGGATGAAGCCGTAGTTGTGCTCGTACCGGAATGTGCCGCTCGGATGCAGGGACCCGAGCGACCGATCAATGACGACGCGGACAGATCGGCCGAGCCACTCGGCTGGATCCAGCCGGCCGACGTGGATGGGATCGCTCACGACCCGATGATGCAACGCACGGACGGATCGAACGCGCCGGCACGCCGTTCGCACGCCGCCAGCTGCCTCCGACTCCGTGAATCGGCGACACCGGCACGTGGTGCCCCGTGCTCGGGGACTCGGTCGCGAGGCCGTCGATCGAGACCATCCGGTGATGCCGTGACGTCAGGCCCGAGGACCACCCCACGGGGCCGCCCGCCCGGTAGCGTCCGTCGATCGCAAAGGGGGACTTTCCGGCCGATCTCCGCTCCTTCGTCGAGCGGTGCTTCACGAGCGCCGTCCAGCTGGAGGTCCTCCTGCTGGTGCACGGCCAGCCCGACATGACGTGGACGGCGGCGTCCGTGGGCCGCGAGCTCCGGGTGGAGCCCGAACAGGCGGCCGCCGCCCTCGGCCACCTCGCCCGCTCCGGCCTCCTCGCCCGGGAGGGCGAGGCCTTCCGTCTCCGCCCGAGGCGCGCCGGCGACGCCGAGCTCGTGGCGCGCCTGGCCGAGCTCTACCCGACCTATCGCGTGGCCATCGTCTCGATCATCTTCTCGAGGCCGAGCGGGCCGATCCGCGACTTCTCCGACGCCTTCCGCTTGAGAGACGAGGACTGAGATGGCAGAAGCGGTCTACTTCCTCTGCGCCGTGACGAGCGTCACCTGCGCCGTGCTGCTGCTGCGGGCCTACCTCCGGACTCGGACCCGCCTCCTGTTGTGGAGCGGGCTGTGCTTCGCTGGCCTCGGGCTCAACAACGTCGTGCTGGTGGTCGACCTCATCGTGGTCCCGGACGCCGACCTGTCGACGTGGCGGCTTGTACCCGCGGCCGCCGGCATGGTCCTGCTCGTCTACGGCTTGGTGTGGGACGCCGAATGAGGCAACTGCTGTCCGGCGTCATCGCCATGGGATCGCTCGTCGCCGCCCTGTCGTTCCTCAAGTTCTGGCGACGCTCGGGAGACCGGCTGTTCGCGCTGTTCGCCGCCGCCTTCGCCGTCTTCTCCGCGAACGCGGTGGCGCTCGCCCTGAGCGACCCCGGCGCCGACCCGCGGGTCGCCCTCTACGTCGTCCGCCTGCTCTGCTTCGTGCTCATCCTGGGCGCCGTCGTGGACAAGAACCGGTCGCACCGGGGCTAGCCGGCCCGGCCCCGGCCCGGCCACGGCCGCGGCCCCACCGGCCGCCGGCCAGCGCCCGCCCGGTCAGCGGTCCGCCGGCTGGCGAGCGGCAGCGTCCGGCTCACAGCCGCCGGTCCCGGCCGACATCGCAGGATCGGGTCCGGGTCTCTTCTCAGCTGATTCGGCGTCGGGCCCGCAACACGAGGTCGTCGACGTGGTGCGACGCCGATGCCGCTCCGAGGGGCCGAGGTCTCGTCCCGTGAACCTCGATGTCCCACGCCGACGAGTCGGCGATCGCGGCAACGATGTCGTCGACGCGGACGTAGGCATCCGGGTCGAACGCCCGGCTGTGGGTCGACGTGTCGATCGGCGTCCGCATGGGCCCGAGGTCGTGGCTCACCACGAGCAACGTGCCGCCCGGCGCGACCGCGTTCAGAAGGTTGCAGACACCGCGGTCGTCAGGGGTGCGGGGGATCGACGCATACTGCGCGGACACGAGGTCGAACGCGCCTGCTTCGAACGGGTCGAGCCCGTTGGCATCTGCATGCCGGCACTCGACGCGTAGCCCGCGGCGTGTGGCCTCGGCGTCGACGCGCTCGAGAGCGCGTCGCGAGATGTCGCTCGCCGTCACGTCCCAACCGTGCTCGGCCAACCACAGCGCGTCCCCTCCTTCACCGGCACCGACGTCGAGCGCGCGACCCGCGGCGATGCCACGGACCTCGTCGACGAACGTGCCGTTCGGGTTCCCGCTCCACATCGGGACGTCGCCGTAGCGTTGATCCCAGTCGGTCGAACCGGCGGACGGCCGGTCCGGGCCCCGAAGGTCGTCGTCGGCCAGGCTGAAGCTGATCATGGCGCCGACCCGGCTGCCGTTGGCGACGGCCTGCGCCAGCTGCTGGCTCGGGTCGGTCACGTTGCCGGCGGCGTAGAGGCCCGGCACCCTCGTAGCGCCGGTGGCGTCGGTCGTGACGGCGTCGCCGAGGCCGCTCGGATGCGGTGTCAGTTCGAGACCGAGCGGGACGAAGGGTCCGGCGCGGACGCGAAAGCGCGGACTGACCACGACCACGTCGGCGTCGATGCGAACGTCGCCGTCCACATCGACGGCGGCGACGTGCCCGTCGGCACCGGTGACGATGCGACGCACCGGACCGTCGATGATGTCCGCACCACCGGCGCGGAGTGCGTCCAGCTCGCCGCGGTTCACGTCCAGGTCGCCGTGTACGACGACGGTGAGCCGGGCGCTCAACTGGCGGAACAACGGCGCCGTGTGCAGACCCATCGGATGGGTGACGAGCTGCACGATGCGTCGGTCGCGGACCTCGTAGCCGTGGCAGAACGGGCAGTGGACGACATCACCGCCCCAATGCTCGGCGAGGCCTTCGATGTCCGGCAGCTCGTCCACCAGACCGGTCGCGGCGAGCACCCGGCGAGCGACGACCGAATGACCGCCCACGAGCGCAAGGCGGAAGCGGTCCTCGTCCGTCCGGGTCACCGTGGTCACACGGCCGTCGAGGACCTCGGCACCGTAGCTACGGACCTCCTCACGACCGGCGGCCAGCAGCGCCGACGGTGGCTCGCCTTCGCGGCCGAGGTAGCCGTGCATGTGGGAGGCAGGGGCGTTCCGGGGCTCGCCGGCGTCGACGACGATCACCGACCGGCGCTGGCGGCCGAGCTGGAGGGCGGCGGACAGCCCGGCGGCGGACCCACCGATCACGGCGACGTCGGTGTGCCGCTCGACGGTACGGGGAGCGTGACCGCTCATGGTCGCAACAGTACGGTGTACCGCACAACAGCGCATGGGATCTTGCAGAATCTGCAAGACGGGGAGGAGCGACATGAGGCCCGACAAAGTCGAGCAGACGGTACGGACTCGGCTACGGAGCCTCCGGACCACGCTTGGGCTGTCGCTCGACGAGGTCGCCGAGCGCGCCAACCTCAGCGCCTCCACCGTCAGCCGGGTCGAGACCGGCAAGCGCACGATCAGCCTCGACATCCTGCTGCCGCTGGCGGGTGCCCTCCAGGTCGACCTCGATGCGCTGCTCGACCTCCGCAGCGACGACGACGTCGTCATCCGCCCGACACCCAGCACGTCGGGTACGCGCACGACCTGGATGCTGAGCCGACCGACCGGCAGAACCATCGCCGTCAAGATGCGGTTCCAACCGACCCGCAGGAAGACGACGCAACGCGTCCACCCGGGTCATGACTGGTTCTTCGTCACCGAGGGGCGGGTGCGCTTGTCGCTCGGCGAGCGCGACATCGTCGTCGAGGCGGGCGAAGCAGCCGAGTTCGCCACGATGACGCCGCACGCCTTCGCAGCCATCGACGGCCCAGCCGAGCTGATCATGATCTTCGACCGCGACGGCCAACGCGCCCATGTCCATCACGAGACCGACGGCCGATCGGCGGTGTAGTCCTCGCCGGGTTCACAACCGGGATCATGGTTGCCGCAACCGTCCTCCGGTGCTACGGGTGCACCGTCCTCGGGGTGTGACGCCTTCGATCCCAGCAAGGGGGAGCAACCATGAGACCGCTCCGGTACTCGATCAACGTCACCCTCGACGGCTGCTGCGATCACCGGGTGATGAGCCCGGACGAGGAGTTGCATCGCCATTTCGCCGACGGGCTTGAGCGAGCCGATGCCCTGCTCCTTGGCCGGGTGACCTACGAGATGATGGAGGCGGCGTGGCGGCAGTCGGCGACCGGGACGTGGCCCGAGTGGATGGCTGCTTGGATGGTCCCCTTCGCCCGGGCGATCGACAGGGCGAAGAAGTACGTGGTGTCGGGCACCCTGGACCACGTCGATTGGAACGCCGAGCTCCTGCGCGGCGAACTGGCGACGGCCGTTCAGGAGCTCAAGCATGAGCCCGGCCGGGGCCTGTACGTGGGAGGCGTGACCCTCCCGCTGGCCCTGGCCGACCTGGGATTGATCGACGAGTACGAGGTCGTCGTCCACCCCATCGTGGCGGGCCACGGGCCGACGTTGTTCGCCGGCCTGAGGGAGCGGCTGGAGCTTGAGCTCGTGGGTCGCCAGGAGTTCCGGGCCGGGGCGGTCGCTCTGCGCTACCAGCCCAGTCGAGCCACGGCCTGAGGGGTCTGGTCCCGGGCACGCAGGCCCGGCTACTCCGCCACAAGCCGAGGTCGACCCAGGCGCACCCCGAACGCCGGCTCGGGGACGCGCTCGCCCTGAGGCTTCGGCCCCGACGAGCACCCCGGACGGCTGAGCACACTGGAGGACGCCGGACTCATGGAACCTGTGACCGCCAGCCGGCATCTGGAGAGGTGGTGAGGCCCGTCGACGCAGAACTTGTGGCGGAGATCCTCGAGATACCCGTCGGAACGGTCAAGTCCACGACGGCGCGCGGCCTGGAACGGCTACGAGACATCCTCGGAGGGCACGACGATGACGACTGAGCTCGAACACCGCTTGCGTGACAGCCTCGATCACGCCGCCCGCCGGTTTCCACCGCCGCCCAACCTCCGCGACAGGGTCGACGAGCGGCTGGCATCGCACGATCGGCGCCGGAGGACCCGTCGTGTTGCGGCCGCCGCTGCTGTGGTCGTCGCGGTTGTGGCCGCTGCCGCTGTGGTCCGTGCCGGCGACGGCGCCGACGACCGCCGAGTCGCCACCGTCGCCGGGCCCCGCGAGGCCGCCGACGGGTGGGTGGCGGCGACCAGCTCCGCACTCGGCTGGCGCTTCGAGCATCCCGCGGGCTGGACCGTGCAGCACTTCTCCGGGCAGTGCCGGGTCGGCTTCTCGGGCACCGTGGTGACCAATCTGGACCGCCCGCTCCGCATCCACGAGCCGCCGCCGTGCACCACGTCGTGGGACCTCGGCGGGGTGCCCGACACCTTCGTAGCCGTCGAGATGAGCCACATGCGCCTGAGGCCGTCGCTTCACCCCGGCGAACCGGACACGGCCTTCCCGCTCGCCCTCGACTGGACCGCCCCGGTACCGTTGGAGGCTCACCCTCCCCCGGCACCGAGCCACGGCGTCCGGGTGACCCTCGGCGGTGACGACGGCTATCGGGTGACGGTGTGGTTCGGCAGGAACGTCTCGGCCGGAGACCGAGCCGCCGTGGAGCGCATCGTCGCGTCCATCCGGCCATCCGCCACGACGGTGCCGTCGGGCCGGGATCGCGAGTGCGTCGGAACCAAGGCACCCCCGCCGCCGCCCGCGGTGACGTTCGAAGTCGTCGGCCGACCGGGCAACGAGTGGCAACTCCTCGTTGGGCCCGAGGGTGTGACCGTCGCGATCCGGGCGATGCAAAGGCCGGACACGGAGGTCCACGGGCTCTTCTTCGAGATCGCTCCGATCGACGCACCATGGCCCGGGAGCGCGATTCGCCGGATCCCTGTCGAGACTCCGCTGACGGTCGGCGCGAACGACGTCACCGTGCGATGGGACGGCCGCGACGAGGACGGGAGGCGTGTCAGCCCGGGCTTGTACCGCTTCTACGCCACCCTGACGCAGACCACGTACCGGGAGGTCACCTGCGCCGATGGCTCGGGGCGGGGAATCGAACGCTCCCCCAACAGTGCCGTGTCGGCGGGCCTCGGTACCTTCGTCGTCGAGTGACGTCGACCCCAGCGGTCGCCTGGCGAGTTCCCCGACGGGTCGGCGTTGTTCGTGCGGCAAGAAGGGGCGGATATCGCCCGTTCCTGCCGCATGAACGGTTCCGGGCGGACCGGAACGGCCGTTCCCGCGGCGTCGGCCCAGCCGGATCACGGGATGTGCCTGCCGGATATGGCTCTCGCGATGATGAGGCGCTGGATCTCGGACGTGCCCTCGAAGATCGTGTAGATCTTGGCGTCCCGGTGCCAGCGCTCGACGGGCTCGTCGCGCACGTAGCCGTACCCGCCGAGGACCTGGATCGCCTCGTCCGTCACCTTCACGGCCGTCTCACCGGCGAAGAGCTTCGCCATCGACCCCTCGCCGTTCGGGAACCCGCTGCTCTGCCTGCTCATCCACGCCGCCCGCCAGACGAGGAGCCGGGAGGCGTCGATAAGCGTCTTCATGTCGGCCAGCTTGAAGGCGATGGCCTGGTTCTCCACGATCGACCGGCCGAACTGCCGCCGGTTCTTGGCGTGTTCGAGGGCGTGTTCATAGGCGGCCCGGGCGATGCCGACGGCCTGGGCTCCGACGGCCGGGCGTGACGACTCGAACGTCCGCATGGCGGCCTGGCTGCGCCCGGTGCTGCGGCCCTCGCGGGCCCGGGCCAGGCGCTCGTCGAGCTTCTCCCGCCCGCCGAGCAGGCAGCGCCCGGGTAGGCGGCACCCGTCGAGGACGACCTCCGCCGTGTGCGAGGCGCGGATGCCGAGCTTCTTGAACTTCTGCCCCTGGGAGAGCCCGGCCGTGCCCGGCGGTACGACGAAGCTGGCCTGGCCGCGCGAGCCGAGCGAGGGGTCGACCGATGCCACGATCACGTGCACGGCGGCGATGCCGCCATTGGTGATCCACGTCTTCGTGCCGTCGAGGACCCATTCGTCGGTCGCCTCGTCGTAGACCGCTCGCGTCCGCAGCGAGCTGACGTCGGACCCGGCGTCGGGCTCGGAGACGGCGAAGGCCGCGACGGCGACCTTCCCCTGCTCGTCGCGGAAGCACAGGGGAAGCCACTCGGCGACCTGCTCGGGGGTCCCGTTGGCCATGAGGCCGGAGACGCCCAGGGTCGTGCCGAAGATGGCGAGGGCGATGCCGGCGTCGCCCCACGCCATCTCCTCCATGACGAGGGGGACGGTGAGGCCGGTGGGGTCGGCGAAGGCGTTGGCCAGGAAGTCGAGCGAGTAGAGACCGACGTCCGCCGCCTGCTCGATCACCGGCCACGGCGTCTCCTCCCGCTCGTCCCATTCCGACGCCACGGGCCGCACGACGTCGGCCGCGAACCCGTGTACCCAGGACCGGACCTGGAGCTGGTCCTCGTCGAGCTCGAGTGAGAACGGCGCCATGGGCCACTCTCGCACGGCCCGGCGCCCGGGTCGCCGTCGAGGCGACCGCCGCGGGGTGACCGGCCGGCCGCCGACCGCCGGCCGCCCGCGGGAGGACCAGCCGCCCGTTGCCGTGACCGACCTGGTTCGCCGCGACGGCCCGGTAGAGGGGCTTTCGACCCCCTTGGCGCGAGGGGCGCGACCCGCGCGCGGTACCGGTCGAATTCGGGCCTACGGCCCGGTACTCTGGCGATCAAGGGCGGTCCGGTCCGGGTGGGACCTGTGAGAAGAGAGCGGATGCGCAAGCGAGGACAGACGGCGGAACAGGAGGCGACCGACGCGTCGCTCGTCGCCCGCGCCACCGCCGGCGACCTCGCCGCCTTCGGAGAGCTCTACCGCCGCCATGTCGACGCCGCCTGGCGGGTGGCCCTGGCGGTCACCACGAACCCCGACGATGCCGCCGACGCGGTCAGCGACGCCTTCACCCGGGTGTTCCAGGCCCTCCCGGAGCGCCTCTACGCGGCCGACCACTTCCTCCCGTACCTGCTCGCCGCCGTTCGGAACGCGGCCATCGACGTCCTCCGTCGAGGCGGGCGTCAACAACCGAGCGAGGCGGCCGAGGATCGCGAATGGCCGACGCTCAACGGCGGTCCGGTCGACTTCCTGCTGGCCGACGAGGACGCCAGCATGGTCGCCCGGGCCTTCCGCAGCCTTCCCGAACGCTGGCGGTCGGTCCTGTGGCTGACCGAGGTGGAGCAGATCCCCGCCCGGGACGCCGCCATGCTGCTCGGCGTGTCGCCCAACGGCGTCGCTCAGCTCGCCGTCCGGGCCCGGGCGGGGCTTCGGGAGCGCTACCTCCAGGCCCACCTCCGGCAGAACGACGTGCGGTTGGGCTGCCGCCACACCGTCGATCGCCTCGGCGCGTACGCCGCCGGCGGGCTGGCGCCGCGCGACGTCGCCAAGGTCGACCAGCACCTCGCCGGCTGCGACCCGTGCCGGGCCCGCCTCGCCGACCTTCAGGACCTGGCGCCGTCGCTGCGCCGGTCGGTGCTGCCGCTGCCCGCCGGGCTGGCCGCCCTGGCCCTGGCCGAGTGGGAGCTGGCGGCGCCGTCCACGGGCGCCGCGTCCGCCTCCGTGGGCGTCACCTCGGGCGCGTCGGCCTCCGCCGGCGTCGGCGCCACCGGCACGGCGGGTGCGGCTGGGACGGCCGCTCCGGTGGCGAGCGTGGGTGTCGGCGCGGGCGCCGTCACCGCGTCGAGCTCGCTCGTCGCCTCCATCGCGTCCGCCGCTCTGCTGGTGGCCGGCGTGGTGGGCGCGGGGGCGATCGCCGACCGGCGGAGTGCCAACCCGCCTCCGACCAGCATCGCCGCCCCCGCCGCCACCGCCAGCACGTCCACGTCGGGTGCCGGCGCGAGGGCCTCGGCCCACGCCGCTGCGGGGGCGAGCGGGGCGGATGCCGGCGCAGCCGTCGACCTGGCCGCTCTGGCCGATCAGATCGAGGGTCTGCCCGACGAGCTGCAGCGGCTGGCGGGGACCGACCTCGAGGCGCTCGGCAAGGGCCGGGTCAAGGTCGCCACCGACGCCGCCGTGGTGGACGTGGACCTGGCCGACCAGCGCCAGCCGTGCCGCGACATCCGGGTGCTCGGCATCCCCGTCGCCTGCGCGTCGCCGCCGAGCGGGAACACCGTTCCCCCGGCGGACGCCGTGGTCTCCGCCGTGGAGGCCACCGGCCGGGCCGTCGAGCCCCCCGCCAGCGCGCCGAGCGGCCTCGACCTACGGGACTAGAGAGGCGGCTCGGGAGTGCACGCGAAAGAGCCCCCGGCCGCTTGGCCGGAGGCTCGAACGCTCGAAATTGCTCCGAGATGCCCCGCGCTCGGGGGGCGGCGGGTCAGAGCGGACGGACGCTGGCTGCCTGAAGGCCCTTGGGACCTTCCTGGACCTCGAACTCGACCTGCTGGCCCTCCTCGAGGGAGCGGTAGCCGTTGGTCTGGATGGCGCTGAAGTGAACGAAGACGTCTGCGCCCTCGGACTGCGAGATGAAGCCGTAGCCCTTTTCGGCGTTGAACCACTTGACCGTTCCGGTCGCCACGATGGCGATCCTCCTTACTTGTTGGACTGCTTGTGAGGAGAATGCCCTCCGTGCGACTGCGTCGTGCGATGCAGCAAGTCTCCAGCGAAAGACGTTAGCAGCCGCGCCCGCCGAGGCAAACGGTCGTCAGCGGTGGACCGTCGTGCCCCCCGGGGTGTCCTGGACGACCCAGCCGAGAGCGGTGAGGCGCTCCCTGAGCGCGTCGCTGCGGGCGAAATCGCGCGCCGCGCGGGCCTCGTCACGCTCCGCGACGAGGCGGGCCGTCTCGTCGTCCACCAGCGTGTCGGCGGCCCGGGGCGCCAGCCCCAGGGCGCCGGCGATCTCGAGCACGGCGGCCACCGTGGGGGCGGCGGCGGCGACATCGGCGGCGGCCAGGGAGACGTTGGCCGCGCCGACGAGGTCGAACAGCAGGCCGGTGACCGCCGGCGTGGCAAGGTCGTCGTCCATCAGGGCGCGGAAGCGGTCGAGGGCGGCCGGGTCCGGCTCCGCCGCCGGCCGGCGGTCGCCCAGCGACTCCCACCGCCGGTTGAGGTCGTCCAGCTTGGCGAGGGTGCGCTCGGCCCGCTCGACGGTGCCGGGCAGGACCTCGAGGGGCGAGCGATAGTGGGACTGGAGGACGAGCAGGCGGTAGGCACGCGGGTCGGTGCGCTCGACGAGGTCGGTGAGGGTGACGAAGTTGCCGAGCGACTTCGACATCTTCTCGCCGCCCATCTCCACGAAGGCGTGGTGCATCCAGTGGCGGGCGAAGGTCTTGCCCAGGGCAGCGGCCTGGGCCCGCTCGTTCTCGTGGTGGGGGAATCGCAGGTCCATGCCGCCGGCGTGCAGGTCGAACCCGTCGCCCAGGAGCTTGAGCGACATCACCACGCACTCGGTGTGCCACCCGGGCCGCCCGTCGCCCCACGGAGACGGCCACGACGGCTCGTCCGGCTTGGCCTTCTTCCACAAGGCGAAGTCGGCGGGCGAGCGCTTCTCGTCCACCACCTCGACCCGCTCGCCGGCGCGCATCGACTCGAGGGACTGGCCGGCGAGGAGGCCGTAGCCGTCGACCGACTCGACGCCGAAGTACACGCCGTCACTCGTCTCGTAGGCGATGCCGGCCTCGACCAGCCGCCCGATCAGCTCGACCATCTCGGGGACGTACGCCGTGGCGTGGGGGTCGTCGTGGGGCCGGAGGACGCCGAGGGCGTCCACCGCGTCGTACCACGCCTTCTCGAACTCGGCCGCCACCTCGGGCTCGGTGCGTCCCTCGCGGTTGGCCCGCCCGATGATGTTGTCGTCCACGTCGGTGATGTTCGAGACGTGGTGGACCTCGAACCCGCACCACTCCAGGTACCGCCGCAGGACGTCGTAGACGAGGAGCTGGCGGCCGTGGCCGATGTGGGGCAGGCCGTACACGGTTGGCCCGCAGACGTACATCGACACCTTGCCCGGATCGCGCAGGGCCAGCTCGCGTGCGGCGCCGAATGCAGTGTCGTGGAGCCGGAGCACCCGGGTACGGTAACCCCATCATGGCCGCCAACGTCCCCGAAAAACCGTCCCTCGAAGGCCTGGAGGCGCGCTGGGCCGCGCACTGGGAGGAGCGGGGCGTCTACCGCTTCGAGCGCCGCGGGCCCCGTGCCGCGGTGTTCGCGGTGGACACGCCGCCGCCCACGGTCAGCGGGTCGCTCCACGTCGGCCACGTCTTCTCGTACACCCACACCGACACCGTCGCCCGCTACCGGCGCATGCGGGGGAAGCAGGTCTTCTATCCCATCGGCTGGGACGACAACGGCCTGCCCACCGAGCGCCGCGTCCAGAACTACTTCGGGGTCCGGTGCGACCCCCACCTCCCCTACGACGCGGCGTTGGAGCCGCCGGGGCCGTCGGCCCGGCACGCCGTCCCGGTGTCGCGGCCGAACTTCGTCGAGCTGTGCCACCGGCTCACGGCCGAGGACGAGCGGGCCTTCGAGGAGCTGTTCCGGCGCCTCGGGCTGTCCGTCGACTGGACGACGACGTACACCACCATCGGCGAACGGGCCCAGAAGGTCGCCCAGCTCGGGTTCCTGCGCCTGCTGGAGAAGGGCCTGGCCTACCAGCAGGTGGCGCCCACGCTGTGGGACGTCGACTTCCAGACCGCCGTCGCCCAGGCCGAGCTGGAGGACCGCGAGCAGCCGGGGGCGTACCACCGCATCCGCTTCGACGACATCGAGATCGAGACCACCCGGCCGGAGCTGATCCCGGCGTGCGTCGCCCTGGTCGCCCATCCCGACGACGCCCGCTACCGGCTCCGGTTCGGCTCCACCGTCCGCACGCCCCTGTTCGGCGTGGAGGTCCCCGTCCTGGCCCACGAGCTGGCCGACCCCGAGAAGGGCTCGGGCATCGCCATGATCTGCACCTTCGGGGACGTCACCGACGTGGTGTGGTGGCGCGAGCTCGGCCTCCCCGTGCGCAGCATGGTCGGGCGCGATGGCCGGGTCGTCGCCGCGCCGCCCGACGGCGTCCCCGACGGGGAGGCGTGGCAGGAGCTGGCCGGCGCCAGCGTCAAGCAGGCCCGCGCCCGCATCGTCGAGCGCCTGAAGGCGAGCGGGGACCTGATCGGCGAGCCCCGGCCCGTCACCCACCCGGTCAAGTTCTTCGAGAAGGGGGACCGGCCGCTGGAGATCGTCACCAGCCGCCAGTGGTTCATCGACGTCCTCGACCACAAGGAATCGCTGCAGCGGCTGGGCCGCGACCTCCGCTGGCATCCCGGGTTCATGCGGGCCCGCTACGAGAACTGGGTGGAAGGGCTCAACAGCGACTGGCTCATCAGCCGGCAGCGCTTCTTCGGCGTCCCCTTCCCCCTCTGGTACCCGGTGGGCGACGACGGCGAGCCCGACTTCTCCTCTCCGCTGCCGGCGGCCGCCGGGCGCCTGCCCGTCGACCCGTCCACCGAGGTGCCCGACGGCTACACCGAGGACCAGCGCGACGCGCCCGGTGGCTTCACCGCCGACCCCGACGTGATGGACACGTGGGCCACTTCGTCGCTGACCCCCCAGCTGGCGGGAGGCTGGGGGGACGACGACGAGCTCTTCGCCATGGTGTTCCCCTACGACGTCCGCCCCCAGGGCCACGACATCATCCGCACCTGGCTCTTCTCCACCGTCGTCCGCTCGTGGCACGAGCACGGGTCGCTGCCGTGGACCGACGCCGCCATCTCGGGGTGGATCCTCGACCCCGACCGCAAGAAGATGTCCAAGTCGAAGGGCAACGTCGTGACGCCCATCGCCCTGCTGGAGAAGTACGGGTCCGACGCGGTGCGCTACTGGGCGTCCAGCGGGCGGCCGGGCACCGACACGGCGTTCGACGAGAACCAGATGAAGAACGGCCGGCGCCTGGCCATCAAGGTCCTCAACGCTTCGAAGTTCGTCCTGTCGCTGCCGGACGGGGGCGGCGACCCGGCGGCGCCCGTCGACCGGGCGCTGCTGGGCGGGCTGTCCCGCCTGGTCGACGACTGCACGGCCGCCTTCGAGGGCTACGACTATGCCCGCGCCCTGGAGCGCACCGAGTCCGCCTTCTGGGCCTTCTGCGACGACTTCGTGGAGCTGGTGAAGAACCGCGCCTACCGGGGTGGCGCCGACGGGGCCTCGGCCACGGCCACCCTGCGCCTCGCCCTGTCGGTGTTCCACCGCCTGTTCGCACCGTTCCTGCCCTTCGTCGCCGAGGAGGTCTGGTCCTGGTGGCAGCAGGGGTCGGTCCACCGCGCCCGCTGGCCCGAGGCGGCCGAGCTGTCCGCCGGCGACGGCGCCGACCCGTCGGTCCTCGACACCGCCAGCGCCGCCCTGCGGGCCCTCCGCAAGGCCAAGAGCGAGGCCAAGCTCTCGCAGCGGGCGGGCGTCGAGCTGCTGGTGGTGCGGGACCGGCCCGACCGGCTGGCCGCCCTGCGTGCCGCCGAGGGCGACCTGCGCGACGCCGGGTCGCTGGCCGAGCTGCGGTTCGAGGAGGCCGAGGAGCCGTCCCTGGACGTGACCCTCGCCCCTCCGGCGGTTTCCCAGCCGACCACGTGACGGCCAGGGCCCGTGGGCCCCGCTCGCCGCCGCAGCCGGGCCCCCTCCGGCTGCCGACCACCGAGGGTCAGGGAGTGGGGGCGGGACGCACGGCGGGCGCCGGCGCGGCGCCGGCGCCGGCAGCGGGACCGCCCACCGAGGCGGCCGGGCGGGGCCGGTCGTCGGGCGGCGGCGCCATGGGGATGGCGAGGAGAAGTGCCAGCACGACGAGGACCACGGCGGCGATGGGCGCCCAGGGCAAGGGGCGGCGGCCGGCCGGGGGCTCGATGGGCTGCACTGCGGTGCTCACGGTCGGGCCTCCGGACGGTTCGCGGGCAGGGCAGCCAGCCGGTCGTGCCGCGGCCCGATGCCCCGGTGATCCGGTCGACAGCGCCACCAACGCTGCTCGGCCGCACCCTAGACCCCCCGGCCGCCCCGAGCCAGCGATCCCCCGGGGGTCGCCCGCCCGTCCGGGGCCCTTCGCTACCGTCGCGGCCATGGCAGCCGACCCACCCGTGGCGGGGCTCGTCCTGGCCGGGGGCGGCGGCACCCGCCTCGGCCGCGCCAAGGCCGGCGTCGTGATGCGGGGACGCACCCTGGTCGAGCGGGCCGTCGACGCGGTGGGCGCCCGCTGCGAACCCGTCGTCGTGGTGTCCCGGCCCGGCGTCCTCCTGCCGACCCTGGACGTTCCCGTGGTGCTCGACCGCGAAGGGGCACGGGGCCCGATGAACGCCCTGGCCACCGGCCTGTCGCAGGTGGACGCGGAAGACGTGCTCGTGCTCGCCTGCGACCTCCCCTTCGCCGGCCCCGTCCTCGACCGGCTGCTCGCCGTGCCGCCCGGGCTGGCCGTCGCCGCCGCCGACGCCCGCCCCCAGCCCCTGTGCGCCCGCTACCCGCGCACCGCCGCCCTCGACGCGTGCGAGCGCCTCATCGCCCGCGGCGTCCGCCGCATGACCACCCTCCTGGACGAGCTGGAAGCCACGACGGTGGCCGTCGAGGGCGACGAGCTGTTCAACGTCAACACGGCGGACGACCTGGAGCGGGCCCGCCTGCGTGCGCCGACCGGCTGAGCCGCCGCCCTCACCCGCGAGGGCCCTCGTCCAGCACCAGCCCCATCACCACGGCGTCCCACAGCTCGCCGTTGCGACGCCGGTAGTGCCGGCGCAGCCGGCCCTCCTCGACGAAGCCGAACCTGCGGTAGAGGCGACGCGCCGCCTCGTTGTGGGGCCACACCTGGAGGGCGGCCTTGTGGGCACCGGCCTCCCGCGCCCACCCGAGGCCGGCGGCCAGCAGGGCGGAGCCGACTCCCCGGCCCCGCCATCCCTCGGCGACCATCATCCCCAGGTCGGCCACGCCGTAGCGGCGCCGGACGATCCCGAGGTGCCCGATCACGCCGCCCGCCGCCTCGGCCACGAACACGCCGTCGTCGGGGGACGCCAGGGCGGCCATGAGCTCGGCGTGACGCTCGCTCCGGTCGACAACCTCACGGCCGATCCAGCGGCCTTCGGCGGCGACCGCGACGAACAGGTCCACCAGCGGCTCGACGTCGGCCGCGGTGGCCCGTCGGACGGTGAAGCGGGGCGAGGCGCGCTCGGCGGCCACCGCGCCAGCGTGGCCCATGGGCGGCCCGGGTGGGAGCCGCGCCGCTCTGGCACCGGTCGGCGGGCGCCCGTACGCGCTGCGGTCGGCCACACTGGCGGACGTGCAAGCGGAGGTGACGTCGAACACCCGTCGCCTGGAGCTGCCTCCCGCGCTGGCGGGCGCCGGGCGGGCGCGCCGGCTGGTGGACGCCGCCATCCGGGCCCGGCTGCCCAGCGAGCCCGCCTCCTGACGGCGCCCCTGCGCCTCGGGGTCCTCGACCAGTCGCCGGTGCCGGCGGGGACGACGCCGGCCGCCGCCCTGCGCCACACCGTCGACCTGGCCCGGGCGGCGGACGAGCTGGGCTACTCGCGGTACTGGCTGGCCGAGCACCACGGCGTCGTCGGCCTGGCCGGCACCGCACCCGAGGTGCTGGCAGCCCAGGTGGCGTCGGCCACCTCCCGCATCCGGGTCGGCTCGGGCGGCGTCATGCTCTCCCACTACAGCCCGCTGAAGGTGGCGGAGGCCTTCGGCGTCCTGTCGGCCCTGTTCCCGGGGCGGATCGACCTCGGCATCGGCCGCGCCGCCGGCGCCGACCCGGTGGCCACCGCCGCCCTCCGGCCCGGCCCCACGGCGTACGGCGACGAGCACTTCCCCCGCCGGGTGGTCGACCTCCTCGGGTGGCTGGGCGGCGGCCTCGAGCCCGGCCATCCCGCCGCCGCCGTGCGGGCCATGCCCGGCCCCGGCGACGGGCCCGACGTCTGGCTGCTGGGGTCGAGTCCCCACAGCGCCGGCCTGGCCGCCGCCCTGGGCCTCCCCTACTCCTTCGCCCACTTCATCACCCCCGACTTCGGGCCGCAGGTCGTCGGCCGCTACCGCCGCAACTTCCGCCCGTCGGCCGCCGATACCGAGCCCCGGGTGAACGTGGCGGTGGCCGCCGTGTGCGCCGACACCGACGAGGCGGCCGAGCGGCTGGCCCTGAGCGGCCTGGTGTGGCGCCTCTCGCCCGAGGAGCAGCGGGGGCCGGTTCCCTCGGTGGACGACGCGCAGGCCGCGGTGGCCGCCCTCGACCCGGCCCGCCGCGCCCGCCTGGCCCAGGACCGCGGCCGCCTCGTGGTCGGCGGGCCCGACCGGGTGGTCGGCCAGCTGGCCCGCCTGGCGGCGGCGTTCGGGGTGGACGAGGTGCTCGTCGTCACCGTCTGCCACGACCCGGCGGCCCGCCTGCGCTCCTACGAGCTGCTGGCCTCGGCCGCCGGGCTGCGCTCCCGGTGACGAGCCGGCGGGCACGGCGCCGGCCAGGGAGCCCGACCGGGACGTCGACGAGGGGCTGGGCCACCGGCTACGCAGAGTGACCGGCACCGTGCGGGACCGCTGAGTCGATAGGAACGGACCCGAGGTGGGTACCGCCACGGAGTGGCCATTCCCGCGGGACCGCAGCACCTCCCCGAGGGCCGGGCGCCGGGGCCGGAGAGCGACGGGCGGATGTCGCCGGCGTCCGCATGCGACGACCGGCCCCTCGAACGCGGGCTCCGCGAGCTGGCCGGCGTGCTCCTCAGCGAGACGACCGTCGAGCGCATGCTGGAGAGCGTCACCTCCGTCGCCGTCGCCGCCATCCCCGGGTGCGACGCGGCGAGCGTCACCCTCGCCCGGGACGGCCGCGTGTCGACGTCGGTCTCGTCGGCTGCGGCCGCCGTCGACTTCGACCGGGCGCAGTACGCGGCCCGCAAGGGCCCCTGCCTCGACGCCGTCCAGCAGCGCCACGTCGTCCGGGTCGACTCGTTCGCGACCGACCAGCGCTGGCCGGAGCTGGCCGGCCCGGCCGCCGCCAGCGGCATCGCCGGTTCCCTGTCCGTTCCCCTGGCGGTGGCCGACGAGGCGCTGGGCGCGCTGAACCTCTACTCGCGCCGGGAGCGGGCGCTCGGTGACGCGGAGGAGCAGGCGTGCCTCCTGGGCCACCAGGCGTCCATCACGCTGGCCAACGCGTGCGCCCTCCAACGGGCCGAGCTGCTGGCCCGGCAGCTGACCCAGGCGTTGGAGAACAGGGACATCATCGGCCAGGCGAAGGGCATCATCATGGCGAGCCAGAACGTGTCGTCGGACCAGGCGTTCGACGTGCTGCGGCGGGCGTCGCAGCGGTCCAACCGCAAGCTCAGCGAGGTGGCCCGCTCCATCGTCGACCGGCGCAACGCCGACAGCTCGCACGTCGGCCGAGCCGGCCTCGCCGGCTGATCGCGTCACCCCGCCCGGGTCGGGCTCCGTTCGAGGCCGGCGTCGTAGGCGGCGGGCGGCGGCTCGGGGCGGTCCGCCACCAGGATCCACCCGTCGCGCTCCTGCACCCGGTGCCGTGACAGGTAGCCGGGCCTGAGCCTCCACAGCGACGCCGGCGGCGCGTCGCGCGCCGGCGTCGCTGTGGAGGCT
>Ga0247698_1000035_pt1 | contig 15288 bp, 16 predicted proteins | sample 21W_NmetaG_FD_197430 | JGI IMG/M metagenome (GOLD analysis project Ga0247698, IMG submission 197430) | Soil microbial communities from hillslope of Landscape Evolution Observatory, University of Arizona, Oracle, AZ, United States - 2-1-W_N | ecosystem: Engineered > Artificial ecosystem >...
GAGGCCCACTTCGTCGCCCTCCTCGACCTGGGGGCGGGAACGGGGCATCGGGCCACCACCGCCTCGGCCAGGCGGTCGTAGATGCGGCCCGGCCCCCGCTGCCACGCCTCGGCGGTGGCCGAGTAGGCGGACGAGAGGGCGGCGGCGGGCCCGGGCGAGGTCACAGCCTCCGCAGCCCGTCCCGGGCGGCCGCGCACCACCAGCCCAGCTCGTCCTCGTCGCCCAACGCCTTCTCCCAGCCGAACTGCACGACGGTGCCCAGCAGGGCCAGGCCGAGCTGGCGGTCCCACCAGCCGGCGGTGGCCACGCCGTGGCGCTCGAGGGCGGTCCGGAAGGAGGCGATCGTCGCCTCCTTGCTCTCCGGCAGCTTGTCCCGGTTGAGGGCCAGGTACCACCCCAGCTCGTGACAGGCCGGGCCCTCTCCCACGTAGGCCCAGTCGATGAGGACGGTGCGGCCGTCGGCGGCGGTGCCCATGTTGGACGCCTTGACGTCGCCGTGGAGCAGGCACGAGGGCGTGGCCCGCAGCGCCCCCGCCAGGGGCGCCACGTCCCGGCGCAGCTCCTCGACGCCGGCGGCCACGGCCGCTGGCGCCCGCTCGGCGAAGCGGTCCCAGCCCTTGGCCGCCACCGACGGCACCCGCTCCGGCCACCCCAGGGCCCGCTCGCCATCGAGGGCGGCGTGGCCGAACCACGCCCAGCGGGCCTCGTAGGGCAGGAGGGACGGGCCGTCGTCGCGGAAGCCCCACGTGGCCGCGCACCAGCCGGCCAGGTGGTCGAGAAAGGCGGCGTTCTGGTCGGGGGTGAAGGGGCCGCCCTCCACCACCACCAGCTCGGCCGAGACGTCCCGCATCAGCAGCGCCGCCCCCCAGCCGTTGCGCCCGCAGCCGTAGGCGGCGCCCACGATGGCGTGGTCGATGATCCGGGGGGCGGCGTCGAGCAGGCCGGCGGCCCACGCCCGCACCGGCCGGCACCCGATGTCGCCCGACACCCGCATCGTGAAGTCGTCGTCGAGGTGGACGTACTTGACGACATGGGGGTCGCCGTCGATCCACACCCGCTCGAAGGCGGCGGCCGAGCGCCCATCGGGGTTGGCGAACGCCTCCCGCCGCTCGGCCAGGGCCAGCAGGTCCTCCACGGAAGCGGCCAGGACAGGCATGCCACCAGCATCCCAGGCCGGTATTGCAGCCGCCCTGCAGCGGCGGATGCAGGGGCGTTGCCGGGACGGCGCGGTCAACCGCCAGCGGCGGCGCCATCGGGCATGATGCGCCCATGGCCCGATGGGAGGAGTTCGCCTCGGTCGAACCGGAGCTGGCCGGGCAGGTCAGGCAGCGGTTCGCGGCGGCCCGTCACAGCACTCTCGCCACGCTGCGGCAGGACGGGTCGCCGCGGATCAGCGGGACGGAGGTGGAGTTCGCCGACGACGGGGACGTCTACCTGGGGATGATGCCGGGTTCGCTGAAGGCCCGGGACCTGCGCCGGGACCCTCGCCTCGCCCTCCACAGCCCCACCCAGGAGCCGTCCGACGCCGATCCCACGGCCTGGCCGGGGGAGGCCAAGCTGGCCGGGCGAGCGATCGAGGTGTTCGACCAGGCCGTTTCCGACGAGGCTCACCGGTTCCGGATCGACGTGACCGAGGTGGTCCTGACCGTGGTGGCGGAGAGCGGCGACCACCTCGTCATCAGCTCGTGGCACCCGGATCGGGGACTCGTCCGCCGACAACGCTACTGAGCGGCGGTCCGGCGGCAGGAGTACGCCGATGCTCGAAGTCCGCCCCGGGTGGGAAGGAACCGGGCATGGAGAACACCACCGACAGCCCCTACGTCAACCCGGGCGGGGAGTTCAAGCGCGACACCCGCTACATCCGCGACCGCATCACCGCCGACGGCCGGGACGGGTGGCCGGTGGAGCCGGGCCGCTACCGGCTGGTGGTCAGCCGGGCCTGCCCGTGGGCCAACCGGGCCATCATCGTGCGCCGCCTGCTGGGCCTGGAGAGGGCCCTGCCCATGGCCGTCGCCGGCCCCACCCACGACGAGCGCAGCTGGACGTTCGACCTCGACCCGGGCGGGCGCGACCCGGTCCTCGGCATCGAGCGGCTGGCCGACGCCTACGAGGCCCGCCAACCCGGCTACGACCGTGGCGTCACCGTGCCCGCCGTGGTCGACGTGGCGAGCGGCAAGGTGGTGACCAACGACTACGCCCAGATCACCCTCGACCTCTCCACCGAGTGGCGGGCGCACCACCGACCCGGCGCTCCCGACCTCTACCCCGCCGACCGCCGCCGGGAGGTCGACCGCCGCGAGATCGACACCGTCAACCGGGTGGTCTTCCGGGACGTGAACAACGGCGTCTACCGCTGCGGCTTCGCCGGCTCGCAGGACTCCTACGAGGAGGCCTACCACCGGCTGTTCGACCGCCTGGACTGGCTGGAGGAGCGGTTGCGGCGCCGCCGCTACCTGGTGGGCGACACCATCACCGAGGCCGACGTCCGCCTGTTCACCACCCTGGTGCGCTTCGACGCCGCCTACCACGGCCACTTCAAGTGCAACCGCAACAAGCTCACCGAGATGCCGGTGCTGTGGGCCTACGCCCGTGACCTCTTCCAGACGCCCGGCTTCGGCGACACCGTCGACTTCGACCACATCAAGCGCCACTACTACGAGGTCCACACCGACATCAACCCCACCGGCATAGTGCCCGCCGGCCCCGACCTCTCCGGCTGGCTCACCGCCCACGGCCGGGAGGCGCTCGGCGGCCGCCCCTTCGGCGACGGCACGCCCCCCGGGCCGCCGCCCGCCGCCGAGCGGGTGCCGGACGAGCACACGCCCTACGGCTGCCGCCGGCGCGCCGCCGCCTGACCTCTGCGGCGGCGCGGCGCGCCCGCCGAGCGGTCAGGCGTGGGGGAGAACGGGAGCCGTAGTTGGCCCGACGCCGGCGCCGACATCGGTCGGCGGGGTCCGGACCGGATGAGGGCAATGGGCGTCGAGCCACAGCGCATGCGGAACACAGCCCGTGCCCGAACTGGCTCGCGCGATCCCGCCGCCATGCTCGGAGAGATCCTCGGCATCAGCGCGACCACCGCCACTCGTTGGACGGCGACCGCCAACGGGAACTGGTTCGCCTACATCGCAGATCGTGAGACTAGTTGATGACCTCAGGCCAGGCGGATGCGTACGGGACGCCCCGGACAGGCTTGCCGTCGGGGGCCGAGCGGTCGACGTTGCAGGGCAGATCAACGCTATCGATCTCCGGCTCGCCCACGACAGCGTGAACGGGGGCAGCTGCTGCCGCTGGGACCGACGGTGCAGGTCGGCGGCCCCGGTTCACCACGGCGATCACGCGCTTGCGCGTTGAGGGGCTTTTCACCTGATCCGCGATCGGCCGTCCTCGGCCCGATCATCGCCGCCGTCCATCAGCATCCCTCGTCCCAGGCATCCCCCAAGAGCAGCGGGCATTCAGGAGCTTCGGATATGGAGACTACGCCAGTCGTATCAGCTCCGCAGGCGGTCGATCACGCCAGCGGCCACCTCGGTGGGGCGCTGCTGCTCGCCCATGAGGGCGTCGAGGAGGACCAGGGTGCCGGTGAGGGCGGGGATGGCCCACTGGAGCGTGTTGAGCTTGCGCTGGGCGGCGGCGACATCGTCCGGCGTCTGCGGCGACGGCTCGGTGCCGCCCTCGACCGGTACGTCGCCGGCCGCCGTGACCTTGCGGCCGAGGGCCCGGGCGTAGGCGGTGGCGCCCAGGGCGGCGCCGGTCACCACCGTCTTGACCACGCTGGTGGTGCCGACGCCCTTCTGCCCTGCGATCCGGCCCTTGTTCCCCATGACGAGGAGGGCGGAGCCGGCCAGGTGGGCGCCGATGGCGGCCAGGTTGACGGGGGACCACCGGTCCCAGCCGGCGTTCGCCACCCGCGCCCGCTGCCGTGGGGAGTCGACTTCGGCGGCGGCCCCGTTCACGCCGATGGTGCCCATCAGCGAGCCGCCGAACCAGGCGGCCAGACCGAGCTCGTGCAGGGAGCGGGCAAGTGTGTGCCTTTCGGCCATTCGAGTCCTCCTTTGGACTGGGAAGGGGGCGGGGCGGCCGACCGGGCTCCAGCCGGCCGCCCCTGGGGACGGACGTTCGCGATGGCTCAGCGGGAGGCGGCTGTGCCGCGGACGTCCGTGGACCGTGAGCCGCCCCGGTTGCGGCCGGCGAGGCCGGTGAGCCCGAGGAGGCCAGCCCGGCTCAACGCAACGAGGGTCTTGTGCATGGAACTCGTCCTTTCGGGGGCCCGCGCCGGGGCAGGCGCCACTGGTGTTGCCGGAGACTGGTCCGCTGCTGCTCAACGGCAGGGAACCTCTACCCGGCGCCGACGGGCCCGAAGCGCGCCCGGGGCGATTAACGGGTGTTACGTTGCCCGGCCGGTGGCTGAGCCGCGTGTCATGGCGATGGTTCTGGCGGGCGGGGAGGGCAAACGGCTCTACCCCCTCACGGCCGACCGGGCCAAACCCGCCGTCCCCTTTGCCGGGCACTACCGGCTGATCGACTTCGCCCTGTCCAATCTGGCCAACGGGGGCTTCCTCCGCATCGTCGTCCTCACCCAGTACAAGAGCCACAGCCTCGACCTGCACATCTCCCGCACCTGGCGGCTGTCGACCCTCCTCAGCGACTACGTCACGCCGGTGCCGGCCCAGATGCGGGTGGGGCCACGGTGGTTCGCCGGCTCGGCCGACGCCATCTACCAGAACCTCAACCTCATCCGCGACGAGCGCCCCGACTACGTGCTCGTGTTCGGCGCCGACCACATCTACCGCATGGACCCCCGCCAGATGCTGGCCCAGCACGTCGCGTCCGGGGCAGGGGTGACCGTCGCCGCCATCCAGGTCCCCCGCAGCCAGGCCAGCGAGTTCGGGGTCCTCGAGCGGGGGGCGGCGGGAACGGCCATCAACCGCTTCCGCGAGAAGCCGGCCGACGCCCGGGGCCTGGCCGAGGCGCCGGGCCGGGTGCTGGCGTCGATGGGCAACTACGTGTTCACGACCAAGGTGCTGGTGGACGCGGTGCGGGCCGACGCCCACGACGAGTCGTCGGTCCACGACATCGGCGGCAGCATCATCCCGAGGATGGTCGAAGCGGGCGCGGCCCACGTCTACGACTTCGGGGACAACTACGTCCCCGGCTGCACCGAGCGGGACCGCGGCTACTGGCGTGACGTGGGGACGCTGGACGCCTTCCACGAGTCGCACATGGACCTCGTCTCCGTCCACCCCGTGTTCAACCTGTACAACGACGACTGGCCGATCCACACCTCCGGCCCCACCCAGCCGCCCGCCAAGTTCGTCCTCGAGGACCCGGGCCGCACCGGGCAGGCCTTCAACTCGCTGGTGTGCGCAGGGGCGATCATCTCCGGAGGGACGGTGCGCGAGTCGGTGGTCTCGCCCGGGGTTCGGGTGGAGCCGCACGCCCTGGTGGAGCGGTCGGTGCTCATGCACGGCGTCGTGGTGGAGCCGGGCTCGGTGGTGTGCAACGCCATCCTGGACAAGTTCGTGAGGGTCCCCGCCGGGGTGACGATCGGCGTGGACCCCGAGGCCGACCGGCGCCGCTTCACCATCTCCGACCGGGGAGTGGTCGTGGTGGGCAAGGGGACGGAAGTGCCGGCGGGATGACCCGGTGAGGGTCGCGGTCCTGACCCGCGAGTTCCCCCCGGAGGTGTACGGCGGGGCGGGGGTGCACGTCGAGCACCTGGTGGGCGAGCTGGCCGGCCTGGTGGACGTGGAGGTCCACTGCTTCGGGGCGCCCCGGCCCGCGCCCGTGGTGGCGGGGGCGTACCAGCCGTGGGGGGCGCTGTCGGCGTCGCCCGCCCTCGGGGTGATGTCGGTCGACCTGGCCATGGCCGGGGCGGTGGCCGGGGCCGACCTGGTCCACAGCCACACCTGGTACGCCAACCTCGGCGGCCACCTGGCCAAGCTGCTGCACGGCATCCCGCACGTGGTGACGAGCCACAGCATCGAGCCCCTGCGGCCGTGGAAGGCCGACCAGCTGGGCGGCGGTTACGCCCTGTCGCTGTTCTGCGAGCGGACGGCGGTGGAGGCGGCCGACGCGGTGATCGCCGTGTCGGAGGCCACCCGGGCCGACCTGCTGGGCGTCTACCCGTCCCTCGACCCGGCCCGCGTCCGGGTCATCCACAACGGCGTCGACACGGGGACGTACCACCCCGACCCGTCGACGTCCGCCCTCGAACGGCTGGGCGTCGACTTGGGCCGGCCCTACGTGCTGTTCGTCGGGCGGATCACCCGCCAGAAGGGGATCTTCCACCTGCTGGCCGCCGCCGCCCGCTTCGACGGCGCCGCTCAGCTCGTTCTGTGCGCGGCCGCCCCCGACAGCCCGGCCGAGGGGGAGGAGGTCCGCCGGCGGGTCGCCGACCTGGCCCGCCAGCGGGCGGGCGTGGTCTGGGTCGACCAGCACCTGCCCCGCACCGACGTGGTGCAGCTGCTGTCCCACGCCGCCGTGTTCGTGTGCCCGTCGGTCTACGAGCCCTTCGGGCTGGTGAACGTGGAGGCCATGGCGTGCGGAGCGCCGGTGGTGGCCACCGCCACCGGCGGGATACCCGAGATCGTCGTGGACGGGGAGACGGGCTGCCTGGTGGCCTTCGAGGGCAACCCCTCCGCCTTCGAGGCGGGCCTGGCCGCCGCCGTCAACCGCCTGCTGGCCGAGCCCGGGACGGCCCGGCGGTTCGGGGAGGCCGGCCGCCGGCGGGTGGTGGAGCGCTTCAGCTGGGCCGCCGTCGCCCGCCGCACCGCCGACCTCTACACCGAGCTCGCGGGCTGACCTTCGAAGTCAACGGCAGGCCGTCCCCGCCGGGCGGCCCCTCACCACGCCCCCGAGGGCGACGTGCCGACTCCGAAGGCCGACGGCGACGAGCCGAAGCCGGCGGGCGAGAGGCGGGTCGGCGCGGGCCGGCCCACCTGCTCCCACCGTCCGTCGTTGCAGCGGTAGGTGTAGCCGGCCACGACGATCTCCTCGCCGTGGGGGTAGTAGACGGGCGGGACGCCGGTTCGGCACGAGCTGTACCAGCGCTCGCCGGTCGGCAGGGCCTCGACCGGCGAGGCAAGCCCGACGGCCACGGCGGCCAGCGACAGCAGGGCGGCGGCCACGGCCCGCCGGGCCGGGAACCGATGGCGTGGTGCAGCCAGCGAGACGGCTTCGGTGGTGGACGGCTGGTGGTTCATGGTGAACCTCCCTCCTGTTGTGGCTCGGGCCGGGCGCCCGTTGCCCTCAGCCCATTGATGAACCAGTAGGGGCGGCCGGGGAATGGCCGGGCCGGTCATATGGTCGGTTCCGGTCGTCAGGCCCGCCTTACCGTCGGGTCACCCTCGATGGGCTGGCTGGTGGTCAGTTCGAGGGGTAGAGGATCACGCCGACTGGCGGGGGGCCTGGGAGCGGGCGGGAGCGTCGTCGGGGCGGCGGCGGAGCGACACGGTCGTGCGCCGGTCCTGGCGACGGTGCCACGCCCCTTGGATGGCGCTGGTGCTGACCAGCACCGCCGCCAGCCACACGGCCCCGAGGGCGTAGCCGCCCAGCACGTCGGTGGCCCAGTGGCTGCCGAGGTAGACGCGCGAGAAGCCGACGAGGAGCACGACCGTGAGGGCCAGCGTCCATGCCGCCACCTTGGCCGACCACGTCCTCACCCAGCCGGCGGTGAGGTAGGCCAGGGCGCCGTAGACGGCGATGGCGTAGGTGGCGTGGCCCGAGGGGAAGGCGAACCCCTCCCCCCGCACCACCACCGCGGCCATGGCCGGGCGAGGGCGGGCGACCAGCGACTTGACCACGTCGGCCAGCACCATGCCGCCGCCCAGGGCGACGCCCAGCACCAGCAGCGGGGTCCAGCTGCCGGTGAAGTGCCGCGCCGCCAGGCCCACGGCGGTGGCCAGCGCCGCCAGCGGGAGCCACCCGCCCAGGTCGGTGACCCCCTGCATGGCGGTCGCCAGCCACTCCACCTGGCGGTCGAGGAGGGCCCGGGTGATGGGCCCGTCGAGGCGCACCGCGCCCCCGCCGGAGATGACGTCCTGCATCACCACCCCGAAGGCCCAGCCGGTGAGGCCGAGGGCCACGAGCTGGAGGGTGAGGGCCAGACCCAGGGCCCGGCCCGGCCGCAGCCGCCCGGCCAGGAACGCCAGCTGAGCCTGGTACCGGCGGCGGGCCCGCAGCAGCAGGGGGCGGTCGAGCACCCGGGCCATGAACGCCCGCACCCGCTCGGGGTTGCGCGACACCCACCGCCCCATCGCCGCCACGCCGCCCAGCACCACCACCAGGCCGAGCAGCACCAGCCCGGCCTGCCCGGCGTAGTGCTCGACCCGGCGGTAGGAGCTGCCCGCCAGGTAGCCGAGGCCCACGATGGTGGGCGCCCACACCAGTGCGCCCAGCGCGTTCCAGAAGAGGAACTTCCGGTACGGCATGCGCGACACGCCGGCCAGGGCCGGCACCAGCGCCCGCAGCACCCCGATGAAGCGGCCGAAGAACACCGCCCGCCCGCCTTTGGCGACCAGGTACTGCTCGGCTCGCGACCATCGCTCCTCTCCCACCTTCTGCCCGAGGCGGCCGCGGCGGATGGATCCTCCCAGGTAGCGGCCGATCTCGTAGCCGATGGAGTCGCCGATGATGGCGCCCGCCACCGCCGCCAGCATCATGGGGACGAGCTCGGCCCGGCCCTCGTAGGCGATGTACCCCCCGATGAGCATGGCCAGCTCGCCGGGGACGAACAGCCCCACGAAGGCAGACGCCTCCAGGGCCGCCATCACGGCCACCACGAGGTAGGCCGCCGGGCCGGCCAAGCGCCCCAGCGCGTCGAAGAACTCAGTCATGCCGAGCCCGCTCCACTGCCATTCGACCGTACCGAAGCCGCCGGGGTTGCGGTGGTCGAGGGGGGGGCGGCCAGGCCGGCCGGTCCTCTACTACCCCCTACCCCTATATGCTACGGACATGCGGGGCTACACCATGGACAAGGACGACTACCTCAAGCGGCTGCGCCGCATCGAGGGGCAGGTGCGGGGGTTGCAGCGGATGGTCGAGGAGGACGCCTACTGCGTGGACGTCCTCACCCAGGTGAGCTCGGTCACCAGCGCCCTGCGGGGGGTGGCCGTCGGGCTGCTCAACGAGCACGTCAACCACTGCGTGCGCAAGGCGGCGGGCGACGACCCCGAGGAGGCACGCGCCATGATCGAGGAGGCCACCCGTGCCATCGAGCGGCTCGTCCGGTCGTGAGGGCGACGCCCGCCTGACCGCTCACCTGGAGGCCTACCTGGGCCGCTGGCCGCCCCGGGCCGCCGTCGACGTCGTGGGCCACGAGGCTCGGCTCGGGCCGGCGTGGGACGGGGCGTCGGTCGTGGCGGTGGCGGTGGCGTCGCCGGCGGGAACGCTGGTGTCGGTGGTCCCGGGCCGCCAGAGCGGGCCGGCGGCCAGCCGCCTGGCCGCCACGCCCGTCCTCACCGACGACTTCCGCCGGGAGCTGGCCGCCCTCGCCGGTGTGGGGGAGGCCCAGGCGAGCCCGTGGCTCCCCTTCCGCTGGACGGTCGAGCCCGCCGACCTGCCCGACGCCGGCCAATGGGTGGGCCCCGAGCACCCCGCCCTTCCCGACTGGCTGCGGCTGTTCGCCGGGCCGGTGCTGGTCGCCCTCGATCCCGTCACCGGGCGCTACCTGGCCGGCGTGGCGGCCAAGCCCCACACCCGCTGGGGCCGGGAGCTGGCCGTCGGCACCGACGAGGCGGCCCGGGGCCGGGGCCTGGCCCGGCGGCTGGTGGCCCAGAAGGCGCGGGCGGTGCTGGCCGACGGGGCGGTGCCTCTCTACGTGCACCATCCCGACAACGTCGCATCGGCCCGCGTGGCCGACGCCGCCGGGCTGGCCGACACGGGCTGGCGCATCCTCTACGTCTGGGGGTGAGCCCGGGCGGCCGTAAGGTGGGCGGATGGCGCCGGTGGTGATCCTCGTCCGCCACGGCCAGACGGAGTGGACGATCTCCGGCCAGCACACGGGGCTGACCGACATCCCCCTCACCGACCACGGCCGGGAGCAGGCCCGGGCCCTGTGCGGCCCGCTGGCCGAGCGGAAGCTGGCCCTCGTGCTCTCCAGCCCGCTGTCGCGCGCCCTCGAGACGTGCCGGCTGGCCGGCCTGGGCGACCAGGTCCAGACCGACGACGACCTGATGGAGTGGGACTACGGCGACTACGAGGGCCGCACCACCGCCGACATCCGGGACGGGCGTCCCAAGTGGTCCCTGTGGCTGGACGGCGCCCCCGGCGGTGAGACGGCGGCCGCCGTGGGGGCGCGGGTCGACCGGGTCATCGCAGAGGTGCGGGAGGTGATGGCCGAGACCGAGGCCGACGTCGCCCTCTTCGGCCACGGCCACGGGCTTCGGGTGCTGGCCGCCCGCTGGCTCGGGCTCACCCCCGCCGACGGCCGGCTGTTCGCCCTCGACCCGGCCACCCTCTCCCTGCTCGGCTACGAGCGGGAGAACCCGGTGATCCGCCGCTGGAACGACCCCACCGGCACGCTGTGAGCGCCGCCTGGCGGCCGACCGGGCCGGGCCGCCGCCTTGACGACGAACGCCAGGAGGGAGCCGTATGCAACTTGGGATGATCGGGCTGGGCCGCATGGGGGCCAACCTGGTGCGCCGGCTGATGGACCACAGCCACGACTGCGTGGCCTACGACATCGACCCGGCGGCCGTGGCCGTCGTCGAATCCGAGGGGGCGGTGGGGGCGTCGTCCCTGGAGGACTTCGTGGCCAAGCTGGCCCCACCCCGGGTGGTCTGGATCATGGTCCCGGCCGCCTTCGTGGGCGGCACCATCGCCTCCCTCAGCGACATCCTCGAGGCGGGGGACATCGTGATCGACGGCGGCAACTCCTACTACCGCGAGGACATCCACCGGGCCCAGGCGCTGGCCGAGCTCGGCATGCACTTCGTGGACGTGGGCACCAGCGGGGGCGTGTTCGGCCTCGACCGCGGCTTCTGCCTCATGATCGGCGGCGAGGCGGAGGTCGTCGCCCATCTCGACCCGATCTTCCGGGCCCTCGCCCCCGGCGTCGACGCCGCTCCCCGCACCGCCGGCGCCAGCGGGGAGCCGGCCACCGCCGAGCAGGGCTACCTCCACTGCGGCCCGTCCGGCGCCGGCCACTTCGTCAAGATGGTCCACAACGGGATCGAGTACGGCATGATGGCCGCCTACGCCGAGGGGCTGGCCATCCTCGACAAGGCCGACGTGGGCGCCCGCACCCGAGCCCACGACGCCGAGACCGCGCCCCTCTCCGATCCCCAGTACTACCGCTACCACCTCGACGTGGCCGCCATCACCGAGGTCTGGCGGCGGGGCAGCGTCGTCGCCTCGTGGCTCCTCGACCTCACCGCGTCGGCCTTCGCCAAGGACCCTGACCTGTCGCAGTTCAGCGGGCGGGTGTCCGACTCGGGCGAGGGGCGGTGGACGGCCATCGCCGCCGTCGAGCAGGGCGTTCCCGCCTACGTGCTCACCGCCGCCCTCCACGAGAGGTTCAGCTCCCGCAACGAGGGCCAGTTCGCGGGCAAGGTGCTGTCGGCCATGCGCAGGGAGTTCGGCGGCCACGACGAGCACCGGATGGAGTGATGATCGCCGACAGCACTGAGTGGAAGGCGCTGACCGACCACGCCGCCGGCCTCCGCACCATCCACCTCCGAGACCTCTTCGCCGCCGACCCCGAGCGGGGCGAGACCATGGCCGCCTCCGCCGGCGACCTCTACCTCGACTACTCCAAGAACCTGGTCACCCCCGAGACCCTCGACCTGCTGGTGGCGCTGGCCGAGCGGGCCGAGCTGCGGGGCCGCATCGAGGCCATGTTCGCGGGCGAGCCCATCAACACCACCGAGCGCCGGCCCGTCCTGCACGTGGCGCTGCGAGCGGCCGAGGGGACGTCGATCGTCGTGGACGGTGAGGACGTGGTGGCGGCCGTGCACGACGTGCTGGCGCGCATGGGCCGCCTCGCCGAGCGGGTGCGGTCAGGCGAGTGGCGGGGGTTCACCGGCCGGCCCGTCGCCAACGTCGTCAACATCGGCATCGGCGGGTCCGACCTGGGGCCGGCCATGGCCTACGAGGCACTTCGGGACTTCAGCGACCGGGGGATCACCGCCCGCTTCGTGTCCAACGTGGACGGGGCCGACTTCTGGGAGTCGACCCGCGACCTCGACCCGGCCGAGACCCTGTTCGTGGTGGCCTCCAAGACGTTCACCACCGTGGAGACGCTGACCAACGCCCGCACGGCACGCGACTGGGTGGTGGGGGCGCTGGGCGAGGAGGCCGTCTCCCGGCACTTCGTGGCGGTGTCGTCCAACGCCGCCAGGGTCGCCGACTTCGGGATCGACCCGGAGAACATGTTCGAGCTCTGGGACTGGGTGGGGGGCCGCTACTCCTACGACTCTGCCATCGGACTGTCGCTCATGGTGGCCATCGGGCCCGACAACTTCGCCGACATGCTGGCCGGGTTCCGCACGCTCGACGAGCACCTCCGCACCACCCCCTTCGAGCGCAACCTGCCCGTGCTGCTGGGCCTGTTGGGCGTGTGGTACCGCAACTTCCTCGGCCTCCAGAGCCACGCCGTCCTGCCCTACAACCACGAGCTCGACCGCTTCCCCGCCTACCTGCAGCAGCTCGACATGGAGAGCAACGGCAAGTCGGTCACCGTGGGCGACGAGCCGGTGGGGTGGGACACCGGGCCGGTCGTGTGGGGGACGCCGGGCACCAACGGCCAGCACGCCTACTTCCAGCTGCTGCACCAGGGCACGACGGTGGTGCCGGCCGACTTCATCGGGTTCGTGCAGCCCAACCACGACGTCGGCGGCCACCACGACCTTCTCATGGCCAACTTCTTCGCCCAGACCGAGGCGCTGGCGTTCGGCAAGACGGCGACCGAGGTGGCGGCCGAGGGCGTCGTGTCGCACCAGGCCGCCCACCGGGTGTTCCCCGGCAACCGCCCGACCAACACCATCCTCGCCCCCCGGCTGACGCCTCACGTGCTGGGCCAGCTGGTGGCCCTCTACGAGCACAAGGTCTTCACCCAGGGGACGGTGTGGGGCATCAACTCCTTCGACCAGTGGGGGGTGGAGCTGGGCAAGGTGCTGGCCAACCGCATCCACCCGGAGCTGACGGCGGAGGGCGGCGGCGAGCCGGCGCTGGCCCACGACAGCTCCACCAACGCCCTCATCCGGAGGTACCGCCGAGGCGCTGGGCGCTGACGTCGAGCTCGCGGTAGCCCCGGGCCACCGCGTCGCCGAGCGCCGCGGGCGGGAAGGGCCAGCCGTCGCCGTAGGCGGCCAGGGCCCTCTCGAGCGGGACCTCGCCCACCCACAGGCCGCAAATGGCCCTGGCCACGTGGGCCAGGTCGCGCTGCTGGGCGGCGACGAACCCACGGTCGACAACCTGTCCGTGGCCGGGCACGACCCGGTCCCCGGGGCGGACGAGGCCGACCAGGCGGGCGGCCGTGGCCGGCCAGTCGAGGGGGTGGCAGTCGTCGCCGTAGGCGGGCGGCCCCGACTCCTCGACGAGGTCGCCGGCGAAGACGACGCCGGCGCCGGGGACGAGCACGACGACGTCCCCACCAGTGTGGCCCGGGCCGAGGTGGCGCAGCTCGACGGTGCGGCCGCCCAGGTCGACGGTGGCCCGGTCGGGCACCGGCGACGACGGCGGCGGCTCGACGGTGGGGTGGGCCAGCGTGGCCGCCGGCGGCACGAAGGCGGGGTTGCCGGCCACGTGGTCGAAGTGGCAGTGGGTGTTGACGACCCACCGGGGCGGGCGGGGGTCGAGGGCCCCCACGTCGGCGGCCAGCTCCCGCCCTTCGTCCACGGTGGCCCGGGTGTCGACCACCAGGACGCCGTCGTCGCCGACCACCACGCCCACCGACACGTCCCACGGCTCGTAGCGGCGCACGTAGACCCGGTCGCCCACCTCCAGCCAGCCGTCCACGGGCGAGACCGTACGCGCGCTGCACCGCGCCGCGGCGGCGGCACATATCGTGATCCGCCGGGCAGGGGGTGGAGGGGAGCGAGCATGGCTGGCGAGAGTCGCTCGGCGGTGAGGGACGACGGGGTGGAGGCCGCCACGCGGCTGCTCTCGGTGGTCATCGTGCCGTTCCTCCTGGCCGCCTTCGTGGTGCTCTACGGGTTCCCCGATCGCACTAGCGAGTGGTTCGCGTGGGGCATCGACCCCCCGATGACGGCCATGACGCTCGGAGCCGTCTACCTCGGGGGGGCCTACTTCTTCGTGTCGGCCGCCCGGGCCCGGGCGTGGCACGCGATCAGGACGGGTTTCGTCGCCGTGGGGACGTTCGCCACCACCATGGGGGTGGCGACGATCGTCCACTGGGGCCGGTTCACCCACGACCACGTGGCGTTCTGGCTGTGGGCCGGCCTCTACTTCACCACGCCCTTCCTCGTGTGGGGAGCGTGGGCGGCCAACCAGCGCCGGGCCAGACCGGCCGCGCCCGGAGAAGCAGTCCTGACCCGAGGCGGGCGGCGGGCGCTGGCCGCCACCGGCGCCCTGGCCGTGGTGACAGGGGCGTTCTGCCTCCTCTGGCCGGCGCGGGCCATCGACGTGTGGCCCTGGGCGCTCACGCCCCTGACCTCGCGTGTCGTCGGCGCGATCCTGCTCCTGGGCGTGGCCGCCCTCGGAGTGCTCGCCGACCCCCGTTGGACGGCAACCCGCCTCCTGCTGCGGGTCGAGGTGGTGATGCTGTCGCTGATCCTCGTCGCCGCCGTCCGGGCCCGGGACGACTTCGACACCGCCAATCCCCTCACATGGGTGTTGCTGGGCGGGTTCCTCGCCTCGCTGGTCGGGGCGGCCGTGCTGTCGCGGCGCGGCTCGCCCCCACCGGCCGCCGCCCCGCTCGAGGCGGCCGGGTAGCCCGCTCCCGGCGGGCCAGCCCATGCTGTTCGGTGCCCAGGTACGGCAGGCGGGTGGGCTGCTGGCGGCATTGCGGCGGGCCGAGGCGATGGGGGCGGAGGTCATGCAGGTGTTCGCCCAGAGCGCCCGCCAGTGGCGGTTCCCCGAGGCGAGCCCGGAGCGAGCCGCCGAGCTGGGGGCGGCGTGGCCGGCCAGCAGCACCGTGCGGGCCGTCGTCTGCCACGCCCCCTACCTCGTCAACCTGGGCACACCCGACGACGCCCTCTACGAGCGGTCGTGCCGGACGCTCACCGACAACCTGGGAGCCGTCGTGGCCATGGGCGGCATCGGCCTCGTCGTGCACCTCGGCAGCCACCTGGGCGCCGGCCTCGACGCCTGCCTCGACCGTCCGGAAGT
>Ga0247698_1000037_pt1 | contig 14740 bp, 20 predicted proteins | sample 21W_NmetaG_FD_197430 | JGI IMG/M metagenome (GOLD analysis project Ga0247698, IMG submission 197430) | Soil microbial communities from hillslope of Landscape Evolution Observatory, University of Arizona, Oracle, AZ, United States - 2-1-W_N | ecosystem: Engineered > Artificial ecosystem >...
TCCGCAGGTTGGGCAGGGCCCGGCCGGGATACTCGAGCGTGGTCGGGCCGGGGACGACGACCCGGCCGTCGGCGTAGATCGTGAACTGCGGGAGGTTGGCGAAGTGGATCTCGGGGGGGACGAACCCCCCGCCGGTCGTGATCTGGAGCACCGCTCCGGCGCCCGCCGGCGGGACGGTCGCCGCCGGCCCGGACGTGGTGGTGGGCCCGGTGCCCGCCCCTTCGTCGCCCGCCTCGACGGTCGTCGGATCGTCGCTGCACCCGGCGAGGACGGCGGCGAGCACGGCGAGGAGGAGGGCGACCGAACGACGCATGATCGTTGGACGGTAGGCGGCGGCACCCGGTTCCCCCCGTCGCTACCGTTGCCGCGTGTCCGGGAACGGCGTCCTCGGCGCACGCGCCCTGAACCGGGCGCTGCTGTCGCGCCAGCTCCTCCTCGATCGGGCCGACCTGGCCGTGCCCGACGCCCTCCGGGCCATGGGCTTCCTCCAGGCCCAGTACGCACCGTCGATGTACGTGGGCCTGTGGTCCCGGCTGGCCGGGCTCCGGCGGGCGGACGTCACGCGGGCCCTCGAGGACCGGACGGCGGTCCAGGGCACGCTGCTGCGGGCCACGATCCACCTGGTGGCGGCCGACGACTGGTGGTTCGCCTCGGCCGCCGTGCGCGCCCATCGCCGCCGCTGGTACCTCCGTGCCCACCGCGGCGGCCCGGAGATGGAGGCCCGGGTCGAGACGGCGGCCGAACGGGTCCGGGATGCACTCGCCGGCGGGCCTCGGCGGCGGCGCGACCTGGTGGCCGGGCTGGGGCTCGAGAGCGCGGTGTGGAACGGCGTGAATTTGTGGCTCGACCTCGTGCGGGTGCCGCCGTCGGGGACGTGGGAGCGGCGCAGCGCCGACCTCTACGCGCTGGCCGAGGATTGGATCGGGCCGCCGCCGCCGGAGGCGACCGACGGCGCCGGCCTCGAGCTGCTCCTGCGCCGTTACCTGGGCGCCTTCGGGCCGGCGCCGCTGCGCGACGCGGCCGACTGGGCGGGCGTGCCCGTCAGGGCGTTCGCCGCCGTGGCCGCCACGATCGAGCTGCGGCGCTTCCGCGACGCCTCGCGCCGCCAGCTGCTGGACCTTCCCGGCGCCCCGCTCCCCGCTCCCGAGACCGAGGCGCCGGTCCGGTTCCTGCCCACCTGGGACGCCGTCCTGCTGGCCCACGCCCGCCGGGCCGAGGTCCTGGCCGACCAGCACCGGCCCTTCCTGTTCTCGACCAGGAGCCCCCAGTCGTCGCCCAGCTTCCTGGTGGACGGGCGGGTGGCGGGGACCTGGCGCTTCGACGGCGACACCGTCCGCACCGAACCGTTCGAGCCGCTGCCGAGGGGCGTCCGGCGCCGGGTCGACGACGAGGCCGAGCGGGTCGCCGCCTTCCACCGCTGACCCCCGAGCGAGTCGCTGCCGGGGCGGCCCTGCGGCCGATCAGATGTCAGGCGCCGGGGGACCAGGTCACGATCCCGTGCCCGCGTGGTCGGCCATCGCCTTGCGCACCTCGTCCATGTCGACGGAGCGCACCTGCTCGACCAGGTCCTCGAGGGCGGCGGCCGGCACGGCGCCGGGCTGGGAGAACAGCAGCACCTGCTCTCGGAAGACCATCAGCGTCGGGATCGACCGGATGCCGGCCGAGCTGGACAGCGCCGGATTGGCGTCGGTGTCGACCTTGGCGAACACGAGGTCGGGATTCTGCTCGGCGACGTGCTCGAAGACCGGGGCGAACACACGGCACGGCCCGCACCACTCCGCCCACCAGTCGACGAAGACGATCTCGTTCTCGGCGAGGACGTCGGCGAACGTCGACTCGGTCAGCTCGGTGACTGCCACGGGGCCTCCTGTGGGGGAGATTGCGTCACTGTGGGAACGTCGATACCCGGCAGGGTATTCCGGCGCCACGGTTCAGGGCCGGGTTCACGGCTTGCGGGCCGGATGGGTCCGGGCTCTCCGGTCCGAGTGGAGGATCGATGCCATGAGGGCGATGCCGCCACCGGCGGCCGCCAGGAAGCAGATGATCGCCACGGCGGGGTACCCGAGCAGCGTGGAGTCGGTCTCCACGCGCATCAGCATGGCCGCACCGAGGACGAGGGAGGCGAGAAGCATCCCCATGGTGAGCCGGTTGGCGAGCTTCTGGAACCCGCGCATCAGCTCGGCCTCGTCGATGGCGTGGACCTTCAGCTCGAAGTTGCCGTCGGCGACGGCGTCCATGACCTTGTTGACCCGCCCCGGCAGCTGCTCGACGAAGTCACGGGCCTCGAGGAGCGACGAGAACATGCTCCCCGACGAGGTCCGCATCTCGCTCTGCATGATCTCGTTGGTGTGCTCCTCGATGGCCTCCATGGGCTCGAACGCGGGATCGAGCGTGTGGGCGACCTGGTCGAGGTTGAGCAGGGCCTTGCCCAGCATCGACAGCTCCGGAGGCAATCGCAGCCCGTTGTCGCCCGAGATGCGCATCAGCTCCATGACGAGCGAGCCCGTGTCGATCTGGTCGATGCTGAGGCCCTCGGCGTTCTCGACCAGCTCCGTGGCCCGGGAGCAGAAGCCCTCCGGGTCGAACCAGTCGAGCGGGCGGCCCAGGGCGATGGCCGCCTCGGCCACTCCCTTGCCGTTCCCGTCGCTCATGGCCAGGAGCAGCTTCACCAGCTGGTGCCGCATGGTGCGCGGCACCCGGGCGACCATCCCCACGTCCACCAGGGCCAGCCGGCCGTCCGTGGTGAGGAGGACGTTGCCGGGATGGGGGTCGGCGTGGAAGAACCCCTCGACCAGGATCTGGTCGAGGTACGCCTGGAACAGCTGCTCGGCCAGCACCGAGCCGTCCATCTCCATGCGGGCGAGCGGCCCCAGCTCGGTGACCTTGCGCCCGGGCACGTACTCCATCGTCAGGACGACCGACGTGGTGTAGTCGTCCACCGGCTCGGGCACCACCAGGCGGTCGTAGGTGCGCAGGATGCGCCCCAGCGTGGTGAGGTTGGCGGCCTCCCGCCGGTAGTCCAGCTCCCGGCTCAGCGAGCGGCGGAACTGCTGGAGCAGGTCCGAGAAGCCGTAGCGCTGGCCGGCGGAGAGGTGGGCGTCGGCGAAGGTGGCGACCTCGGACAGCGCCTCCATGTCGGCCGCGATCCGCTCCCGGATCCCCGGCCGCTGGACCTTGACCACCACCTCGCGCCCGTCGCGCATCCGGGCCCGGTGCACCTGGCCGAGCGAGGCCGAGGCCAGCGGCTCGTGGTCGAAGAAGGAGAAGCCCTTCGAGATGCGGAACCCGAGCTCGGACGAGACGATCCGCTCGACGTCCTCGTACGGGAAGGGCTCGACCGAGTCCTGGAGCCGGGTCAGTGCGGCGGCGTACGCCGGGGGGATCAGGTCGGCCCGGGTGGACAGCAGCTGGCCGAGCTTGATGTACGTGGGCCCGAGCGCCTCGAGGTCCTCGGCCAGCTCCTCGGCCCGGGCGGGCGGCTGTCCGTCGGCCGAACCGTCCGTCTCGGCGAGGTCGTCGAGGCCGGCCTCGCGCACGAGGTCCGATCGGCCGTACTTGACCAGGAGCCGGACGATGTCCCGGTACCGCCCCACGTGTTGGGGGCGCAATGAGAGCGCCACGCCCCTCGTGTACCCGGCGCCGGCCGGGTCAACCCCCGGCGGACCGGCCTCGGCGGGCCCGATCCGGCGCCGCGCCGGGCGGGCCGGGGCGGCGGGTGTGGCGGAGCGCCCAGGCGACGAGGGGCGCCTGGAGGGGCAGGCGCAACCACAGGGCCACCGTCACGGGGGTCGTCGGCGCACCGGCGTCGACCGCCATCTGGACGTTCCCGGGGAACACGACGACGAGCGTGGCGGCGGCGGCCCACGCCCCGGCCCGCCGTGTCGCCGCCGGCACGAGGGCGGCTCCGGAGGCGATCTCGGCGAGGCCGGTGGCGACCACCCACGCCCGGGGCGAGCCGAGCCAGCGCGGCACCAGGCGCTCGAAGGGCGCCGGCGTCACGAGGTGCAACGTCCCCATCCCCGCCAGGAGGACGGCCAGGGCACGGGCGCTCACCTCCGAGGGAGTCACCCCCGTCCTACGGCACGGGTCGGCGTCGCGTATCACCGCCACCCGGCGGCGGGTGGCCGGCGCTCGTACCGTTCGGGCCTGTTCCCCTTCGAGGGCGTCGCTCACGACCGCCGATGAGTTCGCGCCATGCCGCCCGTCGAAGCGGTGACGGGTTCACGAGACCACACGAGGGAGAGCACATGCCGACACGAGACACCGCCCCCATCGGTGCGCCCTGCTGGGTCGATCTCGCCAGCTCGGACGTCGAGCGCAGTCGTGCCTTCTACTGCGAGCTGTTCGGCTGGGAGGCCGAGGAGCCGGCGCCGGAGTTCGGCGGCTACTTCAACTTCACCCGCAACGGCGTTCGGGTGGCGGGCGGCATGGCCGCCCAGCCGGGGATGGGCGTGCAGGACGTCTGGAGCGTGTACCTCGCCACCGACGACGCCCGCAAGACGCTCGAGGCGGCCACGGCCAACGGCGGCACCGTGCAGGTCGACGCCATGGAGGTCGGCGACCTGGGCACGATGGCCGGGGTGACCGACGCCGGCGGAGCCTTCGTCGGCATCTGGCAGCCGAACCGGTACCAGGGTTTCGGTGTCCTGGCCGAGACGGGCGCGCCCGCCTGGTTCGAGCTGCACACGCGCGACTACGACAGGTCCGTCGCCTTCTACCGTGACGTTTTCCACTGGGACACCGCCACCCTCAGCGACACCGAGGAGATGCGGTACACCACGCTCGGGTCGGGTGACGCCGCCACGGCCGGGATCTTCGACGCCACCGCGTTCCTGCCGGAGGGAGTCCCCGCCCACTGGTCCGTCTACTTCGGCGTGGACGACACGGACGCCGCCCTGGCCAGGATCGAGCAGCTCGGCGGCACCACCGTCGAGGCGGCCATGGACACGCCGTACGGCCGCCTGGCGGCCGCCACCGACCCTCTCGGCGCCCGGTTCAAGCTCGTCGCGCCCAACGAGCAGATGCCCGCCAAGTGAGGTGGAGGCTCGGTGGGCGTTCGCCCGCCGGCCGCCGCCGACGCCTGTCGCTCACGGTGTGGGGACGTCAAAGCTGACGTCGGGCGGGTCGGGGACCACGACCTGGGTCGGCTGCGGCAGGCGGTCCGGGTCGGTCTGGCGGAGCATGTCGAACGCGTACCACGCCACCGCCGCCAGCAGGCCGATCACGACGAGCGCTTTGAACACGCCCGGAGGGTACGGCATGGCGGGGCTTTCGCCACCGCGGCCGCCGGCCTGACGTCAGTCGACCAGGGCGTCCTCGTCGTGGCGGGCGGCCGAGCGCCGGCCGAGGTAGGCCAGCCCGGCGATCAGGACGACGCCGACACCGACGTCGACCACCGCGAGCACCCGTCGTTCCCCGTGCTCCTCGCAGGGGCGGCCGTCGAGCGGCAGGTCGGACGGGGGCGTCCGCTCGGTGACGGTGTTCGAGCCGAGCGGCGCGCCGCACACGAAGGTCCGGGACTGGGCCGAAGCTCCGACCGGCGTCACCACCGGGACCGTCTCGGTCCACGACCGGTTCGCCCACATGACGACGGCAACCAGCCAGGCAACCACGCCGAGGATCGCCACCCGCTGCCACCGCACCACGTCGGCGACCCTAGCGCCGCGAGCAGCACCAGCGGCTCGCCATCGGGGCCGAGCAGCGCTGCCACCGCACCACGCCGGCGACCCTAGTGCCGCACGTGGCCGGCTACGGCGGCGGTCGCCGGCCGGCGTCACCGCCCGGGTCGCCTCGTCGACGCGGCGCTACGTCTGGAACCGCAGCGTCTCGGCCGACTCCGACGAGGCGTGCCACGCCAGCAGGCGGGCGGTTCGCGGTGCCCCTTCGCGGGCGGCCGTCAGGTGGACGAAGGTGGGGCGGATCGTGCGCAGCGTCTCCGCCGCCGGTGGGGCCAGGCACGCCCACGTGCCGGTGTTCAGGTACTGCGGCGCGCCGGGCCCGAAGCGGAGCGGGAGGTGCTGGGCGGCGTGGGTGTGCCCGAAGACGTACGCCGGCACCGCCCTGCCCTCGGCCGCCAGCAGCGCGTCGATCCGCGCCGCCGCCCGCTGGAGGTACATCACGTGCCGGCCGGTGGGTGACAGCGGCAGGCCCTTGCGCACGAACGACAGCGAGCCGGCTGCCGCCCCTCCCATGATGACGCTGCGCATGCTGCCGCGCCGGATGGCCAGGTAGGCCAGTGACAACAGCGCCACCGCCGGGCCCGAGCGGCGGGTGTTGATCTTCACCGCCTCCTTCGCCAGCAGCGCGATGGGGCTCTCCGACGCCGACGACATCTCGTCGATGGTGGCGACCGCCGCCGGCGACAGGCCGATCTCCTCGGCGTAGGGCTCCAGCGCGCCCTCCCTGTACGCCGCCCGCCGCGCCGCCCATCGCGGGCCGGAGATCGAGCGGGCGTGGTGGACCAGATCGGTGAACAGGCGCGCCTGGCGCACGAGGGCGCCCACGGCCGGCCCGGGCTCGCGACGGGCCGCCAGCCGGTAGTAGCGCAGCGGCGAGCTGACATGGTCCGGGCACGGGTCGATGTCGTAGACGAGGCGCTCGACGGCCTCGAACAGGTAGGTCCCGATGGGGCGCTCCAACGGCCCGGGCGCCCCCTCGGCGTAGGGGTGGAGGACGGTGCTGAAGCAGTTGAACCCGTCGTGCTGGCTCCCGTGCTCGGCATAGACGACGCCCGGCAGGTAGTAGATCCACGGATGGAAGCGCACGTGGTCGGTCGCCGCCGCGCCGGCGCCGGCGTCGGCCAGCACGCGCCGCACGCGCTCTTGGAGCGCCGGGCGGACCAGCTCCGCATCATGGTTGCCGAGCACGATCTCCACCGGGAACCCGGCGGCGAGGAACCGGGCCAGGCCCCGGAACACGTCGCCGTGGTGCTCGACGATGCGGTCGAGCGTCGCCAGGGCGACCTCCTCGGTCGGCGCCCCGCCGTCGGGATGGGTGACCAGCTCGCAGCGCAGGAAGTCCAGGAAGTCACCCAGGATCACCAGTCGCCATCGGCGGCCCTCGCGGTCCGATCGGACGATCAGCGAGTCGAGGAAGCGGCACAGCTCGGCGTCGTGGAAGAACGTCTCGACGCAATGGAGGGCGCCGGGACCGAGGTGGAGGTCGCTGATGAGGACGACGTCCTCCGCGGTGTGGTCGATCATCGACGCCGGCCGGCCGTGATCGCCGGCCCGGGCGGGACCCGCCCCACCGGGAACGATCACATGGCCCCGACCCTGCCTCGCCCGGCTCCGCCCTCCGGCGATGCCAACATGGCGGGATGACTCGCTTCAAGAAGGGTGACAAGGTCATCATCACCGAGGGCGACTTCGACGGCCGGTGGGGCGTCATCGTCGACAAGGACATCATCGGTGACGAGCTCACCGTCGCGCTGGGCGAGAACGGTCGGGAGATCCGGACGCACGAAGCGCACGTGAACAAGGTCGAGGACGACTGACCAGCGACGGGCGACGGGCCGCACCCGTCGCGGCTCACCGACGGGCGTCGATCCGGCGGCCGACCAACGGAGGCGTCGCCGTGACTACGGCCTCGGGGCCTCGCCGGGGCGCTCGGGCGCGTCGGGCGCGTCGGGCGCGTCCGGCGCGTCGGATGCGTCGGGCCCCGCCGCCGGGCGGTCCTTCGTCTTGTCCAGCTTCTCGACCAGCTCGTCCACCTTCTGGAGCTTGTCGTGGTACCTGCCCTTGGTCTTCTTATCCACCAGATCGGTGGCCCTGTCGATGCCGGAGGCGATCTTGTCGCCCTTCGTGCCGACGACCGCCTTCGCCTTCTTGGCGAGCTTCCCGAGATCCATCGTGGCCTCCTGTCAGGATGAGATGCCTCCATGGTGATGCAGGCCGGGCGACTACGGGGCGCAGGGGCGGACGATCATCGTCGCCCGCCGGCGGTGGCGCCCACGGCCCGGCAACCTCCGGGCGGCGCTCGCCCTCGCCGGCTCGGGAGGCGTGGAGGGCCCGTCGTCCTCCTCGGGCGCGCCACGCACCATGCCCGGTGGGCCACGAAGACCGACACCACGGCCGACGACGCCTTCCGCTCCGTCGGCGGCTCGGCCGTCCCGCCGGAGCCACCGCGGGCGGGCGACCGGCCGTGACGGCCGTGGCCGAGGTGCGTTCCCACGTCGGCGTGGACGGCGGCGTCATCGGATGGCACTTCGACGCCGGCGCCCGGGGCAGGTGCCGTCAGAGGCGACGGGCGCCGGCAACGTTCACCGCGACCTCGTGCCCGGCATCCGGCGCGCCCTCGGCGAGGGCGTCCCAGTCGTCGTCACCACCCGCTACGCCACCGGCTCCGTGTCGCCCACCTACGGCGGGCCCGGCGGCGGCCACGAGGTCGCCGCCCTCGGGTGCATCCTCGGCGGCGACCTGAGCCCCCACAAGGCGCGGCTCGCCCTCTGGGTCGCCCTCGGTCAGGCGACCGAGCTCGACGGCGTCCGTCGGTGGTCCGGGGCGTTCCTCCGGTGACGGGCGACCGGGCTGGTCGACCGAGGCCGGGTGGGCCGCCGGAGCGGTCGCCGTGAAGGCGCGGGGACCGACGATCACCGCTTCTTCGCCGGCAACGACCCTGCGTAGGCCGCACCGAGCCCGACCCACTGGAAGAGGTCGCCGTCCGTGCGGACGTCGTCTGCATCGACCCGCAGCCAACCCGCCATCTCGCGGCCGCTCATCTCCATCCGTCGGGCTTTCCCGCTGGCGACCAGGGCCTCGGATTCCTCGGGGTCGACCCGGACCAACAGGCCACCCTGGCCGCTCGCCGCCACCGCCATGTTCCCCGAGATCAAGAACGCGAGCCCACCGAACATCTTCATCTCGGTGACACCCGGCCGCCCGGCGAGCTCGTCACGGATGCGTTGGGCGAGCTTCTCGTCGTATGCCATCGTGGTGATGGTCTCACTTCCCCGACCGAGCAGGTGCAAGGGGGCTCCACAGCGGCACGGTCGTCGGGGACCCGAGATCGGCGGGCGGCACCGCCCTTCGGACCGGCGGTGCCCCCGGTCGGCGCCTGTACCGGTCGCTGGTCGGCGACCGCCGGCTACCGGCGACCCGGCACGCGGCCACGGCGGTCGCCCCGGCCCGCTGTGGCCGTCACACCCCATAGCCCGCCTCGCCCTCCAGCGGCACGCGCAACCAGGCCACCATCTGCCGCAGCTCGGCGTAGGCCGCCAACCGGGCCTCGTCGTCGCCGGCCGCCTCGGCCTCCGCGCAGGTCGCCCACATGCGATTGACGACGGACGGCCCGGCGGCGAGGAGGCCCTCCGAACCGGCCGACGCCCAGCGGGCCAGCACGTAGCGCACGACGGCGCCGACCGGGACGTCGACGGAGGCGGCCAGGTTGCCCACCGTGGCCAGCGGGTCGACGTTGCTGTACAAGGCGATGTCCGCCTTCAGGTTGGCGTCGGGGTCGGTCTCGCTCCACGGACCGGCCCACCTGACGAGCCGCACCTCGGGTTCGTCGTCCATCGCGCGATCGTGCCACGACGCGCGACGCGCGACGCGCGACGGAGCCTCGTACGGAAGGACCTGTTGTCGGGGGTGGGCGTAGGCAGGCTCATGCCGAAGGAGGATTTCGGCTGCGGCCCCGCTGGGATGAGCGGTTGCGCATGATCTCCTCGTCGCGCCGAGGTGGCCCGCGAAGACGGCGCTCGACCATGCGTGCGTTCAAAGACGGTCGCGGACCTCGACGAGGGGGTGCTCGTGGCGCCCATCGAGGAGACCGCGACGATGGGCCTTGTCACCGTGTGGCGCTCGTGCTTCTGAGCGCCTCTCGGGGCGCCGTCAGACCTCGACGACCTCGAGCTGTGGATCGAGGCGGCGGAGCTCGCTCGCATCCGATGTCAGCACTCTCTGGTCTGCCCGACGGGCGCAGATGACGACATGAGCGTCGACCACGTCGGCCGTACCGGAGGCCGACAGCAGGCGCCCGACGTTCGTCGCGTCCACCCGGTCGAGCGCCACGACGTCCGCGTTCGGTTGGCGGATCAAGCGGGCAAGCCGGACCTGGCGCTCGGGCCGGCGGATCGCCTGGGCCAGCGCTGCTGCTGGCAGTGTGAGCCGAGCCCCGACCTCGGTGGCCCGGGCGAGGATCACGACAACCGACCGATCGTCCCGGTCGACGGCGATCAGGGTTCCGGCGTCGAGGGTGATCCCCTGAGTCATGCGGCCGTCGACCCTGCCTTCGTGCCCGTCCCGAGCATCCGGTCCGCCCACGCCCGCTCCTCGTCGGTCAGGTCGCCGCCCGTCTGGGCCAGGGCCTCGGCGAGCATCGCCCCCCACCCGGCGACATCGTCGAGTGAGACGGCTACGGCGTGCTGGACGAAACCCGACACGGTCGCCACCTTGCCCGCTCCCACGAGCCGCCGGATCCTCTCGACCTGTTGCTCATCGAGAGTCACGGTGACCTTCTTCGTCGCCATACCACTCACCATACACTCTGCACCGCTGAGGCGACCGTCGCCCCCGGGCGTCGCCGCGGACGGTGAGAGCGTTCCACGCCATGACCCGCCCCGGTGCGACCTTGCGCCCGGACCGCCGTTCGTACACCCTGGCGGTGCGAGGAGCAGGTCCAGGGTGCGGGCGTTGCCGGGGAGGTAACGGACGTCGAAGTGGAAGTCCGCCGCAACGCTCTCCTCGAAGTCGACCACCGCGGCGAGGACCATGGCGTTTCGCTCCCACAAGTGGTTCGTAGCCGTGAAGCCCCCCAGAGGGACTCGTTGCACGAGGCGGTCGCCACGAGCGCCGGATGCCGGGTGACGGCCACGACGTCGGGCACAGCGAGGGACGGCCTCGTCCTCCGCAGACCGGCCGAGCGCCCTCGCGCAGAGTCGGAGGCCCGGCCAGTTCGGGCATGGCTTCGGCCCGCGCCGACCCGAGCGACTCCTCGGATGCATCGGCGAGCCAACCGTGCGGTGAACATCGCCGCCAACCCGCGGGTCGGCGTGAACATCCGGTCCGGAGGCTCCCGGTCGGGCCGCCGTCGTCGGTGTTCTTCCAGGCGCGAGCAGCGATCCTCGACAACGACGACCCCGTGATCGTCGGGCTGCTCGCGAACGGCCAACTGCGTTCGATCACCGGTCACGGCGAGCTCGACAATGCCCGTGGCTGCTTCCTGCGCATCACCCCGACCAGGGGGATCAACACGTACGGCCTCGGCATGTCGCTCCGCCGACTGCTGCGCGACCCTCTCAACGCCGGCGGCAGCATCGAACTCCCGGTCTGACAACGTTGCGCATGATCGGACCTCCCCGCCACCTGGATCTCATCGCCGCACGGCGCACGGTGATCGAACCATCACCTCAACGACCGTCGCGATCCCCCGCCACGGGAGCACAGAGGAGTTCGTCGGCAACAGCTGCGTCACCGGAGACCGCGACAGTCGAGCGCTGCAGTGTCACGGCGCCGGCGGCCATCGCCAAGAGCGCGGGCAGCGGTGCGGCGACGGTGGCGTCCGGAAGCCCGTGATGCCCCGGTGTCACCCGGCGTCGCCCATTCGAGGCGCTGACCGTCACCTCGATGCCGTCGACGTCGAGGTGCACGCGGCCGCGACCAGCTGGTTGGTCCTCGAGCAGCGCCCGGAGGGCGAGGGGCGCCCACCTCGGGTCGACCAGGTCGTCACCGGGCCCGCCCAGCATCCACCTGGTACCCCAGCGGATCAGGTCGATGATGACGGGTTCGAGAGACCGGCCGGCGTCGGTGAGGTGGTACTCGACGCTCTTGGAACGGGGAGGAGCGTCGTTGCGACCGACGAGTCCGTCGTCCATGAGTGCGGTGAGGCGCTTGGCGAGAAGCGACGGGCTGATCCCGCTGAGGGCGCTCTCCAGTGCTCGGAAGGTGCGGTCTCCGATCAGCAGCTCGCGCACGATGAGCAGGCTCCAACGGTCCCCGACCCGGTCGAGAGCGCGAGCCAGCCCACAGAACTGACCGTAGGACTTGCGTTCGCCCACCCGGTGGAGTCTACTACACTATATGGAGTAGATGAGGAGGGCGGCATGCGTGCAGGCGAGGGGCTGGCCTATCGACGAAGCGGCAGCGGGCCCACGGTCGTGTTGCTGCACGGCATTCCCGGGCAGGGCCGGGCGTGGGCGCGGGTGGAGGCTGCGCTCGACGGTTCGTTCGACGTCGTCACGCCCGACCTCGTCGGGTTCGGCGCGAGCGACGGCCCGACGAGCCCCACCATCGACGCCGTCGGCCCCGCGGCGCAGGCGGCCGGCGTCGCGGCCCTGCTCGACGACGTCGGGGTGCGTGGGGCAACCGTCGTCGGACATGACTTCGGTGCCCCCGTGGGCGCCCTTCTCGCGGTAGGCCGCCCAGATCTCGTCGCCGCCTTGTCGTTGCTCTCGGGCAACATGTTCCCCGACACACCGATCCCGTTCCCGTTGTCGCTGGCCAACGCCCCGATGCTGGGTGGGCTGTTCTCGCGACTGCTCTTCTCGGCTCCCTCGCTCCGGCTCATGCTCCGTCAAGGAACCGGGCCGGGATCGCCGCCACCCGATGCCGACGTCTACCTCGGCGACAGGCGCCAGCGGCGAACCATCGCGGCAATCTTCTCCGAAGCGCTCTCGAGCCTGCCCGAGCTGTACGCGCCGGTCGCCGCGGCGCTGGAGTCCGTCGAGGTCCCGGTGCTCGTCGGGTGGGGCGACCGAGATCCCTTCTTCCCGGTGGAACAGGCCGAGCGCACCGCCGCTGCCGCGAACGGCCGCCTGCGCATCTTCGAGGGCGTGGGCCACTTCCTTCCACACGAGTGCCCGACCGAGCTCGCTGACGAGATCGCCGGGTTGGCCACCGCAGTCAGCCGATGATCGCCCTCGCTGCGCTCGACCTCGCACGCGAAGTGGCCGACGCGCACGGCGCTGCGTCCATGGCCGCTGCCGACTACATCGACGTCTCGTTCTCGAGTGGCGGGCTCGCCTTCGCCGCCAAACGACAGGCTCACGCACTGGCACATGTCGAGGCGCGCCTGAGCCCGGTCCGCCAAGAGATTGCCCTCACCGCCGACGGTCCCAGGCCATGGACGGTCAACGTCACCAGCAGCGAGGAACTGAAGTCGCGGCTCGCCGGCCTGCGCTCCGGTTCACGTCGGTTCCGGTGGCAGCCCGAAGATCTCGGCACCTTCGCCTCAGCCGCCATGTGGACCTACATGACCCTGCCACTCCTCCTCGCTCGGGCCGAGCGTGTCGACCGCCCTCCCGACGCCGGTGCTCTCCGTCGGCTCCGGATCACGCTCCCGGACACGATCGCCGGTCACGGCCGCGTTCACACGCTGCACATCGGCCGAGACGGGCTCATCCGTCGACATGACTACACGGCAACGGCGTTCGGGACCTGGGCGCGCGCCGCCCAGGTGATCACCTCCTATCAGTCCTTCGATGGGGTACCGATCGGCACCGTCCGCCGCGTCACGCCGCGGCTCTGCCGGCCTCTCCCCATCCCGACCCTCGTGTGGATCCGGATCCACTCGCTGCGGCTCGTTCGCACTTGAGGCTCGTCGTCCGCTGCCAGGGAACCGAGGCGGAGGCGCCCGCGTTCCGAAGCATTGGTCCCCAAAGGGCCGTCGCTCAAAGCCATTCCCGCCGTTTGAAATTCCGGTACAAGAGGATGCACACCGTGACCATCACCGCCAGCGCGACCGGGTAGCCGACGACCCACTCCAGTTCCGGCATGTGCTCGAAGTTCATGCCGTAGATGCCCGCGATCAAGGTCGGCGTGGCGATGATGGCGACCCACGCCGAGATCTTGCGCATGTCCTCGTTCTGTCGCATTCCCACCTGGGCGACGTTGGCATTGAGCGCGCTGTCGAGCAGAGCGTCCAGGCCGGCGAGGTGCTCTGACGCCCGAAGCACGTGGTCGTGGACGTTGCGGAAGTAGTTCGACGAACGTTCGTCGACGGGCTTCACCCCGGCCGCCAGCTCGGCGAGGGGTGCTTCGAGAGGGTCGACCGCCCGCCGGAAGTCGAGTAGCTCTCGCTTGAGCTTGAAGATCCGCTCGGCGTGGGTGGCCTTCGGTCCGGCGAACACGTGCTGCTCGATCTGGTCGATGTCGTCGTCGAGGCCGACCATCACGGCCGCGTAGTCATCGACCACCTTGTCGGCGATGGCGTGGAGCACCGCCCCTGGCCCCCAGTCCAAGCGGGCCGGGTCCTCCTCCAGCATCCGGCGCACGTCAGCGAGCTCCGTCGACTCGCCGTGGCGCACCGTGACCACGAACTCCGACCCGAGGAAGACCATGATCTGGCCGACCTCGACGACCTCTTCGGCGTCCACGTACCGTGCTGGCTTGAACACCATGAACAGGCTGTCGCCGTAGCGCTCCAGCTTCGGCCTTTGCTGGGCGTGGATGGCGTCCTCGACGGCCAAGGGGTGGAGGCCGAACGCCTCGGCGACGCTGGAGAACTCGTCGCCGGTCGGTTCGTGGAGCCCGATCCACACGAACCCGCCATCGGCTCGGGCGGTGTTGAGCGCGTTGTCCAGGTCGAGCGGCTCGGGAGCACGCTTCCCGTTTCTGTACACGGCACAATCGACGATCACGGTGGCCAGTCTTGCAGGGGCTTGCAACCGCTACGGACGTCGCCGGAACGCCGGGTCGTCGGCGAGAATGAGGGGCGGTGGGCGTTCGAAGACACAGCTCCAAGGTGCTGCTCGTCGACGATCGCCGGCACGTTCTTCTCCTCAGCGGAATCGACCGCACCAAGCCCG
>Ga0247698_1000038_pt1 | contig 14678 bp, 14 predicted proteins | sample 21W_NmetaG_FD_197430 | JGI IMG/M metagenome (GOLD analysis project Ga0247698, IMG submission 197430) | Soil microbial communities from hillslope of Landscape Evolution Observatory, University of Arizona, Oracle, AZ, United States - 2-1-W_N | ecosystem: Engineered > Artificial ecosystem >...
GAGCAGGCCCCGCCGAACCCGACACCCCCTCCCGCGCCGGCAGGCGCGGAACCGGGCCGCGATGACAGGAACGGTTACCCGGAAGGGACCCCCCTGTCGGAGATGACCGTCGAGCAGCGCGAAGCCTACTGGCGGGCGATGGCCCGCAAGCACGAGAAGATGGTGAAGGACCGCGCCGACTACGACGACCTGAAGAGGGAAGCGGCGGAGGCGAAACGGCTCCGCAAGGAACGGGAAACCGAGGCGGAGCGCCAGATCCGGGAGGCCCGCGAACAGGCCCGCGCTGAGGCGTTCGCCGAGCTCACCCCCCGTCTGGTGATGGCCCGGTTCGAGGCCGCCGCCGCGGGTCGTATCGACCCCGACCGGATCGCGGTCCTCACCGAGGACATCGACCTGTCCCGGTACCTCAACGACGACGGCACCGTCAACGTCGAGAAGGTGACGGCGAAGGTCGACGCGTGGGCTCCCGCCTCGGAGCGCAAGCCCACCACCCCGAAGCCGGACGCCTCCCAAGGCGCCCGCAACACTAAGACGACCGGCACCGATGTGGGCCGGGAAATGTTCAACGCGCGGCGCAACAAGAAGCCCGCTGCCTGACGCCGTCACGGCGACGTGTGGACCGACATGGACCGCAGCCCCTCCCCACCGCTAGTCCAACAGGAAAGGAATCCGTCATGCCCCGTCTCCGCAGTGAGACCGTCGGCACTGGTGACCAGTCCTGGCTCGGGTCCGCACACGGCATCTGGAACGGCCGCACCGAGACAGTCGACATCAGCGCCTTCACCGCAGGAACCCACTACCCGGAGGGTCGTCTGCCCTCGGGGACCCCGGTCGCGAAAGTCGACGGGAAGCTCGTGCCTTACGACTCCGCCGAGGGCACCACGTCCGGCGCAGGTGTCCTGGCCGGGCACATCCTGACCGATCAGACCGTGTTCGGCGACGCCGACTTCCCGGTCCCGGTGCTCGACCACGGCCGGGTCAAGGCCAGCAAGGTCCCTCACGACTTCGTCGCGCCCGCCGCGGCTGCGAAGCGTGCCGCCGTCACCATCGTCTACGTCTGACAGGGGGTCTGAGACAACATGGCTCTCTGGACCGACATCATCGACCCGGCGACGCTCACCGGGTACGCCCGCGCGTCGATGGCCGACTATGAGGCGCGCCGCGGCACCTTGGCGCGGTGGCTTCCGAACCGCGACATCGGTGACATCGTCGCCCGGTTCGTGCAGGGCGGCACCGGACTGATCGACGCGGCCCGGTTCCGCGCCTACGACGCCGAGATCGAGATCGGGAAGCGCCCGTCGGCGAAGCGTGTCACGATCGAGCTGCCGGCGTTGGGCACGAACATCCCGGTGTCGGAGTACGAGCAGCTTCGGCTGCGGTCGGGCAACGTGTCCGACGCCGCCGCGCTGGCCACCGTCCAGAACACCACCGACGCGGTCGTCCGGTCCGTCGCCGACGCGATCGAGCACATGCGCGGCGTGGTCCTGGCAACCGGTAGGGCGACCATCGACCAGGACAACTTCACCAGCGACGACGACTTCGGCCGTCCCGCGTCCCACCAGCTGGTGGCCGCGGATCTGTGGACGACGCCGGCGGTGTCGCGGCTGGACTACCTCCAGATGATCACCGATGTGTACCGGGACACCACCGGAGAAGACCCAGGTTCCCTGGTCATGTCCAACCGGGTGTTCCGCGCCCTGGCCGCCGGTGACGAGTTCCAGACCCAGCTGCTCAACGGCGCAGCCCGGCAGGCCACCGAGACGCAGGTGCAGGACACCGTCACCGGCGCCGGGCTGCCGCCGATCTTCCGGTACGACCGTCGCGTCTCGGTCAACGGGGTCATGACCCGCCCGCTGCCCGACGACACGATCCTGCTGTTGCCCGCGCCGGTGGACTCGGACGACTGGCAGGGCACCGACCTGGGCGCAACGTTCTGGGGTCGGACCCTGACCTCGACCGACCCGGCGTGGTCGATCGACGACGTCAGCCAGCCCGGGATCGTGGCCGGGGTGTGGCGCAACGACCGGCCCCCGATGGGCATCGAGGTGTTGTCGGACGCGATCGGCCTCCCCGTTCTGGCGAATGCAGACCGCTCACTGGCCGCGAAGGTTCTCTGACCGTGGCCCGGAAGTTGACCGTCGGGGTGGTTCTGCGCCACCCCGACGGCGGCTCCCCCGTGTTCCTTCCAGCCGGGTCCGAGCTGCCCGGCTGGGCGGCCGGGATGGTCGGCGAGCACGCCCTCGAAACCGCCCCGGCCCCGGCCCCGCGCGCCAACCCCGATCCGGTACCTGCCCGGGCCGCCGCCCAGCCGCCGCCGAAGGCCGGGCCGGGGTCCGGTCGGACCCGGTGGGCGGAGTACGCCGACGCGCACAGTGTCCAGGTGCTCGTGGACGACACCCGCGACGACATCATCGCCGCCGTCGCGGCGGCCGGTGTCCCGACCGAGTAAGAGGGCGGTGACGGACGATGCCCGAGCCGATGTTGGTCGCCGCTGACGTTGTCAACGACATCGCCGTGTACCTCGGGTTGGGTGAGGGGTTCGAATGGGCCCGCGCCGAACTGGTCGTGGATCTGGCTGTGACGTTGGCCGAAGCGGTGGTGAGTCCCCTCCCGGCGGCGGCCCGACCGATCGTGCTCACCGCCGCGGTCCGGGCCTACACCAACCCCGAAGGGGTCGACTCGCTGACGGTGGGCGCGACGAACCGGACGTTCCGCAACGCCACCGTGTACCTGACCGACAAGGAACGCGCGGAGCTGCAACGGCTCGGTGACGCCCGCACACTCCGAGGCGCGTTCACGATCAACGGTCAGGGCTCGGCGCGCACCTACCCGGTTGACGCCACGTGATCGACCATCTCGATTCGATCACCGTGGTTCGTCCCGCAACCAGCACCGACGCGTACGGGTCAACGGTCTACGACTGGGCAAACGCGACCCGCACCGTCGTGCACGGGGTGGCGGTGCTCCCGATGTCGCAGCATGAATCGGGGACCGGCGTGTTCCGGGACGTGGTCACCACAGGCTGGCGGGTGTACTCGAAACCGGGTCTCGACATCGACCTAACCGCCTACGACCGGGTCGAGTGGCGCGGCCTCGACCTCGAGGTCGTCGGCGAGGTGGCGCGGTGGCCGCACCCGTTGCGCCGCGGCGCCATCCACCACATCGAAGCCTCGCTGCAGCGGAGGACCGGCTGATGCCGAAGTTCAAGGCCAGCTACGAGGGCATCGGCGCTGCCATGCGGTCCCCGCAGGTCCGCGCCGCTCTCCGGGCACGCGCCGAGCGGATCGCTGCGGCTGCGAAGTCGATCGACGCCGCAGAGGGCGGAAAAGCGAAGATCGGCACTGGTGAGGGCACCCACCCCAATGGGCGCCCGTTCGCCCGCGCCACATCCGATGCGGTGAACAGCGAGTTCGGGACCAGCAAGACCGCCAGGCGGCGCACCTTGGGGCGCGCCGCAGATACCCTGTAGGAGGATCGATGGCCAAGGTTGTGATCACGTTCGCCGCGGACTTGAAGCGGGTCGGGAAGACCGAGGATGTGCCCGACGACGAAGCGGTGGTGATGGTCCGGGAGGGTCGCGCCACGTACGCGACGAAGAAGGACGCCGAGTCGGCCGCGAAGGCCACGAACACGGTCGTTCCCTCCGCGCTACCGGCTAGCTGATGACCCGCCCGGCGGTGCGGTTCCCCGATGTGGAGTTGCTGCTGACCGGGTGGCTACGTGCACAACTGCCGGGAGTTCGGGTAGTCGCCGAGCTCCCCGCGAATGTGGAATCCCACATTCCCTTGCTGTGGGTGACCCGGATCGGTGGTCGGGCTCTGGTCACCGGCCTGGTCGATCAGCCGCGGGTGGATGTGGACGCGTTCGCGCGGTCGTATCAGGCGGCGGCGGAGTTGGCGGTGACGGTGCAGTCGCTGATCCCCACGATGCGGGGCGTGACCACCGGCGGTGGTGTCGTCGCCTATGCCGCTGAGGAGATCGGCCCGAACCGCCGGCCTGAGTACAACCCGCACGTCCGCCGGTTCGGCGCGACGTACGTGCTCACGATCCGCCCAGCCTGACCTTCCTTCACCACGCGCTTTCTGACCCCTTCCCGTCTGGGCATGGGGTGTCTCGTCATGCCCGAAAGGATCTTGAAGTGGCCCCGAATCCGGAACTCGCGCGCCTCGGCGTGACGGGCGCTCTGCGCGTCGCCGCGCTCAGCACGACCATCCCCACCGACCTGACCGCCTGGCCGCCCGGCTGGGCCGACCTCGGCTACATCTCCGACGAGGGGATCACCGAGGGCCGCGACGAGAACCAGGAAACGTTCATCCCGTGGCAGTCGAACTCCCCGATCCGGGTGGAGACCACCTCGGCGACGGAGACGTTCCAGGCCACCCTGTGGGAGACGAACTTCGACGTCATCTCGCTGTACTACCGCAAGGGTCTCGACGAGATGACCGAGACTGGCACCGGCGCGGACACGATGGTGTCGTTCACGGTGGGCGGGAAGCCGAAGCGGGATCTGCGGAAGTTCGGGATCGACGTCATCGACGGCACCTACGCGCGGCGGATCATCCTGCCCTACGCGGAGGTTACCGAGCGTGGTGAGCTGACCTACGTGTCGAACGCGCTCATCGGCTACCAGGTGACGATCACCGCATACGAGGGGTCTGACGGCGTGTCGACCCTCCGTATGTACCGGGAAGGATGGACGTTGCCGGTCGTGGCCCCGTAACAGCGAGTGACATGGCTGTCTGCTGCATGACCCCCTGATCGGGGGCCGCTCGGCGCGTCCGTGGTGAGCGCGACGGGTGGCCCCCACCTCACCACCATCACCACACCCATCACCGCACCATCACCACGGGAGAACTAGGGCATGGACAACAACGCCGACATCGACATGGACGCCATCCTCGCGCAGCGCGAGGAGGCGACCGGCTCCGCGGACTCGTTCGGCTTCACTTTCAAGGGGCAGCGGTGGACCGCGAAGCATCCGCTGCTCGCCGACGACGCATGGGGCGAGCAGCTCGCGGAACTGACCGAGACCGTCGACGTCGCCGCGCACTACATGGGCGAGGAACAGTGGGAGAGGTTCGTCGCGGCCGGCGGCTACGCCGGCATCGTGATCTTCGCGGTCCGTGAGGAGGGTAAGCGGATGACCGCGGAGAACGAGGGGCGCCCTACACGGTCCTCGACGTCCTCGCGGGCGGTCCGGAGGCGACAGAAGCGGACCTGATCGCCACCTACGGCCGCGATGTCATCGCCGAGTTCTGGCGCGGTGAGGTCAGCCTGCGGCAGCTGCGGGTGCTGGTGGCGAACCTGCCGCCGCGGGGGCCGCTGTACCGGCAGCTGCACGGCCATACCTGGCACGACATCGAGCACCTGCTCGCGCAGCTCCTCGATGATGTGCGCCGTATCCCGACGGCGATCTTCCGGGCGCAGGGCGGGAAAGCGAACGACCCGAAGCCGATCAAACGGCCGGGTGAGAAACCGCAGAGGCAGCTCGGTGACCGCGGGGATCATTCCGTCGCCGAGGTCGTCGCCTACCTGGACAACCTGAGCGCGAAGGGAGCCCCTGCGTGACTGCTCCCGGCATGTCGGTAGGCACCGTGTGGGTCGACGTCCTGCCGTCGATGAAAGGGTTCGGCGCGGCGTTGGGGAAGGAAGCCGCGACATCGTCCGCCGCGGCGGGGGCGGTCGCCGGCCGCGGGTTCTCCACAGCGATGCTCGCCGGGGTCGCCGCGATCGGGGTCGGGGTCGGCGCGGTGGGCGCGGTCCTGCTCGGGGTGGGCAGAACCTTCCAGGAGGTCACCAACACGATCCGGGTGGGGACCGGCGCGACCGGGCAGGCGCTGCAGGCTCTGGTGGGTGACGCGAAGGCGGTCGGGGCGAACGTGCCCGCCGATTTCAAAGATGTGGGTGTCGCGGTCGCGGACCTGAACACCCGGCTGGGTTTGACCGGTGCACCGTTGCAGGCCGCCGCGACTCAGTTCCTGAACTTGTCCCGGATCACCGGCACCGATCTGCAGACGAACATCGCGTCGGTGACGCGGGTGTTCGGTGACTGGGGGATCGCGTCGGGGGACCAGGCGAACGCCCTGGACGCGATCTACCGGGCGTCGCAGGCCACCGGTGTCGGTATCGACTCGCTGTCGACGAACGTGGTCAAGTTCGGTGCCCCGCTGCGTCAGCTCGGGTTCTCCTTCGAGGAGTCCCTGGCGATGCTGGGGAAGTTCGAGAAGGAAGGTGTCAACACCGAGCTCGTGATGGGTTCGATGCGGATCGCGCTGGGGAAGATGGCGCGCGCCGGTGAGGAACCAATCGACACCTACCGGCGGGTCACCGAACAGATCAAGAACGCGGGGTCTGCGGGTGAGGCGAACGCGTTAGCCCTGGATCTGTTCGGCGCGAAAGCGGGCCCGGACATGGCCGCGGCCATCCGGGAGGGCCGATTCGAGATCGGCGAGCTGACCGACCTGATCGTGAACGGCACAGAGACGATCAACGATGCTGCCGCGGACACCATGTCGTTCACCGAGACCTGGCAGATCTTCAAAAACCGGGTCCTGATCGCGTTGGAGCCGTTGGCGACGAAGCTGTTCAAGGCGCTCGGCGACGCGATGGGCTGGTTCCTCGCCGTGGGCGCCCCAGCGCTGGCGCAGCTCGCGGCGACCGTATCGACCGTGCTCGGGCCGGCGCTGACCACCCTGGGAGGGTTCCTGGCCTCGACGGTGGTGCCGGCGTTGATGGGGTTCGCCCGGTTCCTCTACACCGCCCGAACCCCGATCACGGTGATCGCCGGGGTGATCGCCACCCTGTTCCTGCCGCACCTGATCGCGCTCGGGGTGACGGCGACAATCACTGCCGCGAAGACAGCGGCGGCGTGGGTTGTCATGCAGGTCTCCGCGATCCGGGCGGCGATCGTGCATTCCGCGCAGGTCGTGGCGATGGTCGCCGGGTGGGTACTGCTCGGGGCGCGGGCGTTGCTGCACGCCGGGTTGATGGGTCTCGCGTGGGGGATCGTCGGGTTCGAGGCGGCGAAGGCCGCGGCGGCGCATCTGCTGCATGTGGTCCGGATGGTCGCCGGGTGGGTGCTGCTCGGGGTGCAGTCGATGATCGCCGCGGCGAAGGTCGCGGCGGCGTGGTTGATCGCGATGGGCCCGATCGGTCTGGTCATCGCCGCTGTTGTCGCCGTGGTCGCTCTGATCATCGCGAACTGGGACACGATCAAGGCGGCGACGATCGCGGCGTGGAACGCGGTGGTCGCCGCGGTACGCACCGCCTGGGAGTGGATAAAGCAGGCGTTCAACACGGCCGTGGCTTTCCTGCGGGGGGTCTGGACGGCGTTCTGGGGGACCGTCACCTCCGTGGCCACCACCGTGTGGAACGCGGTATCCGGGTTTATCGGGTCGGTGTGGGGTGCGATCCGATCGGCGTTCTCGACGGCGGTCGCGTTCCTGTCGGCCCTGTGGACCGGCTACTGGAACATGGTCCGCGCCGTCGCCACCACGATCTTCAACGCGGTCCGTGCGGTGATCGACGTGGTGTGGGGTGCGATCCGGTCGGCGTTCACCACCGCCACCACATTCCTGTCCGGGCTGTGGACGACGTACTGGAACAACCTCCGCACCAACGCCACCACGATCTTCAACGCCATCCGCGCCGTCATCGACGTGGTGTGGGCGGCGATCCGCGCCGCGTTCAACGCCGCCACCACGTTCCTGCGCAACCTGTGGGCGAGCTTCTGGAACACCCTGCGCCAGGTCGGCGAGACCGTGTTCAACGCGATCCGGTCGACGATCGGCATCGTCTGGTCGGTGATCCAGAACGCGTTCCGCACCGCCGTCTCGACCGTGCAGGGTGTGTGGCAGGGCTTCTGGAACAACCTGTCGTCGGTGGCATCGACTGTGTTCAACACCATCAAGCGGACCATCGACACGGTTATCAACGGGATCATCGGGGCGTTCCGGTTCGTCGTCGCCCAGATCGGGACCATCTGGAACGGGATCCGCCGGCTCCTCGCCGCCCCCGTCAACTTCATGATCGGCACCGTGTTCAACAACGGCATCGTGCGGGCCTGGAACTTCGTCGCCGGGCTCCTCCCCGGCGTCGGCCCCATCAGACCTATCGCCGGTATCCCCGCATTCCGCGAAGGTGGCCCCATCCCCGGCCGCCCCGACCAGCCGGTGCCGATCATGGCGCACGGTAACGAGCACGTGTGGACCGACGAAGAGGTGCGCGCCGTGGGCGGGCACCGGGCGGTGGAACGGCTACGGCAGCGAGCCCTCGAACACCCGGTCGGCCTGAACACCCTCAACTCGGGGAAGGTGACCGAGGGCGCCGACCACGAAGGTCCCGGCGTGTCCAGCATCGGGTTTGGCGGGGTGAAACCGCACGTCGCTCGGGCCGGGCATTTCCTCAAGCGAATGTTCGGGATCGCCACGGTCGGCGGTGTCGGGTCCCGCCCCGGCCCGTCGGACCACCCCCGCGGCCTGGCCCTGGACTTCATGACCTACCGCGACCAAGCCAAGGGCGACCGGCTGGTCAACTACCTGCTCCCGCGGGCCGGGCACTTCGGGGTGAAGTACGTCATCTGGAAGCAGCGGATCAACTCCGGCTCCGGATGGAAGGGCATGGCCGACCGCGGGTCGGTCACCGCAAACCACTTCGACCACCCGCACGTGTCGTTCCGCGACGGCCCCGGCGGCGCCAGCGGATTCGCCAACACCGGAGGGGACTCGTGGTTCAACCCGATCCCCGGGATGATCCGCCGGTTCTTCGAAACCGTCACCAACCCGCTGCTCAACCGACTCCCCGGCGAGCCGCCCCGGTTCCTGAACATCCCCAAGGAGTTTGCCCGGTTCGCCCGCGACAAGGTCCTCGATCACCTCCTCAGCGCGGCCGGCCCGGAGGACGGCGGCGGCGGCGGGGCCGGGTCCGGGCCGGTGCAGGAACAGGTTCGGGCCGTCGCCAAACGCTACGGCTGGGGCGGCGGCTCGGAATGGGCCGCGCTGGACCGGCTCATCCAGAAAGAGTCGGGCTGGAACCCGACCGCGCAGAACCCTAGATCAACCGCGTACGGGCTGTTCCAGTTCCTCAACTCCACGTGGGGGACGGTCGGGGCGACCAAGACCAGCAACCCGGGCTTGCAGGCTGAGGCCGGCCTCAAGTACATCCAGCAGCGGTACCGCACCCCGAGTGGGGCGTTGGCGTTCCACAACCGCAACAACTGGTACGACAACGGCGGCTGGATGCCGCCCGGGTTCGGCGCCTACTTCAACGGCACCGGCAAACCCGAGGCGGTCCTGACCAACGAGCAGTGGAAGATGCTGGCCGAACGCGCCCAAGGCGGGGAGGGGCGCTCGGTGGTGGTGAACATGGAGGTTCACAACCCGATCGCTGAACGGGCCAGTGACACCGCGGCCCGGAAGCTGCGGACTGCCGCTGCGCTCGGGATGTTCGGGTGAGCGCCGAGACCCTGACCGTCAACGGTGTCGACCTGGCCACGCTGGTGTACCTCGACGAGTCCCCGAAGCTGTTCACCGTCCCCGCCCGGCGCGGCGACAACCTGGTCATCCCGGGTCGGCACGGCGCGTTGAAGCTGCCGCGGAAACTGTTCACCACCGGCGAGATCATCTTGTCGATGCGGATCCTGGGTCACGACCCGGACCAGCCGTTCCCGACCGGCTCCGCGGCGCCGCAGGAGTTCCACGATCGCGCCGACCAGGTGCTGCGGTTGTTCACCGCCGAGCAGATCACTATCGATCACGGCCGCCCGGACGGTTCGATCCGGCGAGCCGTCGGTGAGGTCACCGACGTCCTTGACCTCACCCGGTCCGGGAACGGCGAGTCGGCCGGGAAGCTGTCGGTGTCGATTGAGCTCACCGACCCGTTCTGGTCGGACCTGTTCTCGGTCACCGCCGGCCCGCACCTGTTCTCCACCGGCGGCACCCAAGCGCTGACCGGTTTCGCCGGGGCGACGGCGCCGATGGATGAGCTGGTGGTGACGTTCGGGCCGGGTTCGAACCCGCAACTCACCCAGCCGTCGTCGGGTTATCTGCTGGCCTACGACGGGGTGATCAGTTCGGGGCGGGAGTTGCAGGTCAACTCGGGGACCTGGTCGGTCGGGTCGGGGTCAGGCACGGCTTGGACCCCAGATGTGACGAAGCTGCGGTTCGGCCCGGAGTCGCGGTTCTTCACGTTGCAGCCCGAGCCGGGCGGGGTGGCGCCGACGGTGCGGGTCACGCACACCGGCGGCGGGCAGATGTCGGTGACGCTCAGCGGGAAACGTAAATACCTCACGGGGTAAGGGGAGCAAGGCATGGCGCAGATGTATCGGCAGGCGTTGGCTAAGGCCCTGAACAAGGAGGTCAACTGGCTGGCTGACGACATCCGCGTCACCCTCCACTCGTCGACGTACACCCCGAACCTGGACACCCACGCCTACGTCAGCTCGCTCTCTGCGGAGTTGGCTACGGGGTCGGGGTACACCTCGGGTGGGCAGTCGCTGGCGTCGAAGACGTCGACGTACACGGCGGCGAACTCGTGGGGCACGAGCCGCGCCAACTCCACCGCCTACGCGGTCGACCGGGTGGTCCGCCCGGCGACCGGTAACGGGTTCCTCTACCGGTGCGTGATAGCCGGCACGTCAGCGTCAACGGTCACCACCCTGTCCACGGTGATTGGGCAAACCACCGTGGACGGCACCGTGACCTGGGAGAACGTCGGCCGCGGCATCCTGGTCCTCACTGCCGCCAACGTGGCGTGGGCGGCGGCGTCGTTCACCGGGGTCCGCTACCTGGTCCTGTCCGATCGCACCCCGGGCACCGCGGCCACCCAGCCGCTGCTGGGCCTGGTCGACTTCGGCGCCGACCAGGCCGGGCAGGGCGGCACATTCACCGAACAATGGTCCGACCAGGGAATCCTGCATCTGTTCATGCCCTAACGCGTCGCCGCCCATCTCTGCCCGTTGTTCGTTCGATGTCGGGTCGGGGGTGACGGGTGACCGTCCAGTTCCGCGCCGCCACATCCGGGTCCGGTGGGACCAGCACCAACGTCGTCCTCAACCGGCCCGCCGGGGTCGTCGAGGGCGACCTGCTGGTCGCCGTGTTGGGGTCGGACCGGGACGGCACCCTCGCCGCGATGACCGCCCCCGCCGGGTGGACCGAGCGGGGCGCGCACACGCAGACGTCGTGCGGGTTCGTCACGGTGTGGACGAAGATCGCGGGCGCGTCGGAGCCGACGTCGTACACGTTCCCCGATTCGACGTCCGCGGACGCGGTCGGCGGGATGCTCGCCTTCCACTCCTACGACCCTTCCGCGCCGTTGGCGGTGGCGCCGGTGTTCGCGTCGTCGGCGACCGCGGCCACCTCACACCCGGCGCCGTCGGTGACCGGGGTCGAGGGCGGGATGCTGGTCACCGCGCACTTCGGTGGGGCCAACGCGAACGCGACCCGCTCCTACACCCCGCCGTCGGGGATGACGGAGCGCGTCGACGTCGGCCCGAGCAGCTGGACTGTGCTGGGGGTCAACACCCAGTCGTTGACCGCGGCCGGGGCGACCGGCACGAAGACCGCGACCTGCTCCGCGTCGGTCCCGTACATCACGACGACGCTGGTCGTCGCCCCCACATCTGCCACCCCGGTGACGGTCACCGACACCCCGCACGCCGCAGCTGCGGGCACACCGCGGGAAACGCTCGACATCGTCGTCGATCCGAACGTGACCCGGGTGGACTCCCCGGCCGGCGCGCAGGTCGGCACCCCACGGGACGTTCTCGCGGTCGGCGTGACCCGCCTGGACACCCCCGGTTCCGGTGGGGCCGGTAACCCGCCGTCGGCCCGGCTGATCGACCAGGCCGCGCTGCCGTCCAGCGGCGAGCTGGCGGTGCTGTGGTGGGCGATCCACCCCACCACCGGCACCCGGGTCGCGCTCCCGGACGTGGCGTCCTGGACGCTGTCCCCGATCCTCAACTCGCCGGGCGCTCTGTCGCTGAACTACCCGGCGGATGGCCTGAACTTCGCCACCCTCGACCAGTTCGTCACCGAACGCCGCGACCTCGAGGTGGAGATCTGGTTCCGCGGCCGGGCGCAGGGCGCGTTACGCGGGGTGTTGTGCGAGAAGTCCGGGGATCTCGTCGAGGCCGGGGCAGTGTGGAGCTTCGGCGGGCACTTCCTCGAACACCTGATGTCGCAGATCGTGGTGGCGCCGCACGCGCCGGACCCGAAGAAGGAAACGGTGTTCTCGGCGGTGTCGCCGGGCACGGTGATGGCCACCCTGATGCAGCGGGCGCATGCCCGGGGCACCGCCACCGACATCACCTTCGGCTCGTTCTCCGCGACCGTCGACAGCAACGGGGTGGCGTGGGACAAGTCGGTGACCGCGACCCTGTCCCCCGTCCAGACCACCTACCTGCAGGTGCTCGACAGTTTGGTGGAGCAGGGCGCGTGCGAATGGGAGATCACCCCGGCTCACGAGCTGCGGCTCTACGTCGCCGGGTCCCGCGGCGTCGATCGCACCGTCGGGGCGAACCCGGTGGTGCTGCGGCGGGGCCGCAACCTCACCGACGTCCCGTCGAAGGTGTCGTCGCGGGACGGCGGCACCGACCTGTGGGGCGTCGGCGGCGAAGGCCTGTACCACCTGGAGTTCGACGTGACCGCCCGCGCGACCCGCGGCCGGCAGGTGGAGCGGGCGTTCTCCGCGAACGGCGTCAACGACGCGGGCGCGCTGGACGCGTTGACCACCGCGAAGCTCCCGGCGATCACCGGTGGGGTCCGGGAGGTCACCCACGGCATCCTGTTCGGGGTCGATGACCCGCTGCCGCTGACCGGGTTCAACATCGGCGACTGGGTGTATTCCAACCCGGGCAAGGGCTCGACCGGTGCGGGTGGCGGGAACGAACGGCTGCGACTCAAGCAGTGGTCGTTGTCGCGGGACGCGGCCCGTAAGTACACCGGCACCATCACCCTCAACGACTTGTACGCCGAGCAGCTGGTGCAGCTGCAGCGCCGGCTAGCGGCGCTGCAAGGCGGACAGCTGGTGGTGGGCACCTCCACCCCGCCACCCGCGGACGACAACGTCCCCCCGGCGGCCCCTACGGGGGTGGTCGTCAACTCGGAGTGGTTCGCCGACGAGTCGGGGCTCACCGGGTACGCCGCAGTGTACGTGTCGTGGTCGGCGGTCACGACTAACGCTGACGGCACCCCGATCACTGATCTCGCCGGGTATCGGGTGCGGTGGCGGCGGGCGGTGGGTCCGTCCGGGCCGGGGCCGTGGACGGTGTTGACGCCGACGTCGTCGACGTCGGCGTCATTCACGGCGGGCGCCGGGGTGGCCGTGCAGATCGAGGTGGCCGCGCATGACCGGGCGGGGAACATCTCGGCGTGGAGCGCCACCGTCGAGATCGTCACCGAGACTGACACGACCGCGCCCCCGACGCCGTCGATGCCGACGCTCGATCCGTACCTGGGGCAGCTGCGGATCAAGTGGAACGGGTTGGGGTCGGCTGGTGAGGTGATGCCCCGCGACCTGGACCGGGTCGAGGTGCATCTATCGCAGGCGTCGAACTTCACCCCGACCGCCGCCACCCGGATTGATCATTTCTCCGCGGTCAGTGGGGAGCGGATCGCGACGGACCTGTCGTACGGGGTGACGTACTTCGTGCGGTTGGTCGCGGTGGACCGGTCGGGTAACGCGTCTGCCCCGTCGGCGCAGGCGTCGGCGGCCCCGGAGCAGGTTGTCGGGGCGGACATCTTTAACGGTGCGGTGGGGTCGGCGAAGCTCGCGGACTTGGCCGTCATCACCGCGAAGATCGACAACTTGGCGGTGAACGACGCCAAGGTCGGGAACCTGTCGGTGGGGAAGCTGACCGCGGGGGTGCTGTCGGTAGCGGTCACGAACTCCGGGATCATCCGCTCAGGCACGACGGGGCAGCGTTACGAGCTGGACGCTGCCGCGCTGCGGTTCTACGACAGCGCGGGCACGCAGACGGTGCAGCTCAACGGGGCGACGAACTGGGTTTCCGGGGAGATCCGCTCCGCGCTGACCGGGCCACGGTTCGTGATCAACCCGGGTGGGGCTGCGCCCGACGAGCTCCGGTTCTACCCGAACAGCGGCAACCAGTACGGCGTGATGACGACCGTCACGTCGACGGGTGACTTCGGCCCGCAGAGCGGCTTGTCGGTGAAGGCCCATTCCGGGCGGGCCGACAACTTCTCCGGCCAGCTCCAGGTGTACCCCGACTACGCCGCCATGTCGTGGGGCGCGACGAGCATCCAGACGGTGCCGCACCAGATCAGCATGCTCGCGCCCCGATTTCACTTCGCTGTCGACCGGGACAGCGCCTACGCCGATGACGGGGTGATGCGGTTCGGCACCCGCGACCCCAACGTCACGGCAGGTTTCATCAATGTCACCGTAATCGAATACCAGACGAGTTCTGGCAATGAACCGTCCTGGCGGGTCCCGAGCCGGGATGTCGGGCTCGCGTTCGGGACCAGCTTCACCGGGTCGATCAACGGCGCCTCGTCTGCCTACGTCCCGCACCGGGCGTCGGCGTTCAACGTGTTCACCTCGACCCGGGCCACGAAGACCGACATCGCCGACCTCGACTACCCAGGCGGCGCCCTGGCCGTGCTGCGGCGGGCGAAGGTGCAGAAGTGGCGACGTATCAATGAGGTCGCCGCCGCCCCACC
>Ga0247698_1000040_pt1 | contig 14398 bp, 12 predicted proteins | sample 21W_NmetaG_FD_197430 | JGI IMG/M metagenome (GOLD analysis project Ga0247698, IMG submission 197430) | Soil microbial communities from hillslope of Landscape Evolution Observatory, University of Arizona, Oracle, AZ, United States - 2-1-W_N | ecosystem: Engineered > Artificial ecosystem >...
GCTCCGGGCGGGCCGTCCCCGCCATGCGCTGTGGTTCACCTCGCGGGAACGGCGACCGGCCCGGCGCGCCCCGACCCGGGGGCCGGAGGCGGGGCAGTAGCTGCGTCCTTCTCGGGGCCCGAACGGCTCAGTCGGCGAGGGCAAGGTCGAGGAACGCCTCGTGACGTGACGTCCAGCTGTTGGCCTCGACGAATGCTCGACGGGTCTCCTCACTCGGCCGGGGCCGCTCGAGCGCCTGCGCCACGGCATCGGCGAAGGCCCCGCCGGGCTCCACCAGGAGGACCGAGGGGTCGACGTCTCTCACCGGCGGGAGGTCGGTCGCCACCACTCGCGCTCCGCCCGCGAGGTACTCGTAGAGCTTCAGAGGGCTCATGGCGCGCGTCAGCTCGGTGGTGCGGTGGGCCAGGAGGCAGACGTCGCTGGCCGCGACCACCGCCGCCAGCTCCGTTCGGCCCATCGGCGGCCGTATGACGATGTTGGGGACGCTGCCGAGGCGGGCGAGGACGGAAGGGGCCACGGTCGGCCCCGCCAGGACGACGCGGCCGGCGGGCCAGCGGGCGGCCACGTCGGCCAGCGCAGCCGTGTCGAGCCGATCGTCGAGGGTGCCGATGTACAGGGCGCGCGGCTGTGGCATCTCCGCGAACCACCCGGGGACGTCCCAGGGCGGGGCCCATTGCTCGGGGGTCACGCCGTTCGGGATGACGGCACTCGGCCCCGTGGGGCCCACCCTGCCGATGAGCTGCTCGCTCACGGTGACCAGGCGGCGCCCGCTGGCCCCCACGAGCCGGTACGCCTCCTCGTAGGCGGGCCACCACTTCCGACTGCTCGGGTGGGCGGCCCAGTCGTCCCACAGGTACAGCGTCACCGGGCCCGCCCAGTCAAAGGACGAGAAGGCGGCGACGAAGGGGTTGCAGGTGATGACGGCCGGTCGCACCAGGCCGGCTCGGGCCGCCGCCCGCCGGAGCGAGCGGTCGTAGCGCTCGTACGCTCGACGGAGGGACGGGAGCCCCACGGGGTCGTACCGTCGCACCCGCAGCGGCCGAACGTGCCGCGCGCTCGTCTTCGCCTCCTGGAGGCGCGGGACGCGGGGCGATCCCTGGAGCCAGCGCACCGCCCGCACCGGCGCGCTGCGCCACGGATCGGCGACCAACAGGCGGTGCACCCGGGGACTGTCGGCCAGCGAGAGGACGAGCTGGTCGCCCGGCATGCAGTGGTCCCGCGACACCGCGTCCGCCCACGAATCGGTGGCGAAGGTGAACACGACGTCGCGGCGCGGGTGGTCGCCCGCCGCCACTCGGGGTTCCATTTCGGCGGTAGTCTAACGACCTGCTTCGGGCGGCCCGTTCGACCTGAACGTCTCGCTCCCCGCCGGCATGAACGCCCTCCCATGGAGCTCCGGGCCAGGCCGCCGCGGGGGTTCAACGCTCCGGCGAGGCGGGGCGGGATCCCTGGTGCCTACGATCCCGCCCCTGTCGAGGTCACGACGCCGCGGCGCCCATCACCGGTTGGTTTCAGCCTGATGTCGCCCGTCGAGCCGCGGAAGGCGGCGCCGAAGGCGAACACGCCGCCGTCGGAGGCGAACAACCAGTAGCCGCCGGTGCCGTCGCGGTCGGCGGCCATGCCGACGACCGGCCTGTTCAGCGTCAACGCGCCGGTGGAGCCGGCGAAGACGGCATCGAAGGCGAAGACGCCGCCGTCGGAGGCGACCAGCCAGTACCCGCGCCCGTCGGGGTCGGCGGCGGCGCCGACGACCGGCTGGTTGAGCTTCGTGGCGCCGGTGGAGCCGACGAACTTGGCGGCCGGTCCGAAGGCGAAGCACGGCCAGCAGTACCGAGGCCGCGATAGACCCGGTCGCCCTACCGCGATAGCGTCGCATTTAGGCAGTCTGGCACACGGTGACATGCCGATCCGCCGGTACGGCGATGTGCCGTGGGCGCCCCGCTCGGGCGTCTTTGCAGCCGCAGCCGCGTTCACGGACCCGGGCCGTTCGACGACTCGCCGATTAGGGACCGTCGCAGAACAACTTGGACGGCCGAAGGCCGACGAGGGAGTCACCACAACGGTGAACCCGTCGCGGCCGTGCAAGTTGTTCTAAGGCGGGCCCTTACCCCGAGGGCCCGATGGTCGCGGCGGAGCGCACACTCCCGTTGTTCTGCGTCGTCCACCACGTGGTCTGCCCGGCGGGTGCGTGTGGGCCGCCCGCCCGGCCTACCGACGGCGCCAGATCTCGAAGCCACCGTGGCGGCTGTCGAGGACGAAGTCCCGTTCCACCACCGGGCGGAAGACGTGCCAGCTGTCCCGGTAAAACGGCTCGACCGCCTCCATGGTTCGCATGACCAGCAGCGGCGGCGGCCGCTCCTGCAGCTCGGCCAGCACGGCACGGCGCTGCTCGGCCGTGAACAGGGTGGGGAACAGCGGCGAGTACCGGCCCCAGGGCCGGGCCCCGGCGAGGTAGGGCACGATCGGCCCGATCTCATCCACGACGGCCACGGGCGTGCCCTCCGACCCCAGGCGGCGGAGACGCACCGCCAACGACCCGAAGTCGCCCGCCGTCACGCCGCGGAACTCGGGCGGGAGGCCGCACACGTCGCGGGGCGTCTCGACGAGGCACTCGCCGACGGGCCGGTCGTCGCGCACCAGCGACCGGAGCAACCCCGGGTACGACCGCACGCCCGGGTCGGCGGCCATCGCCACCACGGTGGCGGCGACGGCCAGCCACGGCACCGCCACCGGCCGGCGGCCGGCCCACGCTCGCGTGGCGAGCCCGCCCGCCGTTGCCAGGAGCACGGCCAGGGGGACCGTCGACCGGAACAGGTTGTGCGGGTTGGACCGGCCGACGAAGTACACGAGGGTCACGAGGCCGTACAGGGCGACGGTGCCGAGCATCACCGCCGACGTGGTGGCACGGCCCCGGGCAACCTCCACGACGGCGAAGGCGAGGAACCCCAGGTACGTCGCCGCCACCGCGACGAAGGCCACCACCGTGACCCACGACGGCACCCCCAGGAGGGGGAGCAGGGTGGCGCCCTCCGACCCGAGGCGGACGTTCTCGAGCCACCCGCTCCAGAAGTCGGCGGTGTGCAGCGTCCACCGGCTCGCGGCGCCGAGGCCGATCACGACGACTCCCCCGGCCGCGGCGGCCGCCGCCGGCAGGCCGCGAGCGGCGGGCGCACCCTCGGACCTCCATCGGGCCGCCCACCAGAAGGCGAACGCCAGGCCGAGGGCGGCGACCGCATCGGTCTGGAACACCGCGGTCAGCCCCACGAGCACGGCGGCGACCGCCGTCCACGCATCCCGGTGGCGCGACCGCAGGGCGACCAGGCAGGCGAGGAAGAACCACACGTCGAACGGCCACCGCAGCACCGTGGCCGAGGGGAACCGCCACAGCACGAGCTCGGACGGGAAGAGGGTGAACAGCTGGAGGAGCACGGCGAGACCGGCTCCGACCGCCCCCCACCGCCGGTCTCCGGTCAGGCGGCGCACGAGGAGGTAGACGCCGATGAAGTACGAACACGCGTACAGCGCCTCGAATCGGATCAGGTGGCCGTAGGACAGGACGTCGAGACGTGCGAACACCATCGGCCAACCCACCCCGTAGTACGGGTGGACCTCGGTGCCGAGGGCGAGCCCCGAGTCGTAGGCCAGCGTCGGCCCCAGCCCGAAGAAGTCGAGGTGGAGCGCCCCCTCACCGGCGAAGGCGTTCCCGGCCAGCTCCGGCCACGCCGGCGTGTAGAGGAAAGCGACGAGCAGGGCGGGCACGACCAGGTCGACGAGGCCCAGGCGCCGCTGGCGCCGAGGGACGTCGAGCGGCGAGCGCCACGGCACACGGAGGCCCGCCCGTGCGGCTCGGGCGGCGGCCGCGCAGGCGGCGACGAGGACGAGGGCGGCGCCCGCCCACGCGAGCCGGCTCCCGGCGCCGGTGGGGGGGGAGGCCCGCGCCGAGACGAACGCCCCGGTGGCCGCGGCGGCCGCCAGGAGGGGTACGGCGAACGACACCGCCGGCCACCCTCGGTCCCGACTCCGCCCGCGCCTCGAGAGGACGGCGGTGGCGGCGACACCGACGGCGGCCGCCGCGAAGTACACCGCCGCGTCCCACTCCGGTCGGAAGTTGTGGGCACCGTTTTGGGTCAGCTCCGCCGGGTCGGCCGTCCGCGCCGGAGCGAGGAGGAGGCCGGCGAGCAGGGCGACGACGCCGATCGCCACGCCGGCGGCCACCGGTCCACCGAGCGGCGGCAGCGGCCGCGCCTCGGCTCCGCCGAGCTCGTCGACCTCGGCCACGGCCGGCTAGCCGCTAGCGCCGGCGCGCGGCCGACGCGGGGGCCGCCCCGGGCGGCGGACTCGGCTGGGGTCGGGCGTGGGACGACGAGCGATCGGACGACATCCTCGGGTGGGCCGGGAACCGCCGGGCCCGCCCGGCGACAGTAGCCCGGCCCCCGGTGCGCCCCGGTCGCCGCCGGGGTTGACAACGGGGAGAATCGTGCGAGGCTCCTGGTGGTGCCTCGAGGGGGCCGACGATCCACCGCAGCCCCGACGTGCCCGCCCCGGCTACCGTCGCCCGCGGCGGTGAGAAGCGCCGTCCGGAGGGGAACAGGCCGATGACCGGCCGCTCGCGGGCCCGGCGCAGCAGCAGCGCGAGAGCCCGGTCGAGGGCCTCGGGGTGGTCGGTCGCCTGCTCGGCGAGGTCGGCGCCCGCCGCCCGAACGGTGCGCCCGGGATCGAGCGCGTGACGAGGGCACACGCCAGCAACCCGGTACGGCCCTCACCGACCGTGCGCCCAGTCGCTCCGGCTGGCCCGCTCCGCGGCGGCCATCACCGTGGCGCGCCCTGCAGCGGACCGGGGCCGTCCGCGGCGGCCGCGGACCTTCCCGTGGGCTGAGCTGAAGCGTCGCCGGGCGCGCCGCCGGCCGTCAGTCCTGCTTGCGGGCGATCGCCTTCCCCAACTCGTGCTTGGACATCCGCGACCGCCCGCGTACGCCCAGCCGCTTGGCCCGCTCGTAGAGCTCCGCCTTGGTGCGGCCGAGCACGTCGACGCCCCCGGCCGACTCGCCGCCCTTGCGGCCCCGGCGCTTCGCCCGGTCGTCGGACGGGCCCTTGCGGTCCTTGGGCTCCCAGTGGTCGCCCACCTTCTCGAAGCTGTGCTTGAGCGCCGCGAACGCCGTGCGGTGCGCGCGCTCCTCGGAGTCGTACTGTTCGTGTGCCGATTCCAGCGTCTTCGCGAACGTGCGGCGGGCCTTGGCCGGCGACCGCTGCACGGTCCCCGGGAGGTCCTCCCTGGTGTCCTTCGGCATCGGGTCCTCCTTGACGACAAACGACGACAGGCATGGGATTCCTACCCAGGCGCCGCGGGGTAGGACACACGAGGGGCGACCGGCTGGGTCGCGCCATCGGCCCGGCCACGCGGGCGCCCCGCACCCACGAGGCTCGCCAAGGAGGGTCATGGATCTCGCACTCGCCGCGCTGCTGCTCGCCCAGACCGCAGAGGGGACCGCCGCCGAGCGTGCGGCGTGCGGCACCCCGGAGGAGAGCTCGTCGGTGTGCCGGGCGGTGCTCGGGGCGACGGACAACGAGTTCCTGGCCAGCATGGCCGAGACGGTCGTGGTCAAGCCGGCCAAGGTCGTGCTCGTCATCGGGCTGGCATGGGTGGCGACCCGGCTGATCGCCCGGGCGGTCGCCCGGTTCGTGGCCGGGGTCAAGGGCGAGCACGGCCAGCGCCGCCTGGGCGCCTTCCGCGAGCACGCGCCCGCCGCACTGGTCCCGACCGGCGAGGCGCCCGGGAGCCGGGCGGCCAAGCGGGCCGAGACCATCGGCGACCTCATCCGCAGCATCGCCGGGTTCGGCGTCTGGGCCGTCGCCCTGCTGATGGTGCTGGCGGAGCTGGGCCTCCACCTCGGGCCGCTCATCGCCGGTGCCGGCATCGTCGGCGTCGCCCTGGGGTTCGGCGCCCAGAACCTCGTGCGCGACTTCATCTCGGGCATCTTCATGCTGGCCGAGGACCAGTACGGCGTGGGAGACGTCATCGACGTCGGCCCCGCCACCGGCGTGGTGGAGGCGGTGAGCCTGCGCACCACCCGGCTCCGGGACGTGAACGGGGTGGTCTGGCACGTGCCCAACGGGACGATCGACCGCATCGGCAACAAGTCGCAGCAGTGGTCGCGTGCCCTGCTGGACGTCGACGTCGCCTACGACACGGACGTGGACTTCGCCGGCGAGGTCATCAAGCGGACGATCGTCGCCGAGTGGGAGAGCGAGCAGTGGCAGGACATCATCCTCGAGGAGCCCCAGGTGTGGGGCGTGGAGAACCTGGGCGCCGACGGGATGACGATCCGGGTCGTCGTGAAGACGCTCCCCTCCAAGCAGTTCGAGGTGGCCCGCCATCTGCGGGCCCGGATCAAGGCGGCCTTCGACGAGGTGGGCATCGAGATCCCCTTCCCGCAGCGCACCATCTGGCACCGCAACGCCGGCGGGTTGCCCGGGGCCGACGGGCTCGACGGCCGCGGCGGCCGGCCCGGCGGCGGCCGGAACGGCGACCGGGACGGGGACGGTCGGGACGGGGACGGTTGGGACGGCGCCGAGCCGGCGATGTCGTCGTCCGGGCGCCGGGCCGACTGACCGGTGCGGCGATCGCCGGCCTCGCCCTCCGGGCGCTCCGCTAAGGTGTCCCCCGGTTCAACACGCCTTGGCGACAGCAGGTCCCAAGGTCCTGTGGTGCAGTTTGGAGTGCACGCCGGCCTGTCAAGCCGGAGGTCGCGGGTTCAAATCCCGTCAGGACCGCGGTCGGGTAGCTCAGTTGGTAGAGCGCGCGCCTGAAAAGCGCGAGGTCACCGGATCGACGCCGGTCCCGACCACCACAAAACCGCAGGTCAGCGGGGGTGCGGGGTCACCGGCGGACCGACCGATAGCCCCGGCGTGCCAGATCCGTGCCAGAGCGTGCCAGATCTTCCCGGCGCATCTCGGGCTCTGGCGGCCACTCATGGGCTTCTCACCCGATCCCGTCGGTGGCGGCGCGGGCCGGATTCCGAGCCAGACGTGCCGGGCCGCCGCGGGCACGAGGGGCGGTCCTGGCACGTAGCCGGCCCATCTGGAGGTCGCCGTCCCGCCCGGCGGCGGCGGTCAGCGGTCGCCGTGGACGATCAGGCGATCGTGGGCCAGTTCGACGAAGCGGGCCTCTTCGAGTGCTTCGACGACGGCATCGAGGTGGCGGTCGAACAGGGCGAGGAGGTCGTCGTTGGTGATGTTCCCGGTGGCGACCACGAGCAGGCGCCCGGGCGTGCCACGCAGGAGGTGGCCGTCACGGAAGTCCCGGTCCTTGGTGACCACCACCCGGTCCTCGGCGTCGGCCAGGCGGGCGATCTCGCCGTCGGTCGTCCTGTTGGCTTCGGGCAGCTCGGAGGTGTGGACGGCGTCGTGGCCGGCGGTCGCCAGGCGGCGGGCCAGTCGAACCGGAAGCTGGGCGTCGACGAGGAACTTCACGCAGCGCCGAGTGGCACCACTCGCCGCATCCCGGTCGCAAGGGCGCCGAACTCGAGAGCGGCGAGCAGGTCGTCACGCTCGAGGTCCGGGTGGTCGGCGATCACGTCCTCGATCGTCATTCCGGAGGCCAGCAGCTCGAGGAGGTTCTCGACCGGGTAGCGCAGGCCCCGGACGGTCGGCTTGCCGTGGCAGATCGAGGGGTCCGACGTGATCCGGTCGAGCCGCGACATAGAAAGGAAGCGTACCCATCGCCCGTCTCGACATTACGGGGACGGTGGGCGCAGGCCGGCCTCCTCGGCCATGGCGTCGAGTCCTTCGGCGATGCGCCGGTCGCGGTCGTCGGCAGCGTGCTGGTAGATCATCGCCGCCCGGGGGCTGGCGTGGCCGAGACGGGCCATCAGTTCCTTGGTCGTGGCCCCGGTACGCGCCGCCAGCGTCCCGGCCGAGTGGCGAAGATCGTGAAACCTCATTCCCTCCAGGCCGGCGACCCGCGCTGCCGGGAGCCAGACCCGCTGCCTGAAGTTGCTGCGCTCCAGCGGCGTGTCCTCCTCCGAGGTGAACACGTAGCAGTCGGCCCCTCCGCCGTACCGGGCGCGGTGGCGCGCGAGCTCGGCCACCAGCACGGTGGGAAGGGCGATGGTGCGGCGCCCGGCCCGGCTCTTGGGATCGTCCTCGATCACCTCCCCGGAGGCGAGGCGCAGGCGCTTGCACCGCACGGCGATGGTCGCGCCGCCGAGGTCGACGTCGTCCCAACGCAAGGCGAACAGCTCGCCCTGGCGGAGCCCGCCGAGGCCGGCGGCCAGGACGAGGGCCCGGTAGGGGTCGGGCACGGCATCGGCCAGAGCTGCCAGCTCGGCCATGGTGGCGAAACGCTGTTCCGGGTGGTGCTCCACGCCTCCCCGCTCGATCCGGCAGGGGTTCTTGGCAATCCGGTCGTCGTTCACGGCGACGGTGAGCACCTGGCGCAGCCGGACGTAGGCCTTGGCTGCCACCGACGGGCTGTGGTGCTCGACCAGGGCGGCGTACCACTGGCGCACCAGTTCAGGCGTGAGATCGGTCAGGTCGACGGTGCCGAGGGCGGGCACGCCCGGGTCGATCACCGGGAGGATGTGGAGGCGCAGTTGGGCCTCGTAGATCTCCCTGGTCCGCTTGGCCAGCCGGGCGTGGCCGCGTAGCCAGGCCCAGGCGTAGGCGTCGAGAGCCACCCGGCCGGCGAGCGGGTCGACCCAGGCGCCCTTGGCCTGGTCCGTCTCCACGCCGGCCAGCCAGCGGGCGGCGTCCGCCTTGGTCGCGAACGAGGTCGGGGCGGCGATGCTGCGCCCGCCCTCCACCTCGTAGCGGGCCTGCCAGCGGCCCGAGGACAGCCTGCGGACGTTTCCGAACTGGCGTCGCCGGGACATGCCGGATCCCTTCTCGTCGAACCGAAGGGCTCGGCCTTTGGCGGGCCGGCGACGCCTGCGACGAGGTTACGCGGACCGGCGGTGGCCCCGGCGGGCGCGGTCGAGCCATGCCTCCACCTCGGCCGGGTCGAAGCGGAGCAGGCGACCGACCTTGTAGAAGGTGATGCGATCCTCGGCCACGAGGCGGCGCACGAAGCGATCCGTCACGCCCAGGCGGGCGGCGACGGCGGGCAGGTCGATCAGGGGCAGGCGGTCGGGGGTTGCGTTGGGCACGGCTCCTCCTGGACGTCGATGGTCACCCCAGGTATGCCGCTGAGGGAGCGATTCCTCGCGAGGAATCTTCAGCGCCTTCGAGCCCGGTGCAGCGGCCGCTGCCTCTCCACCTGGCCGAGCCGCCGGCGCATGCGGGCGACCAAGTCGTCGTCGTCCTGCGATTCAGCCGGCGCGGGCGGCGGGGCGCCGGGAACGGTCGCGGCAGCCGGCGCCGGGGCACCGGCGGCGTCCGGCCCGGGCGGGCACGGTTCGACCGGGCCGGCGGTTTGAGACCCCGCGCCCGGTACCGAGGTCGTCATCGCGGGCGCCGGCAGGCCCGTCGCCGGCGGGGTGACCGCCCGGTCGTCGGCCAGGCGGTCCCGCACGGCCAGGGCGGTGCGGGCGTTGGCCGGCCGGGCGATGACGGCGGCGAAGGCCTCCTCGGGGTCTGCCATCCCGGTGGGGTCGACGACCAGGCCGAGGTTCTGGCCCCGCCCCCTAGTCATGCCTACGTAGACCCCCGAGCGGGTGCTGGAGGGCTCCAGCACGCAGATGCCGTCGTCGGTGGTGTCGCCCTGGGTGCCGTAGCCGGTCACCGCCCAGCCCAGCTCCACGTGCCTGGACACGTAGGTGGCCGGCAGCCGGGCCCGGCCCCGGGTTGGATGCGACACCACCAGCGAGCCGTCGGCGCCGACCGCCTCCACCTCCCAGGTGTGGCGGTTGCGCACCGCCTGGCCGGTGTCGGTGCGGGTGGGGTCGTTGCGCCGGGTGGCCACCACATCGCCGGCGAAGGCGGCGCTGCCGTCGGCCAGGGCCACCGACGGCCCGGCCCGGCCGGAGTTGTGTCTGCGCTGGATGGCCAGGTTGATGTCCCGGGCCATGCCGGCCGAGGCGGTGGTGATGGCCAGGCTGCGACCGGCCTGGGAGCGGAGCAGGTGGACCCGGGCCAAACGCTCGGGCAGGAGGGCCGGGTGGACGGCGTCGAGGCGGCCGTGGGCGGCGTAGGCGGCGGCCGCCGACCGCTCCCCCCGGCGCAGGGCCAGGCTGGCCTCGGCCTGCCAGGGCTCGTCGAAGCGGCGCACCTCCTCGAGGGTGTGGGCGCCCACCCGCTCGCACCACAGCTCGAACATCCCGCCCCGGCCCACCGCCGGCAGCTGGGCCGGGTCGCCCACGCACACCAGCCGCCAGCCGTGGCGGCCGACCAGGCCCACCAGAACGTCGAGGTCGTCGGTGGCGGCCATGCCGCTCTCGTCCAGCACCACCGTGGTGCCGGGCGGGGGCCGGTAGCCCGGCCGGCCGGCGTCGGTGAGCAGCTTGGCCAGGGTGGTGGCCGGCCAGCCCGTCTCGGCACCGAGCACGTCGGCCGCCTTGCCGGAGGGGGCGAGGCCCACCACCGGCCGGCCCTGGGCGGCCAGGGAACGGGCGGCGGTGCCGAGGGCGGTGGTCTTGCCGGTGCCGGCCGGGCCCACCACCAGCACCAGGCGCCCGGCGCCGGCCACTGCCTCGGCCACCGCCGCCTGGGCGTCGTCGCCGTCGGGGAGCGGACCGGGGCCGGTGGCGGCGCCTGCCGCCCAGCCCAGCAGGCAAGTCTCCTGGTCGAGCACGGCGGTGGTGGTGAGGTGGCGCTCGGTCACCGCCTCGCTCACCGGCCGCCCGTCCCGGCGGCGGGGCACGCCGGCCGGCGCCTCGGGCTGCAGCTCGACGCACTGTCCGGCAGCCAGCGCGGTGAGCTCCTCGACCAGCGCCACCGCGCCGGCCCCGCTGGCGGCGGCGCCAGCGGGGAGGAGGGTGGCGATGTGGCGGCTCAGGTCGGCGTGCAGCCAGGTGGAGGACTCGGCTGCCACCCGGGCCAGGGCCTCGGCGATGATGCCGGGCCGGTCGATGCCGTCCAGGCCCGGCAATCCTGGTGCGGCGGCGACCACGTCGAGCGCCGCCACGCCGGCGGTGGCGGCCTGGGCCCGCCAATCGGCCCGAAGGGCCTCGGGGTCGCCCACGGCGTGCTTGGCCGGGCGGCTGTCCACCGCCGCCCACCGCTCCAGGCGGTACAGGGTGCGGGGGTCGGGCTCGGCTCCGTCGTGGTCCTCCACCCACCGGGCCACCAGCTCGCCCAGGCGCTGCTTCACCTGGGCGGCCCGGGCCGAGAACACCCGGAGGGCCTCGGCGGGGACGCCCTCGATGTCGGCGTGGCCGTTGCTGACCGCTCCCCAACCCACGCCCAGGCGGGCGGTCAGCTCCGAGCGCAGGGCGCCGGCGTAGACCCAGCCGATGCTGCACTGCTGGCGCTTGAGGAACCGGGCGTCGAGGGACAGCCACTTGCCGCTGTCGTCCTGGACCTTGGCCACCACGATGGCGTGGGTGTGCAGCTGGGGATCGGAGGAGCGGCTGGTGTGCTGGCGGAACAGGGCCACCGACAGGCCCCGGGTGTCCACCTGGTCCACGCCGTCGGTGCCCCGCCGGGTCACCGAGCCGTGTCGGGCGAAGAAGGACAGGGCGGCCTCCACGGCGGCGTCGTGGGCGGCGGCCGCCTCGGCACGAACGAAGGGGTCCTCGGCCAGTCCCCACAGCACCGACACCGACTTTGGCGCCGAGAAGCAGGCGTCGAAGGCCCGGGCCGAGTCGGCGCCGAAGCCTCGGCCCAGGCGCCCGCCGCTCCCCGGGTGGCGGGCAGTGAGCAGCGCCTCCAGCTCCTCGGGGGCCACCTCGGCGCCGAGGCCGAGGGCGGCGGTCCCCTCGCCCCACCACCGCCCGGGCGGCTCGTCGGCGGCCAGGTAGTAGTCGACCGGGCCCCGGCAGGCGCCGTCTCGGGAGGCCTGGTCGGCGGCCAGACCGGCGTAGTAAGCGACCATGGCCTCCACGCCGTGGGCGCCGGCCTTGATGGTGGTCACCCGCATCACCGCCGGCGACCCCCGCGGGCCAATGCACTCGTCTGTTGGTTCTCGGGTTCGATGTGGAGCTATGCCGGGGGAGGCCCGAAATCTCGCGAGGAATCTGAAAAAAGTTCTGGGCCTTACTGGCCGCCGATCGTGAGGCGCTCGATGCGGCGCTGGTGCACGGCGTAGATAAACGGGCCCTCACCGGCGCAGGCAGCGGCGATGGCGTCGAGGTTGTCGAGGAACCGAGCCGCCATGGCCTAGCCGTCAGGTTCTGGTTGGAGAGGCAGAAGCAGCGGGTCCGGTGCGCCTTACCGCCTCGCGCTCGGCGAGGTTGTACCGGACCCCGCGCGTCCTTCATGAACACCACCCACCCGCGAGCGCCCGCCAGGTCCAGCCAGTCCTCGTCAGGCACCTTCTCGTCGGCGGGGACGCCGTAGTGCTCGGCCAGGGTCGTCAGCCGGAGCCCGGCCGCCCGCAACAGTGACGGGACGATGATGCGGCCGAGGCTGCGGTCGAGGAAGAGGTCAGGCAGCGCGTCGGGATGCGACACGCAGCACGTCCTCGAGCTGGTCGACGGGGACGCCGAACTCGGCCGAGAGCGCGTCCAGGGAGTCCCCGGCCCAGAACCGCTGGAGGACGTCGTCCACCCGGGCGCCGCCCCGCTCGAAGATGGGGGCGCCGAACGAGCGGGTCGGGTCGGCGACCACCTGGGCGTGGCCGTAGGCCGGGACGTGGATAAGCGACGCGTAGCCGTCGGCGCCGTACTCGATTCGGCGCAGGTAGTCGTGGACGACGTCGGCGAACACCCGTTGCCCGCTGCGAACGACGACGAGCGTTCGAACACCGGCGCCGTCCGGCGTGTCAGCGTGGGACTCGCCGTAGTCGAAGAGCAGCTCGGCTCCGTCCGTGTAGAGGCGTCGCGACGCCAGGGCGTGGTTGAGGCCGATCTCCCGCTGCAGGTGGGCAAGGGCGGGCCTGATCCGCTGGAGCGGCACCTCGCTCCGCCGCAGGGCGGAGAGGACGAGCGCCTCGGCGAGCCCGACGAAGGGCACGCACGGGTCCGCCCGGCGATCGGTCGGTAGGCACGTCACGGCCGGGTCGCCGGTCACGGTGGCCCGGTCGGCGAACCGGCGGCTGTACCCCTTGGCCCACGCGGCCAGCGTCGAGGGTGGAACGGCGACGATGCGCGCCGCCTCGGCCACCGTGTACAGCGGCACCTCGAAGCGTGTCCGGTCGGTCGTCGGCTCCACCTCCTCGGGCCTATTCAACCAGGGTCGAGCTCGCAGACGCCTCCACCACGTCAGCTCCGCGGTTCGGTGCGGCTCCGGCGCCGGAGGCCCGGACCTACTCGGCGTTACATGGCAGGGTGTTCGACCGGCGACCGACGCCGCGGACCGCCGCGCGATCATGCAGTCGGTACGGGTGACGGTGACGGACGACGACAGTTCGATGGAGCCGTCGATCGGTTCTCGAAGGCCCGGATCGGCGAAGCGCTGCCCGACCAGTCGGTCCTCGACCAAATCGCGTCATCGCAGCCACCCCGGCTACGAGGGACTGAGCAGCGCGGGATCGTGCCACCCGTCCGCGGCTTCAGGCCTGGTGCGCTAGCGGGCACCAGTCCTGGTCCGCCACTCGGGCGGCGCCCATGAGGTAGTCGTGCGACGCGTCGGCGCGTGCGCTGACCGAGCGGACGTCGAGGTCCACGAACATCCCGTGACGCTTGACCGGTCGCCCCGCCACGTACACCGATTCCACATTGTGCGTTCCCGCCGAGTGCACGACCGCACCGACCGGGTCGCTCAGCGGTGCCAGGTTCAACATGTCCGCCCGCAGCATCAGCACGTCGGCCTGCTTGCCCACCTCGAGCGTGCCGATGCGGTCGTCGAGACCGCAGGCCCTGGCTCCGTCGACGGTGGCCATGGCCAGCACATCCCGCGCCGTCAGGGAGACCTCGGCGAGGGTGTCGCCCCGGGCGAGCGCCGCGGCGTGGTCGGCCCCGCGCTGCAGGGCGATCGCCACCCGCATGGCCCCAAAGAGGTCGCCGCCGACGTTCGTGCAGACGTCCGCCGACAGGCCGGTGGGGATGCCACGGGAACGCAGCCGGGCGGTCGCCGCCGGACCGTGACCCATATTCGCCTCCACCTCCGGAGACACCGAAGCGCGTCCGCCGGCGTCCGCGAGCATGTCCAGCTCGGTGTCGCTGAGCATGTTGCAGTGCACGTACGTCGTGTCGGGCCCGAGCAGGCCCCGGGCACCGAGCTCGGCCACCCCGCCCTGTGCCCCGCGGAGCCCACCACCCACATGGACGGTGACGGGCAACCCGAGCTCCCGGGCCAGGCCCCAATCGGCGACACAGTTCTCGATGGTGGAGTACTCGGGCCCGACACGACGTACGTGCACTGC
>Ga0247698_1000052_pt1 | contig 13618 bp, 12 predicted proteins | sample 21W_NmetaG_FD_197430 | JGI IMG/M metagenome (GOLD analysis project Ga0247698, IMG submission 197430) | Soil microbial communities from hillslope of Landscape Evolution Observatory, University of Arizona, Oracle, AZ, United States - 2-1-W_N | ecosystem: Engineered > Artificial ecosystem >...
GCGCCGGCTGTCCCACCGGCGCTCCAGCACCCGGAGCAGCTCGACGATGGCGGTGCGGGCCACGTCCAGCAGGCCGTCGATGCGGGGCCGCTCGACCGCCGTGCCGTCGCCCGCGCCGGTCGGGGCGAACCAGGCCCGCAGGGCCTGCCAGTGGCGGCGGCGCTCGGCCAGCCAGGCCGGGCCCGGATCGGCGCCGGCCACCGGCGCCAGGTTGGCGCCGGCCAGGGCCCGGTCGAAGACGGTGGCCAGCCCCAGCGCCTCGACCCGCTCGATGCCGACCGCCAGCCGGCGCTGCGGCCGCTCGACCCCCTGCACGTACTCGTCCAGGTAGTTGACCGTGGCCCGCTTGGCGTCGGCGAACACCTCGTCGTCGGTGCCGTCCTCCTTCATGAGGCGCTGGAGGTGGCCGTTGAAGCTCCGCACGCTGCGGACCAGGGAGTCGAGGTGGCCCTCCACCTGGGCCAGCTGGATGTGGACCCTGGCGTCGCCGGCCACCGTGCGGGGCTGCACCGTGGCCAGCGCGGCCAGGTCGGCCAGGCCGTCGCCGATGGCGTCGAGCACCGCCGTCTGGAGCCCCACGGCGTGGCGCAGCGAGTCGAGGGCGTGCATGACGCCGGCCACCGCCGCCTCCCCCCGGGGGGTGAGCGACCACTGGAGGTTCTTGCGCTCGAACTCCTCGGGTGTGCCGTAGCGGGCGGCGTGGTCCTGGGTGGCGTCGAGCAGGCCCCAGCCCACCAGGGACGCGAGGGCCCGCTGGAGGGTGTCGTCGTCGGTGGGTTCGTCCCAACCGCCGGCGGCGAGGGCGGCCCGGACCTGATCGAGGTTGAGGGCGGGGGCGAGGACGGCAGCCTGCTCGAAGGCGGCCATGACGGCGACGTGGAGGTCGTGCAGCTCGGTGGTGGTGAAGCGGAACAGCTCCGCATCGACAACCCGCCAGGGGCGGCGCTCGGCCACGACGAGACACTACGCCGCCGGGTGCGACAATGACAGGGGTGAAATTCCACCGGCGGGATTTCCCCAGGTCGGGGAGCCCTCGTCCCCAGGATCTTCCCAGGGCCGACCCGTCAACGGGCCCACCGGGGCGCCGGAGGAACGTCCCACCACTCGGAATCGGGGTCCAGCGCGATCCGGGTGCTGCGGAACAGGTCGTCGTCGCAGGCGAACCAGTCGACGAGGTGCACCCCGTGGGCGGCTGCGATCGACCGAGCCGACGCGAAGCGGGCCGCCAGGTCCGGCGGTGGCGGGCCCAAGACCAGCGGCTCGTCGCAGAACGCGACCGCAGCAGCGGCACCTCGACCGGCGTGGCGGATGCACGGCCCGAGCGCCAGCTCGGCCGGTGAGGTGCGAGCGGTGTGGGCCAGGCCGCGAAATCGCCCCCGCCGGTCCGAGAAGGCGACGAGCAGGCGACGGGGTCCGAACGCCCGCTGGTCGAGCGCGAACGACCACGCCTCCTCCCGCAGGTTGGTGGTGTCCCGACAGCCGGCGCGCCAGCCGTCCACGACGATCAGTGGGCTCTCCATTGCCGGTGTCCCTTCCGAAGCGGCGCGCGGCCGGCGCGCCAGTGGATCGTGAGGACCTGTTCGGTCGAGCCGCCTGGCGGCAGGCTACCCGGCCGCTGGGACAGCCAGGCCGTGATCCGCCCGCCCGGCGGTCAGCGGCGCCCCGCTGAAGGGGCACGGCGACGACCCGACCGCCGGCGGAGCGCGCCGGGGGAACGTCGCCACCGCCAAGTGCGCAAGTCGACCGGTTGCCTGCCGATAACAGCACCACGACGGGACGGGCCGAGAACCGCCGTCCCCGACAGGTCACCACGGAGGCTCGACCCGAGATGCGCAGTTCGTCCCCGACGCCGGCCCGCACGCGGAGCCTGCGCGCCAGATGGCGGCGGGCGCTCGGGGTGCTGCTCGTCGTCTTCTTCGTCGGGGCATTGGCGAACTTCGCGGCGACCCGTTCGACCGTCGGCGCCTTCAAGGGCGCCGCCCTGCGCATGGACCGGGAGGCCGGCGCGCTGGAGGAGCTGCGCGACGACATCGTCACGGCGGCGCTCCTGCGCTCGGCCGCCGTGCAGGGCCTCGCCGACGAGGCCGCCAGGGCGGAGCTCAAGGCCGCGGCCGATGCGGAACGGGCCAGCTTCGAGCGGGCGATCGGCGTTCTCCGCCCCGGGGGCGGGCGTGAGCAGATCGAGCGCCAGCTGGCCAGGAACAAGGAGCTGTGGACGGGTGAGATCGGGTTGCTGTCACCGGTCCAGTTCCTGGCTCGGCTGGCCGAGGCGAGGGACAACTTCAAGCTGCTCGACGAGGCAGCCGGCAAGAGCAGGGCCATGGCGGGCCGGGACCTGGAGGCGGCCGCCGATCTCGACCGGCTGGTGACGGGGGCGACCGCCCTCGCAAGCCTGGTGCTCGTCGTCCTGGTGGTGCGGTTCGGCCGGCGCCTGTCCATGGAGGTCCTGCGCCCCGTCGCCCGCCTGCGCGACTCGGCAGGCCGCCTGGCCCGGGGCGAGCTCGACCACCGCGTGGAGGTCGAGCGGGCCGACGAGATCGGCGACCTGGCCGAGACGTTCAACACCATGGCCGAGGTCGTGGCCGGCAGTCACCGCACGCTCACCATCCAGGCCAACCACGACGCGCTGACCGGCCTGGCCAACCGGGCGGCCTTCCTCACCCGCCTGGAGTCGGCCCTTGCCTCCCCCGACCGCCGCGACGGCACCCAGGCCGTGCTCTACGTGGACCTCGACGACTTCAAGAACGTCAACGACGAGCTGGGCCACCTGTCGGGCGACGAGCTTCTGTGCGTCGTCGCCAGCCGGCTGGCCGAGGCGGTGCGCCCCGGCGACCTGGTCGCCCGCCTCGGCGGCGACGAGTTCGCCCTCCTGCTCGACGGCGTCCCCGAGGACGCGCTCCGGATCGCCGAGCGGGCGGTGGACGCCCTGGGGGATCCCGTGGACATCGCCGGTACGCCGGTGAAGGTGGGCGCCAGCGCCGGGCTGGCCGTCCGCCACGCCGGCAGCGACGCCGACAGCCTCATGCGGGAGGCGGACGCCGCCATGTACTCGGCCAAGGGCCACGGCAAGAACCGGGTGGAGGCCTACGACCCGGCTCGCCACAGGGCCGGCAGCGCGCCGGATGGGGCCGCCGCCACGCCCCGCCGGACCCCGCCCCCGCCGGCCGAAGCCCGCAACGGCGGAGGCGCGTCACGCGCCCACCCGGACCCGGCGTGACCCCGCCGCGCCCGACGACGGAGGCGTAGCGTCCGGGAGCGTGGGGGGCGCCATGACGGGTGACGGGCGGACGGGCCAGGCCAGCGTGACGGTGGGCGCCGACCCGGCGGTGCTGTGGTCGATGGTCACGGACATCACCCGGATGGGCGAGTGGAGCCCGGAGAACGAGGGCGGCGAGTGGATCGACGGTGCCACCGGCGCCGTCGTGGGTGCCCGGTTCAAGGGCCGGAACCGGCGCGGGAGGTCGAAGTGGTCCACGACCTGTGAGGTGACCGAGGCCGAGCCGGGCCGCAGCTTCGCCTTCCGGACGCTCAGCTCCAAGACCGAGTGGCGGTACCGCTTCGAAGCCGTCGACGGCGGCACCCTCGTCATCGAATCGTTCGAGATGGACAAACCGCTCGGCCCGTTCTCCCGCTGGCTCACCAAGGTGACGACGGGCGTGACCGACCGGCGGGCCGACATGGAGGACGGGGTCAGGTCCACGCTGGCCCGGCTCAAGGCCGCCGCCGAGGCCGACCGCCGCCCCTGACGGCAGGCGCCCTGCGTCGGGGACCGACACCGGTTGCTGGCCGGGGCGCCCGACGACTCACCCGGGCCTCCTCGTCGCGACCGCCCCTGCACCCCGGCGACGGCCACGCCACGACCGCTACCACGGCGTCGGCGCCCGGCCCGGCCGACGACCGCCGCAGCATGCGTCTCCTCTGCCATCGTCAGCCGGGCTCGGAGCGGTCCTCGATCTCCCAGGCGTGGTCGACGGCGTGCCAGGCGAAGCGGCGGGCGGCGTAGCGGGGCAGCCACCCGTTGTCGACCAGCGGCTCGCCCTTCCGCGCCGAGCGCAACGCCTCCAGGACCTCGGCGCGCAGCGCCTCCACCGCTTCGGGCGCGGCGAGGGGGTCGTCGGCAGCCTTGTGGCGGACGCCGAGCTTGCGGGCGTAGCCGAACTCGGCCGACGCCACGTGGGCCACGATCCCGTCCCGGTCCCGCCCGCCGCCCCGTGGGCCCTTGCGCAGCTGGGCCGGCGCCGACCCGGCGACCGCCGCCAGCACGACCCACGACGCCTCGACGAGCGACGCCAGCCGCTCCGCCCGGGCGGCGGTGAGGGGCTCGGCGTCGGCGGACGCCGCCTCGCCCGGCGCCCCGAAGTCGGTGGTGGCCGACCCCTTCACCCGCTCGACCACGTCGAAGCTGCGGCCGGCCGTCGACGGGAAGCGCACGCCGGCGGCGGCCGCCACGGCCGAGTACCGGCCGGCGTAGGCGCCCAGGGCCTCCAGGGCCGCCTCCTCCGTCCGGTCGGCGCGGCACCACCCGGGCCAGTCCAGCGAGCAGGCGAACACCTTCTTCGCACCGACCTCCAGGTAGACGGGCGTCGGCGCCATCCGTGCAAGCATGGCGCAGCGAGATGACGGGAGCACCCATGGCCAGCCTGCGGGACCAGGTCGTCGAGATCGTGCGGGCCCGGGGGCTGCTGCGCCTGGAGGAGCCGATCGTGCTGCGGTCGGGCCAGCTCAGCCGGGACTTCGTGGACGGCAAGGCCGCCCTGTCGCGCGGCGCCGACCTGGAGGTCGCCTGCCGGGCGTTCCTGGAGGCGGTCGACGGCATCGAGTTCGACGCCGTGGGCGGGCTCACCATGGGCGCAGACCACCTGGCCCACGGCATCGCCCTGCTGTCGGGAGCCGAGTGGTTCGTGGTTCGCAAGGAGCCCAAGGGCCGCGGCACCGACCGGCTGGTGGAGGGTGCCCGGGTCGGGGCCGGGACGCGGGTCCTCCTGGTGGACGACGCCGTCACCACCGGCGGGTCGGTCCAGAAGGCCCACGACGCCATCGTCGCCCTCGGCGCCACCGTCGTCGGAGCGGCCACCCTGGTCGACCGGGGGGAAGTCGCGGCCGCCTACTTCACAGCCAAGGGCATCCCCTACCTGGCCCTCGTCACCTACCGCGACCTCGGCATCGAGCCGGTCGGCGGAGGCCTCGTCCCGGCGTAGCCGCGCCCGTCCCGTTCTCTGGACGCAGAACGCCGCTATCCGGCGGATCGCGTCCGGAGAACGGTCGCATCGCCGGTAGATTGGGTGGTCCCCATGGGACCCCGCCAGTCGCCGCAGCTCGCGTTCCAGCCCTCGCTGCTCGACGCCGGGCCCGACGCCGGCGTCGACGTCGACGAGTCGTTCGAGGGCCTGGCCCGAGTGCAGCTCGACCCCACGTCGTGGGTCGACCACCAGCCCGGATGGGTGGCGAGCTCGGACCGGCTGTTCGCCGACCTGGTCGCCTCGAAGGCGTGGGACCAGCGCCGGCGGCACATGTACGGGCAGGTGGTGGAGGAGCCGCGCCTCACGTCGTGGTGGCGGGCCGAGTCGGGCCTTCCGCTCGACCCGCCCGTGCTGGAGCGCATGCGCGCCGTCCTGTCGGCCCGCTACGGCGTCGATCTGGACTCCATGGGCCTCAACCTCTACCGGGACGGCCGGGACAGCGTGGCGTGGCACGGGGACCACATCGCCCGGGAGATCGCCGAGCCGGTGGTCGCCATCGTCTCCGTCGGCCAGCCCCGGGCCTTCCTGCTGCGCCCCGCACCGCACAACCGCGACGGGCCGGCGGGAGGGCGCCGGACGCTCACCTTCCACCTCGGCCGAGGCGACCTCCTGGTGACGGGGGGCGCCTGCCAGCGCCGCTGGCAGCACACCGTCCCCAAGGTAGCGCAGGCCGGCCCCCGCATCAGCATCACCTTCCTCCACGGCCTGGATTCCCGGGCCTATCCCGCATAGCGGCTCGCACCGGCGGGTAGGAACCCGAGTCCACCCGAACGTCCCACCCGACACCAACGGAGGTGCACCCGATGGGTACCGTGCGCAAGTCGATCACCGTCGATCTTCCCGTGACCACCGTCTACAACCAGTGGACGCAGTTCGAGGACTTCCCCGAGTTCATGGAGGGCGTGGAGTCCGTCACCCAGCTGGACGACACCCGCCTCCACTGGGTCGCCGAGATCGGTGGCACCCGCCGCGAGTGGGACGCCCAGATCGTCGACCAGACCCCTGACACCCGCATCGCCTGGCAGGCCATCGGCGGCAAGACCAACGCCGGGGCGGTCAGCTTCCGCCAGGCCGGCCCCCAGCGGACCGAGATCGAGCTCCAGATCGACTACGAGACCGAGGGGCTCAAGGAGAAGGCCGGTGACGCCCTCGGGATCATCGACCGCCGGGTCGAGGGCGACCTCGAGCGGTTCAAGAAGTTCATCGAGTCGCGCGGCGCCGAGACCGGCGCCTGGCGGGGCAACGTCTGACCTCCGCCTGAACCGCCTCCGAACGCCCGAAGGCGCCCTGCGGGGCGCCTTCGGCGCGTCAGCGCCCGGCCCGGGCGAAGCCCGATTGTTACGAGTGGGTTCCAATCCCCGCACGCCGGGGGCGGGCGGCCGTCAGCGGTTCGTCGTGGTCCGTTGACACGGAGGCAACGGCCGGAACACAGCCGTGCGGTTGGCTGTGACCCATGGCCGTACGACGCGCACGTGCCCGCACCGGCTGCCCGCCGTGGCTCGCCCCCAGCCCCCCGCCGGCCTCCGCCGGTGCGGGCGCGCGTCGAGCCGTCGGCCCCGTCATCGCCGACGGGGTCGCCGGCGCGGCCATCCACCTGGCGGCGGTCACCTCGTGAAGGACCGCCGCACCCTGGTCGTGGCCGGCAACGGCATGGTCGGCCACAAGCTGCTCGAGCTGCTGGTCGAGCGGGGCGCCACCGCCGAGTGGGACATCGTCACCTTCTGCGAGGAGGCCCGCCCCGCCTACGACCGGGTCGGACTCAGCTCGTGGTTCAACGGCACCTCGGCCGACGACCTGTCCCTCGTCGCCCCCGGGTTCTTCGAGTCGGCCGGGCTGGAGGTCCACGTGGGCGACGCCGTCGCCTCCATCGACCGGGAGGCCGGCAAGGTCGTGTCCCGCCAGGGGACGGCCATCGCCTACGACGCCGTCGTGCTCGCCACCGGCTCGTACCCCTTCGTGCCGCCCGTTCCCGGAAAGGACCTGCCCGGATGCCACGTCTACCGGACCCTCGACGACCTCGAGGCGCTGAAGGCGGACGCCGCCGGGTGCCGGGTGGGCGCCGTGGTCGGCGGCGGGCTCCTCGGGCTGGAGGCGGCCAACGCCCTCCGCAGCCTCGGCCTGGAGACCCACGTCGTCGAGTTCGCGCCGCGGCTGATGCCGGTGCAGGTCGACGACGGGGGTGGCGCTGCCCTGCGCCGGCGCATCGAGGACCTGGGCGTGCACGTCCACACGGGGATGGCGACGACCGACATCGTGGCCGGCCCCGACGGCCGGGTGGCCGCCATGCGCTTCGCCGCCGAGGACGCCGACGACCTGGCCATCGACCTGGTGGTGTTCTCCGCCGGCATCCGCCCCCGTGACGAGCTCGCCCGGGCCGCCGGCCTCGAGGTGGGCGAGAGGGGCGGCGTGGTGGTGGACGAGGCGTGCCGCACGTCCGACCCCGCCATCTTCGCCATCGGCGAGTGCGCCATCGCCGCCGGCCGCATCTGGGGGCTGGTCGCCCCCGGCTACCAGATGGCCCGGGTGGTGGCCGACCGGCTGCTCGGGGGCGACACCGTGTTCGCGGGCGCCGACCTGTCCACCAAGCTCAAGCTGATGGGGATCGACGTCGCCAGCTTCGGCGACGCCTTCGCCGCCACCCCCGGCGCCGAGTCGATCGTGTTCTCCGACGCCGTCTCCAACGTCTACAAGCGCCTGGTGGTGGACTCCACGGGCACCCGGGTGCTGGGCGGGATCCTGGTGGGCGACGCCTCGATGTACCAGACGCTGGTGCAGATGGCGAGGGGCGACATGCCCACGCCCGAGCGTCCCGGCCAGCTGGTCCTGCCCGAGTCCACCGGGGCCGGCGCGGCGACGGTGGGCGTCGACGCCCTGGCCGACACCGCCACCGTGTGCTCGTGCAACAGCGTCTCCAAGGGCGCCATACGAGCGGTGGTGGCGGGAGGCGTGGCCGACGTCGCCGGCGTCAAGGCGTGCACGGCGGCCGGCACGGGGTGCGGCGGTTGCGTCCCCCTCGTCACCGAGCTGGTGAAGTGCGAGCTGCGCAAGAAGGGCGTCGAGGTCCGCAACCACCTGTGCGAGCACTTCGACCACAGCCGCCAGGAGCTGTTCGACATCGTGCGGGTCAACCGCTACACGTCGTTCTCCGAGGTGCTGGCCCACCACGGGCGGGGCCTGGGCTGCGAGATCTGCAAGCCGGCCGTCGCCTCCATGTTCGCCACCCTCGGCGTGAACGGCGGCTACATCCTCGAGCCCCGCCAGGCGCCCCTCCAGGACACCAACGACCACTTCCTGGCCAACATCCAGCGCGACGGCACCTACTCGGTGATCCCGCGCGTGCCGGGCGGCGAGATCACCCCCGACCAGCTGATCACCATCGGCGAGGTGGCCAGGGAGTTCGGCCTGTACTGCAAGATCACCGGCGGCCAGCGCATCGACCTGCTCGGCGCCCGGGTCGACCAGCTGCCCTCCATCTGGGCCCGCCTGATCGCCGCCGGCATGGAGTCGGGCCACGCCTACGGCAAGGCCCTGCGCACGGTGAAGTCGTGCGTCGGCAGCACGTGGTGCCGCTACGGCGTGCAGGACTCGACCGGCATGGCCATCGAGCTGGAGCTGCGCTACCGGGGCCTGCGGGCCCCCCACAAGATCAAGTCGGCGGTGTCGGGGTGCACCCGCGAGTGCGCCGAGGCCCAGAGCAAGGACTTCGGCGTCATCGCCACCGAGAAGGGCTGGAACCTCTACGTGTGCGGCAACGGCGGCATGCGCCCCCGCCACGCCGACCTGCTGGCCGCCGACCTCGACTCGGCGACGCTGGTCCGCTACATCGACCGCTTCTTGATGTTCTACATCCGCACGGCCGACCGCCTGGAGCGCACGTCGGTGTGGCTGGAGAAGCTGGAGGGCGGCATCGACCACCTGCGCGCCGTGGTGGTCGACGACGTGCTGGGCCTGGCCCAGGAGTTGGAGGCCGACATGGCCCGCCACTCGCAGCGGTAGCTCTCCACGTGGCGGGCCACCGTCGAGGACCCGGAGAGGATGCGGCGCTTCCGGACCTTCGTGAACTCCGACGAGCCCGATCCCAACGTCGTCTTCGTCGCCGAGCGGGGCCAGCGCCGGCCCGCCTTTCCCCACGAGAAGCAGGAGGTGGTGCTGTCATGACCGCAACCCTGGAGCCGACCTCCGTCGCGACCGGGGCGTGGGTGGGCGTCTGCCCGGCGACCGACCTGGTCGACGACCGGGGCGTGTGCGCCCTCGTCGGCGGCCGTCAGGTCGCCATCTTCCGCACGTCGCCCGGCGAGCTGTTCGCGGTGGACAACGCCGACCCGTTCAGCGGCGCCAACGTGATGTCGCGCGGCATCGTCGGCTCGCGCGGCGGCGTGCCCAAGGTGGCGTCGCCCATGTACAAGCAGAGCTTCGACCTGCGCACCGGGTTGTGCCTCGACGACCCGTCGGTGGCCCTGCCCGTCTACCTGGTGCGGGAGCGAGCAGGGCGGATCGAGGTCGCCGTCCCGTGACCGGCCCGGCAGGCCGGCCCGTCGGCGACGTCCGGGCGCACCGGCCCGGAGGGACGGCGCGCCGGTGACGATCCTGGAGGACCCGCCCGGCGTCGACCCCGTGGTCGACCGCCTGCGGCGCCTCACCGGCATCGGGCAGGACGGGCCCGAGCTGCTGCCGCTGGACGCCGGCGAGCAGTACCGGTTCGGCTTCGCCATGGACGCCTGCGTGGGCTGCCACTCGTGCGAGGTGGCCTGCGCCGAGCAGAACGCCACGCCGGTGGACGGCGCCTGGCGGAGGGTGGGGGAGCTGGAGGGCGGGGCCTTCCCGAAGACCCGCCGGCTCAACCTGTCGATGGCGTGCAACCACTGCCTGGAGCCGACCTGCCTGTCCGGCTGCCCGACCCAGGCCTACACCAAGCTCCACAACGGCGTGGTCCGCCACGACGCCGCCGAGTGCATCGGCTGCCAGTACTGCATCTGGAACTGCCCCTACGAGGTGCCGGTCTACGACAAGGCGACCAAGGTCGTGGCCAAGTGCGACCTGTGCCTGCCCCGCCTGGAGGCGGGCGAGAGCCCGGCGTGCGTGCTGGCCTGCCCCACCAGGGCCATCACCGTCGAACCGGTCAACGTCGCCGCCTGGCGGGCCGACCACGCCGGCGCCGACGCCCCCGGCCTGCCGCCGGCCGGCATCACGCTCTCCACCACCCGCATCGTGGTGCCGCCCGGCCTCCCGGAGCTGGCCGCGGCCACCGACCACTCGGTGGAGCCCGAGGACCCGCACTGGCCGCTCGTGGCCCTCACCCTCCTCACCCAGCTCTCGCTCGGGACGGTGGCCGCCACCGTGGCGGTCGAGGCGGCGGGAGGGGCTCCCGCCGGCCGGCTGGCCGGAGGCGCGGTGGGCGCCGCCCTGGCCGGCGCCGTGGCCCTCGCCGCGTCCCTGCTGCACCTGGGCCGCCCCGCCTCCGCCCTCAAGGCGCTCCGCAACCTGCGCACCTCGTGGCTGAGCCGGGAGGTCGCCCTGCTCTCGGCCTTCTCCGGCGCCTCGCTCGCCTACGCGGCCGCCTGGGAGTGGGGCGGCACCGGAGGCGGCACCCGGCTGGCCCTGGGCGGGGCCGCCGTCGCCCTGGGGGTCGCCGGCGTCTACGCCAGCGGCCGTCTGTACCTGGTCCCGGCCAGGCCGGTGTGGAACTCGCCGCGGACGATCGTGAGCTTCTTCGCCACCGCCGTCGCCACCGGCCCGCTGCTGGCCCTGCTGTGCCTCGACCGGGGCGGCCTGGGCCCGGGGCTGGTGGCCGGGCTGATGGTCGTGGCCGTCGCCGGCACCGCCGCCCAGCTGGGCGCCCTTCTCCACCTGCGCGACGAGGTGCGAGGACGCACCGACCGCCAGTACCGGGGCACCGCCGTCCTCCTCGGCCGGTTCCGCCAGCTGGTGGCCGCCCGCGTCGCCGCGTCGCTCACCACCCTCGCCCTGCTGGCGTGGACGGCCACCGTCCCGCTGGCGGGAGCGTCCGCCGGCGGCCGCCTGGCGACGGCCCTGGCCGTCGTCGCCCTGGGCGAGCTGGCCGGTCGCTACCTCTTCTACGTCACCGTCGTGCCCTTCCGGGTGGCCGGCAGCTTCTTCGCCGGACGATGACCCTCACCCGCCCGTACGCCGCCGACGAGCGGTTCGGCCCCCTCCACGAGACCCGCGCCGCCGACCGCTGGGTGCGCACGACGTGCGGGTACTGCGCCGTCGGGTGCGGCATGTACATCGGGGTGAAGGACGGCCGGGCGGTGGCCGTCCAGGGCGACCCCGACCACCCCGTCAACGCCGGGCGCCTGTGCCCCAAGGGCCTGTGCGAGCACCAGACGATCACCGCCGACGGGCGCCTCACCACGCCGCTGATGCGCCGCACCAAGGGGGGCCCGCAGGAGGCGGCCACCTGGGACGAGGCGATCGGGGCGACCGTCGTGGGGTTCCGCCGCCTGCTGGCCGAGCACGGGCCGGAGGCGGTCGCCGTCATCAGCACCGGCCAGCTGGTGACCGAGGAGTTCTACGCCCTGGGCAAGCTGGTGCGGGCCGGGCTGGGCCTGCGGCACTACGACGGCAACACCACGCTGTGCATGGCCAGCGCCGTCGCCGGCTACAAGCGCAGCTTCGGCAGCGACGGCCCTCCCGGGGCCTACGCCGACCTGGAGACGGCCGACTGCATCCTCCTGGTCGGCGCCAACATCGCCGACAACCACCCGCTGCTGGCGCCCCGCGTCCTGGAGAACCGTGACGCCACCGTGATCGTCGTCGATCCCCGCGTCACCAAGACGGCCATGGTCGCCGGCCTCCACCTGGCCGTGCGGCCCCGCAGCGACATCAGCCTGATCAACGGGATGATCAAGGTGATCATCGACGAGGGCCTGGTCGACCACGAGTACGTCGCCGCCCACACCGAGGGCTTCGAGGAGCTGGCCGCCCACGTCGCCGCCTTCGACCTCGACCGGGTGGCCGCCGACTGCGGCGTGCCGGCCGAGGACATCCGCACCGCCGCCCTCGCCTTCGGGCGGGCCGAGCGGGGGTTCGTGGCCTGGACCATGGGCGTGAACCACTCGGTGCAGGGCACCGAGACGGTCAACCTGCTGAACAACCTGTGCCTGATCACCGGCAACATCGGCCGCGCCGGCGCGGCCCCGTTCTCGATCACCGGCCAGTGCAACGCCATGGGGACCCGGGAGTCGGGTGCCACCTCCAGCCTGCCCGGCTACCGGCCGTGGGAGGACGAGTCGGCGAGAGCCGAGATCGCCGCCCTGTGGGGCGTCCCCCTCGACCGCCTCCCCACCGGGCGCGGCCGCGCCTACCCCGACATCGTCGACGGGGTCCTCGACGGGACGATCAAGGGCCTGTGGGTCATCGCCACCAACCCGGTGGTGTCGTTCCCCAACCGCCTGCGCCTGGAGCAGGCCCTGCGCAACCTCGACCTGTTCGTCGTCCAGGACGGCTTCGCCAACCCCACGGCCGATCTGGCCGACGTCGTGCTCCCCGCCGCCGTGTGGGGCGAGAAGGAGGGCACCTACACCAACGCCGAGCGGCGGGTGTCGAGGGTGCGCAAGGCGGTGGAGCCGCCGGGCCTGGCCCGGTCGGACTTCGACATCTTCCTGGCCCTGGCCCAGGCGTTCGGCCTCGACCAGGAGATCTACGGCGGCTGGACGACGCCGGAGGACGCCTTCACCGAGTGGGCCCGGGTGTCGGCCGGGCGGCTGTGCGACTACAGCGGCATCACCTACGACCGCATCGACGCGGCGGGCGGCGTGCAGTGGCCGTGCCCGCCGGGGACGGAGGACGTGGCCGGCACGCCCCGGCTCTACGCCGACGGCCGGTTCGGCCTGCCCGGCGGCAGGGCCAAGCTGTGGTGCGTCACCCCCCAGCCGATCAGCGACGCACCCACCCGCCGCTACCCGTTCCTGCTCAACACCGGGCGCACCGTCGAGCACTGGCACACCCGCACCAAGACGGGCCGCATCGCGGTGCTGGAGCACCTCGCCCCCGAGGCGTGGGTGGAGGTCAACCCGGCCGACGCCGAGCGACTGGGCCTCAGGTCGGGCGACAAGGTGAGGCTGGCCTCCAGGCGGGGCGTGGTGGACGACCTGTTGGTCCGGGTCACCGCCATCATCCGGGAGGGCGAGGTGTTCGTCCCCTTCCACTACGACGAGCGTTGCGCCAACCGGCTCACCGTCGACGAGTTCGACCCCATCTCCCGGGAGCCGAACTACAAGCAGGCGGCCGTGCGGATCGAGCCGATGTGAGCCGCACCGGGCGTCAGGAACCGGTCAGAAGGAGTTCACCGGCGACCCCGCGCGCCGGAAACGACCCGGAAACGGGCTCGGCCCACCCTGGGCGGGTGGGACTGGGAC
>Ga0247698_1000057_pt1 | contig 13392 bp, 10 predicted proteins | sample 21W_NmetaG_FD_197430 | JGI IMG/M metagenome (GOLD analysis project Ga0247698, IMG submission 197430) | Soil microbial communities from hillslope of Landscape Evolution Observatory, University of Arizona, Oracle, AZ, United States - 2-1-W_N | ecosystem: Engineered > Artificial ecosystem >...
AGATCTCGCGGCTCAATCTCACCATCGCCGTGGCCGCAACGCTGCCCGTCGTCGCGGGGATGCATCTGGCGTGGGTCGGCTGGAGGCTCGCCTATCCCGACCTGCGATTTCCCGTGACGGCGTTCGCGGTCCTGGCCGCCGCGTACGGGCTCAACAGCGCGTGCGGCCTACCGGACCGAGTGCTGCAGAGCGGGGGAGCCGCCCCCGTCGTCGCCCGTGCCGCGTCAGCGGCCCTCGCCGCCGTTGCCGTCCTGAGCCCTCTCCTCGTGTGGCGGGCGTCGCTCGTCGGCGCCGGCGTAGCGCTCCTCCTCGCCGTGGGCGGGGTCAACGTCGCCATGCTCGTGGCCGCGCGGCCAACCCGCGCCGCCCTGGCCGGCCACGCGGTGATCGCTGCCGTCGTCGCGGGTGGCGCCTGCGCCGTGGCCTCCGGGTGGGCGACGGACTCCGCCGTCAAGTCGGGGCTGCTCGTCGTGGCGTCGGTGGTGCCGCTCGTGGTCGGCGTCGTGTCGGTCGACCGCTGGCATCGCCGCGCGTGGGCGTCCCCATGAGGTTGGCGTTGATCCTCCCCGCGCAGATCGAGGGCTGGGGTGGTGTGCAGAGGTTCGGCGCCTGCCTCGAGCCGGCGCTCGCATCGATCGCCGAGGTGTCGGCCTACCGGCTCCATCCCGCTCCGGGGGCGTCGCGGCTGGCAGCGCTCGTCACCGGTGTGCGCGACCTCGGTCGTGACCACCGCCGCCAGCACTTCGACGCCGTCGTCAGCACGTTCCACTGGCCACCGCGCCTGCTCGGCGTGCCCATGGTCGGCGTGGTCCACGACCTGCGACGGCGGGCAGGGGCCCGGAGCGGGTCGCTTGCCGCCCACCTGGAGCGAGCGGTCCTCCGGACATGGGACCTCGTGCTCGTCCCGACGGAACACGTGCGTGACGAGGTCGCGTCCTTCGTCGGCGAGCGAAGGATCGCGGTCATAGGGGAGGGGACCGACCACCTCGACCACCTTGCGCCGCCGCCCGCCGAACGCCGCCTGGTCGTCGTGCTCGGCGGGCGGGCCCCGCACAAGCGGGTCGAGCTCGGTGTCCGGGCGGCCGCCGAGGCGGTGGCGCGGCTCGACGCCGAGGGCGTGGTGCTGGGCGCCGCGCCCCACCTCCGCATGGGCCCGAGGATCCGCGTCCTCGAGGTTCCTGCCGACGAGGAGATCGCCGAGGTGCTCAGCCGTGCCCGCGTGGTGCTCGCCCCGAGCCGGTACGAGGGCTTCGGCCTGGCCGCCGGCGAAGCCCTCCGCCTCGGTGCCCCCGTCGTCTTCGCGGCGGACGGACCGCTCGGCGGACTCGTCGGCAGCGGCGGCCTACCCTCGGCGCCGTCGGCGTCGGCCATGGCTGACGCCACGGTGGCGGCGTGGAGACAACACGACGCGCTGAGCGTCGCAGCCCGCGACGCAGTCCGCCGGCTGACCTGGGACGCGACTGCCCGGCGGATCGTCCGAGAAGTCGGGTTTCTCGTCCAATATCCGCCCTTGCATGCCCGAAAAACGGTTCGCGGTCTTTTCCGTTTGCGTCCACGGTGAGACACACTGGCAGGGACCGACCGTGCTGTCCGGATACAGGGAGGTCTCAATGGGCCGCGGGAACCACGCCACGTCCGGACCTCAGACGTCCCCATGCCCGCGCCGGAGACGGCTGCGCTGGAGCCTGCCGGTCCTCCTGGCGACGGTCGCGGCGGGCCTCGCCGGCGCCGATACCGCCGCCGCTGGGACGACCGTCTTCAGCGGGCGGCTCAGCACCGCCAGCCCGACACAGACGTTCACCCTCGTCACGGGCGCCGGAACGCTCGACGCCACGCTGACGTTCTCACGGCTCCCGAGCGTCACCCTCACCGTGCTCGACGCCTCGGGGGCCGTTCTGGCGGAGCAGACCTCCTCCACCAGCCCGCTGGTGGTGCAGGCACCGGTGGCAGGGGGAACCCAACAGCTGCGGGTGCGTGGCAACGGCACCTGGCCCGGATCGCCGAAGTTCAGCCTGAGCGTCTCGTATCCCGACACGGCGACCACCACGACGTCCACCCCGGCCACGACTACCACCACGACCACAACCACGACCACGACCACCACGACCACGACGATGCCGCCGTCGGGGGAGGTCCACACCGTCCCCTCGTCCATCCCGGCCGACTGCTCGCGCCCCGTCGAGGGGGAGATCATGACGTGGATGCGTTCGGTTCCCGACAACGCGACGCTGCAGTTCGCGGTCGGCGGCTGCTACGCCCAGGACGACACGATCCTCGTGCGCGACCGGGACGGCCTCGTCATCGACGGCAGAGGCTCGACGTTCCGTGCGGTTACCGTCGGCCACAGTCACCGCGCCAACTGGCGCTTCGAGTCAGGCGCCGATCTCACGGTTCGGAACATGGTGGTGCAGGGGTCGAACCCGGCGGCGGGGATCACGGGCACGGCGTACTACCCGCCCCTCGAGTGGCAGCACGGTTACTCCATCGACGCCGTCCAGGGGATCACGCTGGACGGCGTCGCCGCCTCCGACACCTACGGCGACCTGCTTGGCGTCCAGTACGACGAGCGCCTCGGGGTGTTCCAGTCGCCGCCCGCCCGCAACGTCACCGTCGTCAACTCCAGGTTCGAGCGCAGCGGCCGTCAGGCGATCGCGCTGAGCCACGTCGAGGGAGCGCTCATCCAGCGCAACTATATCGGCGACAGCAACATGAACGGCGTGGACGTCGAGCTGAACGACCCGACGGAGAAGGGGCTCGACATCCGGATCCTCGACAACACGTTCGGCGCCCTGCGATTCTCCATGGTGGCGAATGTGGGGTCCGGGTACGATCCCAACGTCGGGCGGATCACCGTCGAGCGGAACGTGATGAACGGTCCCCTCGTGACGTGCCGCCCGCCGGTCTACGTCGAGACGCATGACGATCTGTTTCGGACCGGCTACACCGTCCGCGACAACCAGATGCTCGCCTACGGTGACGGGCTCGACTTCATCGGCGTCAAGGAGATCGTCGTTTCCGGGAACACGATCAGGTTCACGAACGGCGACTGCGGCACGCTGGCCGGGGTGGGGCTGGTGAACTCGCACAACGTGTCGGTGGTCGACAACGCCTTCCTCGGCGCCGCCGAGGCGGTGAAGCAGGACGCCAGGACCACGAATGTGACCCAGTCCGGGAACCGGCTCTCGTAGCCGCGCACCCTTCTCGTCCGCGGCGTTCACCGCACGCCACGGAGCGCGTGGCGTGCCCACGTCCAGGCGGTCGGGTGGCTCCGCAGCTTCGACGGCAGGTCGGCGACCGGCTCCTGCACGGCGAGGGGCTCGCCCACCAGGGCGCGCCCGGCGACCGAGACGATGGCCGGCAGGGCGGCCGCCACGTGCAGGTAGGGGTACGTGGCGAAGGAGTCGCGCGGCGTCACCGCGATCGTTCGCTGCGCGAGGATGCCGCCCGTGTCGATCCCGGCGTCGACGAGGTGCACGGTGGAGCCGGCGAGGTCCGGGCGCCCCTCGGCCAGCGCCCAGTACCCGCCGTGCACCCCCCGGTACGCCGGCGTGATGCCGGCGTGATAGTTGACCACCGGTGCGGTGAACGTTCGCAACGTCTCCGCCGAGATGATCCGAGTCCCGCAGACGACGACGACCGCTGGCTGAAGGCGCTCGACGACGGCTCGGGCCGATTGGTCGTTGACCGACGGCACCCGGTGGACCGCATGAAACGGTCCGTCGTCCAGGGAGAACTCCCGCTTGATCTCCTCGATCCGCGCCCGCCCGGTCCGCCGGAGCACCGGCACGACGAGCGCCAGGAACAGCGCCTGCCCGAGCACCGTGGCGGCGCCGAGCCGTCGGAGCCGGCGCCACAGGAGCCTTGTCCGGGGAACGGGGTCCTCGACGACCACCACCACGTCCGGGAAGTGCGAGCCCAGGCGGTGGTAGACGATCCGGCTGGCGTCACAGTCTGTGCACAACAGGACGAGCCGACCGCCTGTCGGTCGCGAAGGACCGGCCATGGCGCGGAGTGTACGGGTCGACGGCGCCGCGAGAGGGGCGCCGCCGCGAGGTCGGAGCCGGGACGGTGCTGAGAGTCCTAGGGGTTGCCGCGTACCCGCTGACGGCGGCCGCGACCCGGTACCGGCTGGTCCAGCTCATCGAGCCGCTCGCCGCCCGAGGGGTCCAGCTCGAGGTGGTGACCTTCCTCGACGACGCCACGTTCGCCACTCTCTACGACCGGTCGGCCTGGCCGTCGACTACCCGGGGCCTGCTCCGGGGCACCGCCCGGTTGTGCACGGTGCCGTGGCGTGCCCGGTCGACCGATGTGCTGCTCGTCCAGCGCGAGGCGGCGTTGGTCGGCCCACCGGTGGTCGAGCTCGCTGCCCGAGCGATCGGGCGCGTCCCACTCGTCCTCGACCTCGATGATGCCACTTACATCGGCCACACGAGCCCCATCTATGGCCGCGTCGCCCGGTTGCTGAGGTCGCCCGGCAAGGCCGACACCCTCATTCGCCGCGCCGCCGTGGTGACGTGCGGAGGCACGGTACTGGCCGACTATGCCCGCTCCCTCGGAGCACGTACGGCGATCATTCCCACCGTCGTCGACACCGATCGGTTCCGCCCGCGAACCGATGATCGGCTCCATCGCATGCCGGTCGTGGGTTGGGTCGGGTCCCACTCCACCTTTCCCTGGTTGGAGGCGCTCCTGCCGGCGCTCGCGCAGGTGGCGCTCCGCCGGCCGTTCCATCTCCGCGTGATCGGCTCGGGCCGGGACTCGTTCACCGTCGGCGAGCTCCACGTCGATTGCGTCCCGTGGACGCTCGGCGGTGAGGTCGCAGAGTTCCAGCAGCTGGACGTCGGCCTGTACCCGATGGCCGATACGCCTTGGACGGCCGGAAAGTCGGCGTTGAAGTCGGTCCAGTACATGGCGGTCGGCGTCCCGTTCGTCGCCAGCCCCGTCGGCGCCGCCGTCGAGGTCGGCGAGGCGGAGGTGACGCACCTGACGGCGACGTCACCGCAGGAGTGGCAGGATGCGCTCGAGCGACTCCTGGCGGACCCGGGACTGCGGGCCCGGTTGGGCGCCGCGGGCCGCGAGCACGCCGTGCGGCGCTACCACGTGTCCATCGTCGCCGACCGGCTGGCGGCGGTGGTCTCCGAAGCCGCAGCCAGCCGCGGTCAGCCTCCCAGAGGAGCGTCCGGCGGCACATCCGCGGGGCGGTGAGCGACGACGAACCATCCCGCCTCATCACGGGCGTTGAGCACCTCCAGACCGGCGCTCGAGAACCATCGGGCGATGTCCTCCCAGAGGTAGCGGGCCTCGAGCGGGGCGCTCAGCCGGTCGAAGGTGTCGAGCCAGAGACTGCGGAACGGCTTCGAGCGGTAGGCCGCCAGCGGGAGGTGCGACGCCCGCGTGAGCCCGGGAACGGCACGCCCCGGCAACACGAGCGTCACCCACAGGATGGCGGCGACCACGGCGCTGGCGGATCGCAGCGCCGGGTGCGGGACGCGCACGGTCAGCCTGCGCAGCGCTCGTGCCGCAGCGAGGCCGACGGCTCGCAGCCCCCTCGTCGTGGCCCGGCTGTAGACGTAGATCAGCAGGAACCCGTCCGGCTCGAGGAGCCGCACCAGCTCGGCGAACCCGTCCTCGGGATCGGGGAGGTGATGGAGCACCCCGAGGCAGGAGATGAAGCCGAAGGAGCGGTCGTCGAACGGCATGGACCGGACATCCGACTTGACGACCAGCGCGTTGGCGCTCGCCGAGAGGTTGTTGACTGCTGCCTCGACGGCCGCGGAGCCGTCCACCGCCGCGATCGCGTCCACGTGCCGAGCGGTGAAGTAGGTGAAGCGGCCCTTGCCGCAGCCGGCGTCGAGGGCGACGCGTCCATGTAGGCGGTCGAGGGGGACGTCTCGGAAGTAGACCTCCCAGAACTGCTCGTCCTCGGGATGGACCGCATCGAACCTCGTCCACTCGTACCCGAAGCTCGCCAACGTCCGTGCCACGTCGGGATCGGTTGCCGGCGACGAGGCGTCCAGATAGCCAGGGCGCGTCGACATGCGGTGCCCGTCCGGGCACCGCATGTCGACGTCGCCCGGGACGACACGCTGCCCGCACGCCGGGCACCGGAGACGCTCCAGGAGCCGAGCAGGGAGGTTCACCCCGCGTCGCCGTCCGCCTTCCACGCGGTGAGGTTCGTGGCGGGTGCGGGCGGCCGCCTCCGAGGCCCGAACTGCGGGCGTCGTGCGACGGGCGGGAGCGGGGCGGCCGTTACCATGGGCGCCATGTTGCTCCCGGCGGCACGGGCGACGCCAGCGGGCGCACGTCCCGACGGGCTGGCCGTGCGCGCCGACGACCGCAGGGCGGCGACGGGTCGTCGTCGGTGACCTGCGTCGGTATTTCCGGCCCGGCGTCGAGTCGAGGGCGGGGCGCCATGGCGGCTCCGTCCGCGGCGACCTCCTGAGCACCCGGTGCGTGCCGGCGGCGGGCCCGGTAGGCGGCGACATAGGGCGCCGGGATCGTGAGCGCACCCGGAGCAGCAGGCACGCCGTCGGGAGACGACCACGGGCGCCGTCGCCGGCTCCGGGTCCTGTGGGTCACCAAGGGGCTCGAGGTCGGCGGGATCGAGCGGCTCCTGTGCTGGATGGCGGCCGCCCGTGACGGCGCGAGCTTCGACTGCGAGGCCGCCTATGTCCTCGCTTGGGCCGGCACGCTCCACGACCAGCTCGGCGCCACCGGCGTGGCTGTCCACCGCCTCGGCGCCCGCAGCGAGCTCGATCCCCGGTGGGCGCTCAGGCTGCGCCGCCTGCTCGACGCCCGCCGTTTCGACGTCGTGCACTTCCACTCGCCCTACGTGGCCGGCGTCGGGCGCATGGTCGTGCGGTCGTTGTCGCCCGGCCGCCGCCCGCTGATGGTCTCGACCGAGCACAACGTCTGGAGCGACTACCCGGTCCCGACACGGGCGCTGAACGCGCTGACCACCCGCCTCGACGACGCCCACGTGGCGGTCTCCGAGCGGGTGCGGCAGTCGATGGCATCGGCGGTGCGGAACCGCGTCGACGTGGTGCTCCACGGCATCCCGCTCGAATCGGTGCGTGTGCACCGGTCGCTGCGGGGCGAGGTCCGCCGCGAGCTCGGCGTCGCCGAGGACCACGTGGTGGTCGGCACGGTGGCGAACCTGCGGGCCCAGAAGGGCTACCCCGATCTGCTCGAGGCGGCCCGCCGGCTGCTCGGCGACGGCCTCCCCGTCCGGTTCCTGGCCGTCGGCCAGGGTCCGATGGAGGAGGAGCTGCGACGGCTGCACGCCGCACTCGGGCTCGGCGACCGGTTCCGCTTCCTCGGCTACCGGGAGGACGCCGTCCACCTCCTGGCCGGCTGCGACCTGTTCGTGCTCGCCTCACGCCACGAGGGCGGCCCGCTGGCGGTGCTCGAGGCACTCGCCATGGGCCTGCCCGTCGTCGCCACCACCGTGGGCGTCGTCCCCGACGTGGTCACCGACGGCGTCGAGGGCATCCTGGTGCCGCCGCGACGGCCGGACCTCCTCGCCGACGCGCTCGAGCGGCTGGTCCTCGACACCGGCCGGCGAACGGCGATGTCGGCTGCCGCCCTACGGCGAGCCGACGACCTGGATGTGGTGACGACCGTGCGGCACCTGGAGGAGCTGTACCGCCGCCTTGCGCCTCGCTGAGGGGAAGATACCGAGCGGTGCGTACCAGAAAAAATACGCAGATCGTCAGAGGCGGGTACGGCCCCCGCTCCGTAGTGTTCGCCTCGACAACCACGAGGCGGAGGTGTTGGTCATGGAAACCACGGAGCAGACCCGCAGGGACTTCATCAAGAAGGGCGCCATGGTGGGCGGCGTCGCCTGGGCGGCCCCCACGATCCTGTCCATGAGCAGCGCCCATGCGCAGACCGCGCTGTACCAGTGCTGCCCGAACTGCCAGGCGGCCGCCACGGGCCTCAGGGTGGACCTGCCGCTGATCAACCCGGTGAGCTTCGGCGTCGCCACCGGCCCCAGCCAGACCTGCATGGTAGTCGCCGACGTCGGGAACGTCCTCGCCGCCGGCGTCGCCTGCGGGTCGGCGAACAGCCAGCAGTGCACCGCCACCGGTGAGCTCGTCGCCGACCCCAATACTCCCGGCCAGCCCGCCAGCGTCAACGTGGGGGGCGTCGTCCTCATCACCGCGTCGGTGCTGCGGGGCCAGGTGAGCTGCGGCCCGAACGGGCTCGAAGGCTCGAGCACCATCGTGGCGCTGACCATCAACGGCAATCCGGTCACCCTGACCTCCAACTGCCAGAGCGTCATCAGCATCGCGGGCGTCACCATCACCCTGAACGAGCAGACCTGCCAGAACGGGACGCTCACCGTGCGGGCACTCCACGTGGTCGCCCCGAACCTCGGGATCGACGTCGTCGTCGGCGAGGCGAGCGCCGGTGCGCCCGGGTGCACCTGCATGGCGGCGCCCCGCTGCTGAGCTGAACCCCACAATCAACGACGAGCGGCCCGGGCGGCGACCCCTCCCGGGCCGTCTGTCGCGTCTGATGCAAATTGCGTAGGATGCCTACGCCTTTTGCAGGTTGCCGCGACTGGCGACCGCGACTTAGCTGCTAAGACGCGATTCGCGGCGGATCGTAGTATCTGGGGGGCGGTGAATGGGAGTGGGCACTTTGTCGGTTCGTGTCGTCAGCCCGTGCCCGCTGCTCGGGGAGTCGCTGACCCGCCTGCTGGGAGCGCAGAGCGAGTTCGAGGCGGCGTGGGACGCCGTGGAGGACATCGAGCGGGAGGCCGACGCCGGGTCGCGCCCGGACCTCGTCCTCGTCGACGCCGGCTGGCACGACAGCCCGCCCGACCTCGGCCCGCGCATCCAGCGGCGATGGCCGGGTGTGGTGATGATTGAACTGGTCCGGGCCGGCGCCCGAGGTGAACGGCACCGGCCGGTCCAGGGCGCGGTGGCGACGCTGGGAGGGAAGCTCGACGCCAACGACCTGGCCGTGTCGCTCCGGCGGGTCCACGAGCGCGGCCGCCTCCGGCCGACCAGCGTGCCTCGACGCCGGGCGCCGGAGGAGGACGACCCCGAGGGCTCCGCCGTCGCCCGGCTCACCGAGCGCGAGACCGAGGTGCTCCGCCTGCTCGTCGCCGGCCACCCGCCGGCCGAGATGGCCCGGGTGCTCGGTCTGTCGGTCAACACGCTGCGGGCCCACGTGCAGAACCTCCTGGTCAAGCTCCAGGTCCATTCCCGCCTCGAAGCCGCCGCCCTCGCCCGCCGGGTCGGCCTGGGAGGTGCCCCGGGGCCTCCCGCCGCCGCCGCCGACCGGCCGGCCGGCCGGGGAACGGCGGCGACCCGGGAGAGGGCGGCGCGGGTCCTCGTCGCCGACGGCCGTCCGCTCGTCCGCACCGCCCTGCGGGTCGCGCTCGACGCCGAGGACGGGGTCGTCGTGGTCGCCGAGGCCGCCGACACCGAAGAGGCAATCGCCGAGGCCCACCGGGTGCGGCCCGACGTCGTCCTCCTCGACGCCCAGCTGCCGCCCGGCGGTGGTGTGGAGGCCTGCGCCCTCATCAAGTCCGCCGATCTCGTCACCCGTGTCCTGGTGGTCAGTGAGCACCCCGACGAGGAGCGCCTCCTGGCCGCCGTGGAGGCCGGCGGCGACGGTTACTCGGAGTGGAGCGGCGGGATCGCCGGCCTGGCCGCCGACATCCGCCGGCTGCACGCCGGCGAGGCGAGCATCCCTCCGGGGATGCTCGGGTTGCTGCTCCGCCGCCTGATCCAGCGGGGGCGCGAGGCGGATCGGGCGGTGGACCGGTTCTCGCGGCTGAGCCGGCGCGAGCGGGAGATCCTCGCCCTCATGGTCGAGGGCATGGACAACCACGCCATCGCCCGGGCCCTCGTGATCTCCCCGCACACCGCCCGGACCCACGCCCAGAACGTCCTTTCCAAGCTGGGCGTCCACTCCCGGGTCGAGGCGGCGGCCGTCGCCGCCGAGTTCGGGCTCATCGAGCGCTTCATGGGGGCGTCGTGACGAAGGTCGACCGCTTCCTCGAGGCCCGGCCCCGGCGGCCGTCCGGCCTGCACCTCGCCCGGCGAGGCCACGGTTTCGTCCTGGCCGACGAGGGTGGCGACCGGTGCCGGATGAACGAGACGGCCGCCGCCGTCTGGGAGCTGTGCGACGGCGAGACGACGGTGGCCGAGATGGTCGGCGCCGTGTGCCTGGCGTGCAACGTCGACCGGGCCGACGCGGTGGAGGACCTCCGCCGGGTCGTCGTCGCGCTGGCGTCGGAGGGCTTCGTCGAGTGGCGCGTCGGCGCCGCCGCCGGGGGCGACGGCCGGTGACGGGCGATCGGCATGACGCCCCGGAGGGGGCAGCGGGGCGCCCTCCGTCGCTCGGGCTCCGGGCCGCCCGGCTGGCCATCCGTGCCCGCAGCGACGTCACCCTCGTCCTCATCGACGCCCTCGTCACCGCCGGCGCGTACGCCGCCATGCTCGTCCTCCGCTTCGACGGCGCCGTCCCGCCCGAGTTCTGGGACCGCTTCCCGTTGTTCGTGGTCCTGGCCGTGGCGATCCACCTCGCCGGCAACTGGATGCTCGGCCTCTACCGGCGGATCTGGCGCCACGCCGGCGTCCAGGAGGCCCGGGGCGTCCTCCTCGCCGGCGGCCTCGCCACCGCCCTGCTCCTGGGGTCCCAGCTGCTGGGGCCGCAGACCATGCCGCTGTCCGTGGTGGCTCTCGGCGGCTCGGCGGCGACCGTCCTCGTCGGCTTCCTGCGCTTCCAGTCGCGGCTGTTCGCCTTCCAGCGGTCGGGGCGCGACCAGTCCGGGCTCCGGGTGGCCGTGCTGGGCGCCGGGGACTCGGCCGCCATCGTCGTCCGCGAGATGCAGCGGAACCGTGCCGACGGGCTCTCCCCCGTGGTGATCCTCGATGACGACCCGCACAAGCGCGACCGCTCCCTGCTCGGCGTCCCGGTCGTCGGTTCCATCGATGAGCTTCCGGAGATGGCGCAGCGGTTCGAGCTCCACCAGGCTCTCCTGGCGGTGGCGTCGGCCGACACGGCGCTGGTGCGCCGGGCGGCGGACGCAGCCGAGGCCGCCAACCTGCCGCTGAAGGTGCTCCCCGGGGTCAAGGACCTGATCCGGGGGAGGGTCTCGGTGCGCGACGCCCGCGAGCTGCGCATCGAGGACCTCCTCGGCCGCCAGCAGGTGTCGACCGACCTCCGGAGCGTCCGCGACCTCCTGGCGGGGCGCCGGGTGCTCGTCACCGGCGGCGGCGGCTCCATCGGCGCCGAGATCGCCCGCCAGGTGGTCGCCTGCGACCCGGCCGCCGTCGTCCTCCTGGACCACGACGAGACCCACCTCCACGACGTCGCCAGCGGCCTGGAGGGCCCGGTCGTCCAGGTCCTCGCCGACATCCGCAACGCCCGGCGCGTGGGCGAGCTGTTCGACGGCCACCGGCCCGAGGTGGTGTTCCACGCCGCCGCCCACAAGCACGTACCGCTGCTCGAAGACCACCCGCGCGAGGCGATCGAGAACAACGTCTTCGGCACGGTGAACGTGGTCCAGGCGGCGCGCCGGGCGGGCGTCGACCGCCTGGTGTTCATCTCCACCGACAAGGCCGTCCGGCCCGCCAGCGTCATGGGCGCGTCGAAGCGCATCGGCGAGCAGGTGGTGCTCACCATGTCACCGCCCGGCGCCCGTTACACCGTCGTCCGCTTCGGCAACGTCCTCGGGAGCAGGGGAAGCGTGATCCCCACGTTCGCCCGCCAGATCGCCGCCGGCGGTCCGGTCACGGTGACCGATCCGCGGATGACGCGGTTCTTCATGAGCATCGAGGAGGCGGTCCAGCTGGTCCTCCAGGCGGCGGCGCTGGCGGACGCCGGGGGCGTCTACATGCTCGAGATGGGCGAGTCGGTGGACATCCTGCGGCTGGCCCACCGGATGATCCGGCTGTCCGGCTACGAAGTGGGGACCGAGATCCCCATCCGGATCACCGGCGTGCGCCCGGGCGAGAAGCTCGTCGAGGAGCTGTGCAACCCCGAGGAGCGGGTGCAGCCCACCGCCCACGCCTCGATCGTGCGGGTCCTGCCGCCGCCTCTGACGCGAGAGGGGGTCGACGCTCGCCTGCGCCGGCTGGACGAGATGCTCGCGCTCGGGCGCGAGCCCGAGGCGGCTGCCGCCCTTCTGCGCCTGGCGGGAGAGCCCGACGTGGCCGACCTGTCGGCGGCGGGCGACATGCTCGACCTGGCTGCCATCGAACGGAGCGGGCCATGGAGCCGATCGACTACCTGAGGGCGCTCCGGGCGCGCTGGTACGTGATCGTCGTGGCCGGCCTGGCCGGCGTCATCGCCACGTGGCTGACGACTCCCGACCGGCCCGCCCCGATTCAGACGTCCGGGATCGAGCAGTACACCGCCACCCACACGCTCATCCAGGAGGAGGTGGGTTCCGACGGCCGCAGTGTCGACCTGAACCGGGCCGCCCTCCTCACCCGCACGGGCGAGGTCCCCCGCCGCGTGGTCCAGAAGCTCGGTCTCGACGTCCCCCCCGCGGTGCTGGCCACGTCGGTGGACGTGCAGACGGAGGCCGAGGTGCGCGCCCTGCGCATCACCGTCACCCATCAGGACGGCCCCACGGCCGCTCGCCTCGCCGACACCTTCGCGGCGGAGACGGTCGCCTACCTCGACGAGCGGGAGCGGGCGCGCCAGCAGCGCCTGATCGACGTGGCGACGGCGCGCGCCGACGCGCTCCAGCGCCAGAGCATCGAGCTCCAAGCCCAGATCCCCACGTTGCGGGAGGACCGGCGGGCGCTGGCCCAGGCACAGTACGAGGCGCTCGTGCGACAGTTCGGCGTCGCGTACGAGCAGTTGCAGGCCGTCGCGTCGCAGGATCCCACACTGAGCGGGTTGGTGACCCTCGAGGAGGCGACGCCGCTGGGGGTGGCGCAGGGCGGCATCCGGGCGCCGGCGACGCGAGGTGGGCGCATCATGCTGCTCGTGCCCGTCGCCCTCGGCCTGGGGGTGGCGGTGGTCCTCCTACTGCACCGCGTCGACACCCGCCTCCGCACGAAGGAGGACGCCGAGGCGGCGTTCGCCCTCCCCGTGGTGGCCGAGGTTCCACTCCTGTCCTGGCACGAGCAGCGCCGTCTCTCGCTGCCGCGACCCGGCGCCGACCCACCACCGCACTTCGCCGAGGCCTTCCGCACCCTCCGTTCGTCCGTGCGGTTCATGGCCCCGCGCGCCCTCACGCCCGATCCCGCCGTGCCCGGCGTCGCCGGGATCCCGGCCCCCGCGGCGACAGCCACCGGGGCGGAGGTGCTCCTGGTCACGTCGCCGGGCGTCGCCGAGGGGAAGACGACGGTGGTCTGCAACCTGGCCGCCAGCTTTGCCCGCGCCGGGCACTCCGTGCTGGTCCTCGCGGAGCCAGTC
>Ga0247698_1000059_pt1 | contig 13293 bp, 10 predicted proteins | sample 21W_NmetaG_FD_197430 | JGI IMG/M metagenome (GOLD analysis project Ga0247698, IMG submission 197430) | Soil microbial communities from hillslope of Landscape Evolution Observatory, University of Arizona, Oracle, AZ, United States - 2-1-W_N | ecosystem: Engineered > Artificial ecosystem >...
CCTCGATCTGGGCGATCGACTGCCAGATCGTGACGAGAAGCACGCCGAGGCCGGCCAAGGTGGAGGCGTACTGGGGCAGCGACCGCAGGGGGGTGTTGCCCGCTTCGTCGATGACGATGAGCAGCGGTGGGTCGAGGGGCTTGCCGGTGGCGGCGACCCGCAGGAAGACCTGTTTCACCAGGTCGTTCAGCAGACCGCCGAATGCCGGCGAGAGGCGCTCCTGGTCCTCGATGGGGGCGCAGAGGTACAGGGTGTTCGGGCCGTCCAGCAGCCAGTCGAGGTTCAGGCTCTTCCCCTTCGATGCGGCCGCAACGCCGGGGTCGGCCCACGGCCAGACCACCGTCTGGGCGGTGGCGTAGACGGACGATCGGGTCTCGTCCTCCATGGACCAGATGCTCATCACCGCCTGGGAGGCACGGCTTGCGCCGTCTTGGGTCACCGGATCCTCGGACTCGAGGAGCCGGTTGAGGGCGACCTGCACGTCGCCGAGCCCGTCCTCCCGTGGGCGGTCCTGCACCATCACCCACTCGCAGACCCGGGCCATGTCCTTGCGGTCGTGGAAGGCGACCCACAGGAGCCCCGACAGGAGGATCTCGGCCTGCGAGAGCCAGAAGTCGAGGCTGCCCTTCACGTTGTCGCTGCGAGGGGCGGCCTCGCACAACGCTCGGGCGGCGCGCTGGGCACCGAGGACCGTGCCCGCTCCCCGCAGCGGTGACCAGGTGGCCGACTCGTCCCCGGTCGTGTGGGTCGGGTCGTAGACGAGGACCTTGCCCTGCTGCTTGCGCCATCCGCAGGTGGAGGCGAGCAGGTCGGACTTGACCGACGACAGGACCGCCGGCCCCTCCCACTCGAGGATCCCGGCGACGGCCGCAGTGGTCTTGCCTGATCGTGACGGGCCGATCAGCGCCACGGCACCCCGGTCGCCCTGACGTCCACGACGGCGGCGCCTGCCGTTCGGGGGCAGCTCGGTCGCCAGGCGGTGTCGGCCATGCCGGCCCAGCAGGAACCGACCCGGGTGCGGCCCGGCCACAGCAAGCGGCTTCAGGTCCCGGGCGGTGGCGAACCGGGCACGGGCGTCCACACCCAGCGGGCGCCGGGGGAACGTGCCGACGCGCGAGCGGGAGAGGAGGCGGAACACGAGCGCGATCGCCGCCGCGGTCCCCAGGAGGACGACGACCGTGGACGCCCAGTAGAGAATCGGATCAGGGAGCGATGGCTGGACCTCGGCGGGCCACGCCGAGCGTGGGTCCCCGAGGTGGGACGGCAGCCGCGTGGCGGCTACCAACGCGTCACCGAAGGACGCCGAGAAGCCGCCGCCTGTGACGGCGGCGGCAACCCAGGCCCCCATCCACACCGCCCCGCCGAGGGAGCCGGCGATGACGGCGCCGATGACGACGAGTAGTTCGAAGCCCGAAAGGCCGTTGCGTTCCATGACGAACTAGGCCCGCGGTCAGGGCGGAATCTCGCGCCCTGCGAAGGTCCAACGCGAAAGGCCGGTGCGCGGCGCGGCCTAGTTCATCGCCTGCCTGCCGATGGAGAGGAGCGCAGATGGGGACCAGCTACGGCGACCTCGAGGACCACGAGGGCTACGCCATGCGCCGGCTGCCCGATGGCACGATGACCGGCTCGTGGACGCCGCAGACCGCGGAGTTCACGTCCTACGTCGCAGCGTGCTCCTGCCTTTGGCGGGGAGCCAGCCACCCGCCCACGGAGGCGGGCCACGAGGAGGCACTCGACGAGTGGGATCGCCATCATGCGCGACCGTTGCTTGCCCAAGCCGTTCCGCCGCGGGTGCGCGAACTCCTGTACGACGTCAAGCGTGTCGTCGCCGCACTTGGGGAGGAGAGGCCGGCGGCCGGACGGACGGCGGCGCGGGAGCTCGCAGCTTGGGCAAGCGCCGCGGCGGCTCGGCTCGGACAGTCGGCAGAGCCGCCTCCGCCCGCCACCATCGCAGAGCCAGCGAGGAAGCCGGGGACGACGATCTCAAGGTCGTAGGCGCGAGCCTTCCGATGGACGCCGCCGGCTCTTGCCCGCGTGAGGCGATCCACCTGACTGTCGTCGGCAACCAGCTGAAGAGGAGATGATGCGCACCGGGATGCGCAGCGTGCCGATCATCTCCATAACGCTGGCGACGACCGTCCCGCCGGAGGTTGCGACCTGCAGCATCTCGCCCAGTTGGCCGCTCCCACTCGCCGTCACCCAGGCCGTCGAACCGTTGCCTGACCTGGGTCCATGGGCCAGCTCGCGACGCGACAGCCGTCACCGATCGCCAAATATCGGTTGCGCCACAGCCCCCCTCGGGGCTGGACTCCACGGCCATGGCAGCCTTCCTTACGGTCCGTCGCCATGCCCGCGCCCGCGGGCTGGGGATGCACCAGCGCGATCCGCGCTGGGCGGCACGACTCGTCCCTGAGGCATATGTCCCGCCGGGTGCTCTCGTCATCGACGTGGGTGCTGGCCGGGGAGTCCTCACACCCGACTTTGACACAGAACTGCTGATCCGAGGCGGTGCACGGGTGACCGCCGTCGAGGCCCACCCGGGGCGCGTCCGGTTCCTCCGGGAGCAGTTCGGGGACGCGATCGTTGTCGTTCAGGCCGACGCTGCGGATCTCCGCCTGCCTCGCCCGCCGTTCCACGTCGTGGCCAATCCGCCCTTCGCGGTCACCTCGGCGCTGCGGCGACGGCTGCTGCAGCCTGGCAGCCGGCTACTCCGCGCGCGCCTCGTCCTCGATCGCCGTGCGCCGCGCCGATGGGCTGGCCCCGAGGCGCCGGGCATCGCGCGCTGGGGCGTGGTGTTCGAGGCGTCCGTGGCACGCGGCTTCCCGCGCCGGGCGTTCCGCCGCCCGCCGCACGTCGACTGCGCCGTCCTGGCGATCCGCCGCCGGCAGTGATGCCGACGATGCACGCCGCGGAATATCTCGCGGCGACACCAGGTGTGGCCCGCCGTCGACGCTCAGCCGACAGACGACCTACCCGCATGTCAATGTGTCAACGTTGTCGCTCGGTCCAGCAGCGGGGCTCGCGAAGCAATGGGCCTGTGGCTCGCATGGTCAGTGCCAGTCGGCCAGCCGATCAAGGAGTCCGCGCAGCCCCGGAACCGTGCCACGAAGCCACTGTGGCGGCCTTCCGATCGCCTCGGCGATGGCCCGGTCAATCATCAGCGACGCCACATTGTGGGCGACGTGGGCAGCCCGGCGGGTTCGCTCGCTGATCGGGTCGACCCCCAGCCCATGCGCGAACGCCGACCAGACCTTGGCCACTGCTTCGGGGCTCAGGGGCGACGGTCGCCCGACCAGCAGGTTCACGACATCAACCGCCCCGACTCCCCAGAACGCATCACCCCAATCGATGAACACGGTGTCGTTTCCGGAGCGTGCGATGTTGCCGGGCCACATGTCCCCATGGGTGACGGTCTGGGGAAGCCCGGCCAGTGCAGATGCGATGCTCTCCGCCCGCCCGGAGCTTGCGAGGAGAGCCTGTTCTGCGTCAGCGAGGAATCGTGCCTCATCCGGTCCCCAGTCACCCGCTCGCGACCACCAGCAGCACTCCAGCGCGATGTCCAGCAGCGCCTCCGGGGCAAGCTCCGCGAGCAGACTTGCGATCGCGGGGTGTCCGCTGAGACGACGCTGCAAGGTCCCGGCCAAGCGAGCGGTGCGAGCGGTGGCGTCCGGCGACAGCGGGGCGCGGTCGCAGTCGCCGACATCGTGAAGCAGGAACCACCGGTCAGGCAAGTAAGGCACCAGGTCGGTCACGAGCGGGGCCGGCACAAATCCGGGGGCGGCGCCCGCCAGGGCAGCGAGCACCAGGGGCTCCGGGCGCGAGCGCGGCACCCGCTTCAGGTAGTGCATCCGGCCATGGGAGTGCAGCAGCCACGTGCCGGACCAGGGCGAGATCTTCCCGACGGGCCGCACCTGGGCCGCCCCGCCGATCGCGTCCTCCGCCTGTGCGAGGACTCCCGCTGGAGGCATTGGCTGCGCGCCCGCTGTCTCTAGTCCCGGCCACTGCTCCACCGCTGCAATTCTGCTGCGGAGCGGCCCCTGCCGCTGCCGGTGTCGTCCCCTTGGGGACGTAGCGAGGGTCTGGAGCAGCGGGCAGGCGGCCAGCCCGGGCAGGCGGCCAGCCCGTCGGCGCCCAACGCAGGAGCGCGCCAAGCCCCTCGTTGGCTGAGCTGGGCGTCCTCGCACCTGTCTCGAGCAGCGTTCGACGATCCCGGCGACGTTGACCTCATCCCCGCGTCCGGCCACGTCGCTTGTCCGAGTCGGGGATCGTCTCCCGATGTACCATCGAAGGGTGATCAGCGCCCTGACCTACGGAACGCTGCTTCTCACCTGAGACGGGCACTAACTTGGATTCTCGAACCGGCCATGTTCGGACCTGGCGGGCGCTGCCCCACGGCGTGAGGTCGGAAGGCCCTTTGTTTCCGGGCCGGAACGTGGTTCCTCCTGGCGACGATAGGGCTGTCTCGCTGATCTAGTGACGGCTGCGCCTGAGGTGCTGTGGTGCGGGTCGAGCTGGCCGGGTGACGGCAGGCGGTGAGAGGAGGCCCCATCAACGCTGTAATTACGGGGTTGTCTTGCCGGCGAGCGCACTCGGTCGGCCAGGGATCCAACCTTCGGCCCCGGGCAGCACCTTACAATGTGACTGGTGGCGTCAGCGATACGGCCCTATCGAGAGGGCGGGGAGTTCTTCACATCACCCGAGGGTGCGGCGCACAGGCGCTACGAGGCGCTGCGGGCCTACTTCGTCGACAGGCTCTCCGCGGCCGAGGCCGGCGCCCGCTTCGGCTACACCGAGGCGACGGTGGCGGCGATGGCTCGGGACTTCCGGGCCGGTGACCGTGACTTCTTCGTCGAGCGCCGTCCCGGTCCCCGTGTCGCCCCCGCCAAGGCGGCCGCCCGCGACACGGTGGTGCGCCTGCGGGCCCAGGGACGCTCGATCGACGAGATCACCGAGGCCCTGGCCGCGACCGCCACCCCGCTCAACCGCACGGGCGTGTGGGAGATCTGCCGGGACGAGGGACTGGAGCGGCTGGCGACCCGCGGCTCAACCCGAGCGCCGGCCCTGCGGGAGCGCCAGCGCCGGGCGCGCCTGATCGCCTGGCCCGAGCAGCCGGTGATCGAGGAGACGTCCTACGCCGGGTTGCTGCTGCTGGCGCCGGCCCTCGTCGAGTTGGACCTGCCCGGCGCCGTCACCGCCGCCGGCATGCCCGGCACCCGCGAGGTCCCCGCCCTGGCCTCGGTGCTGTCGCTGCTGGCGCTCAAGATGATCGGCCAGCGCCGCGTCTCCCACGTCGACGACGTCGCCGCCGACGCCGGCCTCGCTGTCTTCGCCGGCTTGGAGTCACTGCCCAAGGCCACGGCGCTGGGCACCTACTCCTACCGGCTGAGCCGGGAGGCCAACCAGGCCCTGCTCGCCGCCCTGGCCGCCTCTGCCCGGCGCAGCGGCCAGATCCAGGGCCGCAGCTTCGATCTCGACTTCCACGCCATCATGCACTTCGGCGACGACGTGGCCCTCGAAAACCACTACGTACCAAGGCGTTCCCAGCGCACCGAGTCCGTGCTGACCTTCTTCGCCCAAGACGGCGACACCCACAACCTCGTGTACGCCAACGCCACCTGTACCAAGGCCGGCCAGTCGGGCGAGGCCCTCGCCTTCGCCCGCCACTGGCGGGCGGTCACCGGTGCCTACCCCGAGCTGCTGGTGTTCGACTCCAAGGTCACCACCGGCGCCGGCCTGGCCGCCCTCGACGCCGAGGGCATCACCTTTCTCACCCTGCGGGCCCGCAACGCCAAGCTCACCGCCCGCCTCGAGGCGCTCCCCGACGACGCCTGGACCACCATCACCTTGGACCGCCGAGGCCCCCACAGCCGGCCCCAGGTCCACGAGGACACCGTCACCGTGCGGGGGTGCCCGAAGCCGCTGCGCCAGATCGCGGTGCGCGGCCTCGGCCACGACCACCCCACCCTGGTGCTCACCAACGACGACAACGACAAGGCGGCCCACCTGGTGAACCGCTACGCCAAGCGCATGACCATCGAGCAGCGCCTCGAGGAGTCCATCCGCTCCTTCCACCTCGACGCCCTGTCCTCCGCCGTCGCCCTCAACGTCGACCTGGACACCACCCTCACCGTCGCCGCCCAGCTCGCCTACGACTGGCTGCGCCGCCGCCTCCCGGGCTACCAGACCGCAACCCCCGACACCATCTGGCGGCGCTTCGTCTCCACCAAGGGCAGCGTCGTCCTCGGCCCCGACGAGGTCGTCGTCCGCCTCGGCGAGCGCACCTACTCGCCGGTGCTGCGCGCCGCCGAGCTCCCCACGGTCAGCGTGCCCTGGTGGGAGGGTCGCCGCCTCCGGTTCGAGCTCCCTCCCGGCAAGCGAAAGTAGGGTTCAATTCGCTGTTCGAGAATCCGAGCTAAACCCGCTTCTGGCGGCTGACCGCCCCGTTCGCGGCGTTGTCAACGTGCAAAGGAGCTGGTCGGGGGTAGGTCGGCCGCCTCGGCACGGAGTGCCGAACGTGAAAGACACCAGCCGCCTAGAGTCCTAGTACCCCCCACGCTCACCGTCGGGTTAGCGGAACGGTCAGTTCAGGCGGGCCCGCAGGGCCTGGGCCTCGGCCAGCAGCGACGTGGCCTGGGTGGGCAGGGTGTCGGCCAGCTCCTCCAGCGCCTCGGCGGCCTGCACGAACTGGCCGGTCGAGCCGAGCACGCGGGCCAGCTCGCGCCGCTCGAGGGGCGGGGTGCCGGGGATGGCGAGGCGGAGAGCGAACACCCACGCCAGCGCCTCCAGGTTGCCGCGGCTGGCGTAGATCGCCTTGAGGTTGGCCAGCATGCGCCCGAGGATGAGGCGCGGCCCCACCGGGTCGAGGTAGGACTCGAGGAACGGCGTGCTGGCCCCGTTCACCAGGTGGAACCGCTCCTCGCAGGCCGCCCGGTCGAGCACCCGGCCGGCGGCGAAGGCGTCGACCCACCGCCGCGGGCCCGAGCCCAGGTGCTCGATGAGGAAGTGCCCGGGCATGCTGACGCCCACGAAGGGCAGGCCGAGACGGCGCCCGACCTCCATGCCCACCACCGACAGGGTGATGGGCAGGCCCGTCCGGCGGCGCAGCACCTCGTTCAGGAACGAGTTGGCGGGGTCGTAGTAGTCCTCCACGTCGCCGCTGAAGCGGAGGTCCTCGAAGAGGTACCGGCGCCACCCCTCGAAGGTCGGCTCCGGGCAGCGGGCGGCCAGGTCGTCGAGCCACGCCAGGTGGGCGTCGACGTCGAGGTCGGGGTAGGCGTGACCGGCGATGAGCAACGCAGCCCGGTCGAGTGGCAACTGGTCCTCCGGCCCCTCGACCAGCTCGGCGAACCGGGCGGTGGGGTCCTCCACCCCCGTCAGGCTACCGCGGCGCGCCTACGATCCGGTCATGGCCACCGCGTCCCCTTCTCCCACCCCCAACCCCAACGCCATGAAGTTCACCCTCGACACCAAGCTGCCCGGGTCGATGAACTTCCAGAGCGGCGAGGCCGCCGCCGCCAACCCCTTCGCCGCCGCTGTCTTCGCCGTCGACGGGGTGGTGCAGGTCTTCGGGGTGAACGACTTCGTCACTGTGACCCGCCGACCGGGGGCTGCCTGGGACCCGATCGTCGAGGGGGTCCAGGCCGCCGCCGCCGAGCACCTGTAGGCCGAGAAGCGGCGGCGGCCTTCCTCAGCTCATCGAACCTCCAGCGATGCGTTGCGTTGATCCACGGTGGGGTCGGCGGGACGCCACCTCGTCCACTCGCCGCCCGGGCTGCGGATCGACCAGGGCTCGTCCCCGTGCGGGCGGGCGGCCACGGTGATCCACTTGCCGCCGATGATCTCCCGGAGCACCTGGTTGCGCTCGATGATGGCGTCGATGCGCTCGAACGGCGCCTGGATGATGGCCAGCAGGCGCAGTGACTGGTGCATGCGGCGGTCTCCGACGCCCACCGCCTGGGCGGGGAGGCCGACCTGCAGATCGCCCCCTTCGCCGAGCATGACACCGATGCCGCCCACCGGGTTGTGCAGCGTCTTGTCTCCCGCACCGAACTGGTCGGGGTCGACCGCCGAGAAGTAGTACTGGGCCGAGATCCACTGGGCGACGACGAGCGGTGCGGTCATGATCGTCTCCAGGGCGCTGCCGTCGCCATCCCCCTCGGCATCGTAGGAGTGCAGGAAGACGCGACAGGCCAGGTCGAGCCCGGCGGTGATCGAGCGGGGGCCGACGACGAAGGCGGCATTGCTGGCCAGCCCCCACTCGGGACGCACCTGCGCCCAGTCGTGCCCCCGGACCCGGACCTGCCCGGGATGTCCCGGGAGCCGCCCGGCCCGCTCGTGTGCCAGCCGTTCACCAGCCATGGCCACATCCCGCTCGAAGGCCGCCACCAGCCGTTCGTGGGTCTCGGGCACGGCGTCGCGGTCGAGAACGGTCACGACGTCGGAGACGGTGTCGTGCTGGGCGGCAACGAAGTGGGTGTCGCCGGGCACCGTGATGTCGTGCTGGCGGAGGCCGGCACGGACCGCAGGGTCGTTGAGGAAGGCCACCACCACTCGGGCGCTCGGACCGCCGGGGGCGCCGCCGCACGCGCCGCAGTCATAGGAGGATGCGTGCGGGTTGTTGATGTTGTAGCTGCCGTGCCCGCAGAGCACGACGAGGGGGGCGAACCGGGTCAAGCCCATGGTCCGGACGACGTTCTTGGCGAACGAGACCCGCTCCTCGAGCGCGAAGCCGGAGCCGCCGTCGCGCTCCGCCTGGACGGCCGGTCGGGTCTGCGGGGGGGCGAGCCGGCGCGCCGCCATTGCCCTCAGGCCACGCATCAAGCCTGGCGCCACCGTCCTGACCGCAGCGGCCGGACCCATGAGGTAGCCCGCCGCCTCGGCCAGCGTGAACGGACCGGCCAGGCTCCCTTTCGAGTAGTGGAAGGCCTCGTGCCCTGCGCCGGCGGCTCGCTGAGCGTTGAGGTAGCGGGCGGCGCCGTCAGGGTCGAGCGGCTGCTCGGCGACCTCGTGGTCAGCCGTCAGGAGCGGCGGGCAGCGCGGCTGGCTCTCCGTGGACCCCAGCGGCCGCCAGCGCACGGGAATGCCGAAGAACCCGGCGAACCCGTAGGTGTCGTACGGGCCGCACGCCTGCAGGTGCCGGACCAGGCCCTCCGAGCGGGCGTCGATGCAGAAGGCCGCTTGCACGTCCGGCCGATCGGCGGCCGGTCCGGGGTCGGGGCGGCTCAGCAGTCCCAGCAGGCGATCGCGGAAGTTGCCCTCCTTCGCCTCGAGCCACATCGACTTCCGCACCGGCGGCGGCACCTGCTCGAGGACGCCACGCACGGCGGAGGTGACGTAGGGATCGTCGGAGGCGCGGCCGAGGGCAGCGAGCACCGCCGCCACCCGGTGCTCCAGCAGGTTCTCGTTGTCGGCCACCTCGTTCTGGTCCTGAGGGGCCTGGCGGGAAGCTGGGCCGTGGGCCGCCGCCGCCGTCGCCGCCACCTGCACGGCGAGCAGGTCGACGAGGCGCAACGACGGGCGATGGTGGCCGGGCGCAGCCCACTCGTCGTGCCAGCGGGCGTAGCCGGCCCAGCCCGGGAGCCGGCCGAGGTGCTCGCGAAGGGCGTCGACGCGGCGATCAGCGTCGACGCTCAGCGCGTCGAGGGACGCGGCCAGTGCCTCGAGCGGATGATCGGGTAGCCGCGCCAGCCACTGCATGCCCGCCGTGCCGGCGAGGCGCCGGAGCCGCCGGTCGTGCGGTGCGAGGCCTCGCCACGCATGGAAGAACCCGTGCTGGCGGCCGGGCATGGGCCACGGCACGCCGGCCTCGTCGACGAAGACCGCACACCACGCGGCCACGAGCTGGCTGACCGCCCGGACGGTCGCCACGTTCGTACGGCCGACCCGGTCACCGGCGGTCTCCCGGGGCTTGTCGTCCGGTCCCATGAGGAGGTCGAGGCGGACGATCTCCACCGCATCGATCGTTCGCTCGCGGATCTGGAGGCTGGGCTCCGACGCGAGCTTGGGGTCGACCTCGAGGATGGCGCGCCGCAGGTCGGCATCGGTGATGACCCCCCGCCCGTAGGTCTCACGAAACGCGGCGAGAGTCAGGTGGGTGCGGGCCCGCAACCACCTTCGGGCGACGGCGGTGGCGTCGTCGAAGGGCAGGTGCTGCAGGCCGAGGAGCGGGTTGACGGCCACGAAGCTGCTCAGCGGCCAGAGCGGAGCGATGATCTCCGCCGCTTCGGAGATCTCGGCGAGGAGCGCGGTGGGGCGGTCAGACCCTCCGCGTTGGCCGTCGTCTCGGTTGCTCATGTCGATCGTGTCGAACGGGCCAGCTCCAGGTCGGGCCGGAGGTGGCGGGATTCGGGGACGGGCGCGACTCCCGTGGAACTGCCTCGGGTCGTCAGCTCCGAGGCGACGGGCGCCGACGTGAGGGCGAAGGCGTACACCCGGGTGCGCACCTCTCGCATCCGCTCCCCTGGAGTGAACCAGACCACGGAGACCACAACCGCGACCGCGGCCAGCGTGGCGACGAGGAGAGTGGTGCTCACGGGATTGGCGAGCTCGGCCGGAAGCGCGTCAGCGACGAAGGTCTCCACCGCGGTGAGCCCACCGATGTAGGCGAACACCCCGGCGACGGCACCCAAGGCCGCCGTCGCGACGGCGGGGCCGGGCCGGAACGGCGCCGAGCGCAGCCGTTGCCCACGCGAACACGGTCACGAGCACTCCCGCCGCCGTCGACAGGTGCGGGTGGAAGACCTGGTACGCGGCCCACAGGGCGGCCGCCGGCACGAGCAGGGCCACGCCCAGGCGGACGCTGCCGGCGACGACGTATGGGGCCGGGCGTTGGTGGTGGCGGTGGTGGGCCGTCACCGAGCCGCCCGCCCCGAGGAAGAGCGCAGCCTTGAACATGCCGTGGCCGACGATGTGGAGCAAGGCGGCGGGGAGCGCTCCCGTGGCCACCTGCACCGTCATGAAGCCCATCTGGCCCGCCGTGGACCAGGCCAGGTTCCCCTTGACGTCGCAGCGCACCAGCATCACGGTCGTGGCGTAACAGGCTGTGAGGGCACCGGCGGCGAAGGCCACGTGCGTCGCCAGGGCCGACGACCCGAACACGGGGGCGAGCCGGATCAACAGCATGCCGGCGCCGTTGACGACGCCCGCGTGGAGCAGCGCCGACACTGGCGTGGGCGCGGCGATCGTGGACGGCAGCCACTGGTGCACGGGTACGAGGGCGGACCGGGAGATGCCGGCGATGGTCAGCAGCACGGCGACGACCGCCAACAGGTTCCCTCCGAGCACCGGGACCGAGGCGTCGGCGAGTGCCGCAGCGCCCTCGGCCGGCGAGCGGAGGTCGATGTCGCCGGCGGCGACCACCGTGAGCAGTGTGGCCGCCAGTAGAGCGCCGTCTCCCACCCAGAGGCTGCGCAGGGTCCGCCGGGACGAGCGCCGCGCCGGTTGCCAGGTGGCCCGGTGCGTCACCAGCGCAGCCAACGACAGACCGGCCACGATCCAGGAGGCGCACAGCAGGCCGAGGGTGGCGGCGAAGGCCACCGACGTCGTGGCCGCAGTCAGCAGCGAGGCGAGGACGAAGAAGCGGGGGGCGAAGAGATCGCCCTGCAGGTTACGGCCGGCGAAGGACTGCACCACCAGGCCGACGCCGGTGGTGAGCAACCCCAACAGAGCGGTGACTCGACTTGCGTGCAGGCCGACGACCGCATCGCCGTCAGCCCCCTCGACCACGGCTGCCACCGGGTCGCCCACCGCCACCAGGATCGCCACGACGACCGCCGCCGCGAAGGCGGCAGAGGCGGTTCGTACCGCCCAGCGGGAGGCCCGCTCTCCGGCGGGGCGGGCGACGGCGATGGCGGCGGCCGCCACCGCCGGCAGGACGGGGACGACGATCAAGAAGGTCTCGGGCAGCGTCATCTGGACCGAGGCCCCTTATGCAGTAAAACGCGGGACGGTCATTCGATCGTCAGGTGCTGTCCCCGTTGCCGCCCGACCCTGACAGGCGGGAGACGTCGACCGCTACACCGAGCGCCCCTGCGGAGCGGGCGGCACCGATGTCGCCAGGCCCCAGCCCCCCTTGGGCGTAGACGGGCAACGGGCTGGCCGCGACCAGCTCCCGTAGGCCGTCCCAACCCAGCGGCTGGTCTCCCGGGTGCGAGGCGGTGGGGAGAACCGGCGACACGAGGGCCACGTCGGCACCGAGGGCAGCGGCGCGCTCGACGTCCCGTGCGTTGTGAGCTGACACCGCCCACAGGCGCGCCGGCGGCCGCTGCACCAGGCCGGCCAGGGCGGCAGCGGTGCTGTGCAGCCCGCAGGCGCCGGCCTGGCGCGCCTCCAGCGCCGTCCCGGAGAGGAGGAGGCGCAGCCCAGTCCCGCGCCGGATCTGGCGTACCCGGCGGGTGAGCTGGACGCGCTGACCAGGCGCCAGCTCCGGCGCTCGCACGATCAGTAGCCGCACGCCGTCAGCCGCCAACAAGGGGATGCTTGCCAGCAGCGCGTCGGGGGCGCCGGGCGCGCCGCTCACCCGGGCGACGGCCACCAGGTCAGGGAGCGCCAACGTGGCGAGGACGAGCTCGTTGCTCGGCATCAGTGGGCCGACCGTCGGGCGGGCAGGGTCCACCCACGCCACCCGCTGGCCTTCCCTGCCCTTCGGTTCGCCCGACCACCGGCGCACGTGGAACCAGTGCAACCGCAACCGCTTGGCCGGGAAGTCGTGCTCGTACACCCGCCAGGGCGCCAGCTCCTGGGCATGGACCCCGACCTCCTCGGCCAGCTCGCGCGCGGCAGCCTGGGCCGGGGTCTCGCCAGGATCGACTTGGCCCCCCGGGAGCTCCCAGAAGCCGGCCGCGTCCTTGCCAGCCTTGCGTTCGGCCAGCAGCACCCGCCCGTCGGGCGTGCGGAGCACGCCGACCGCCACGTCGACCACGGGACGACCGAGGAGGGGTAGACGGCGGGCGGGCAGCATCAGTCGGGCCAGACGGGTAGCGGGTACCCACCAGGTCGCCGCGCCGGCTGGGTCGTCCGGTCATCACGGGCCCCTCGCCCTGCCTCCGCCGGAGGGGCGGCCTCGGCCGCCTCGCCCTCGGGGCCGAGCAGTTGGGTGCCGTCCTTCGCCTCGGCGGCGGGCACGGGCCCGGGGTCCGCCACGGTGGGCACGTCGGGGGCCGTCCTCGTCGGCCCCTGGCTCGCGGGGGTGGCCGGCCGGCGCTTGGCAGGGGTCATGTCAAGCTGCCTCCACGGCGGCGATCGCCTCGGTGCGGGCGGCGAACCTTCGTGCCTCCGCACCGACAGCCGCTCCAT
>Ga0247698_1000060_pt1 | contig 13235 bp, 18 predicted proteins | sample 21W_NmetaG_FD_197430 | JGI IMG/M metagenome (GOLD analysis project Ga0247698, IMG submission 197430) | Soil microbial communities from hillslope of Landscape Evolution Observatory, University of Arizona, Oracle, AZ, United States - 2-1-W_N | ecosystem: Engineered > Artificial ecosystem >...
GCCGAACGGCTCGCCGCCGCCCAGGTCGTCGCCCGCCGCTACTGCGCCCACTGCCCCGTCCTCGACCCGTGCCGGGCCGCGGCCGATCACCACCGCGACGAAGGTGTCCGCGCCGGCGAGTACCGGTGGCGCACCAACCTCGACGTCGCCGGCTACCACCGCGTCGACCTCCTCAACACCGACGTCGATGACCTGCTCATCGAGGCCGCGTCATGACCGCCATCGATGCGGGCACGCACGCCCTGCGCTGCACGGTCTGGACCGCCCCCGACCCGACGCCCGGGTGCTGCGACGACCCGGCCCCGGACGGGTGCCCGGTCTGCGAGCGGCCCCCCGCCTGGCTCATCGGTGGCATCGGCGCTTGCGACGAGCACCTGGCGGTCGTGCTGCGCCACGCCTGCGACACCGCCGACGGGTTCACCCCGCCGACCCCTACCCCCATCACCTCCGGGAGCGCCCGATGATGTGCGGATTCACCACCTGCCCTGCCTGCGGCGACACCGTGCCGGAGGCTGGCAGCCACCACTGCCCGTCAGCGCGGCTGCACCGTGACGGCGTTCTCCGCAGCGACGGCGCCCGGTTCCGGGTCGGGGACGAGGTGAAGGTCCCCGACCGGGACGGCGGGGTGATCGCCTGCGAGATCGAGCGGTTCCACCAGCTCGCCGACGCCGAGCCGGTGTTCGCCACCGTCCGGGTCCTCGGGCACTGGCAGCGCCACGAGGTGGACCTCGACCAGCTCGGGGCGACAGCGTGAACGCCGGGCTGCCGCCGGAGTTCGAGGCGCTCGCCCTGGCCGAGCTGGCCAGGCAGGCGAAGTCGCGCACCGCCGCGGTGAAGGCGGTCATCGGCGCTCGGTACGCCCCCGGCCAGCGTGAGACGTTCCGGTCGCCGGTGGACGGCGCGAAGTTGGGGATGGTGCTGCGGACCGACCCGGACCCGGAGTGGCGGGTCGTCGACCGGGAGAAGTTGGCGGCGCACCTGCGCGCCGACCCGGCGAACCTCGAAACGGTCTACGAGATCGGCGACGAGTCCGCGGCGGTGGAGGTGCTGCGCAAGCACGCACCGCACCTGCTCGTGGAGATCACCCGAGTGTCGGTGGACGCCCGCGGCGACGCGGTGGCCCGCGCGGCGGCGGGGGAGACGGTGCCCGGGGTGGCGCGGGTGAAGCCCGAAGGGGTGTTGACGGTCCGCCCGGACCGGGGCGCCGCCGCCGCGATCGCCGGGATGGTGCGCGCCGGGATCTTGAGCTGGGACGGCCGGCCCGCGATCGACCAGGCCGAGGCGGCGTCGTGACCCGGCACCTCGTGGTCGCGTCCCGCCCCGACCTGTGCGCCGTCTGCGCCGGTAGTCGGCGGCTGCGGCTCGTCGCCGGGACCAACCCGCTGACCGGCGCGCAGCCCGGTTCCACCACCCGCTGCCCGCACTGCACCGACGGGATCCCCATCGTGCACCTGCCGTGGCGCAGCGAGCCCCCCCGAGGTGTCGCATGACCGAGCCCCCCGTCGTCGTGGCCCTGTCGAAGGTCATGGAAGACGTCCGCGCGGTCCGCAAGGGAGACCGCAACCAGCAGCAGGGGTACGCCTTCCGCGGCATCGACGCGGTCGTCAACGCGGTCGGACCGGCACTACGCCGGCACGGTGTCGTGGTCGTCCCGATGCTCGAGGAGGTCCATTACCGCGACGTCACGACCTCCACCGGCAAGCCGTCGCGAGAGTGCACCGTCAAGGTCCGCTACCGCTTCCACGGTCCGGCCGGGGATTACATCGACTGTGTGACGCCGGGAGAGTCGATGGACTTCGGGGACAAGGGCGCACCGAAGGCGATGAGCGTCGCCTACCGCATCGCGCTGCTGCAGGCGCTGTGCCTGCCGACCGACGAGTCCGACGCGGACGCGCAGACCTACGAACGAGCGCCGACCCCGCCGCCGCGGCAGGAAGCGCCCGCCGACCTCGCCCGCGCCGCGCTGCGCGCCACCTGCACCGAGAACGGCTACGACCTGACGATCGTGGCGAACCGCTACAAGGCCCAGGCTGGTGGGACGGCGCTGCGGGAGGAGACCGACGCTGCGCGGATCGAGGCGTTCCGCCAGGCCCTGTCCGGGGTGCCGTCGCATGAGCTCGTCGCGACGAACGGGGCTCCGACGTGAGCGGGCAGCTCACCCCGAACGACGTGGCGCTGCAGCTCGCCCAGCTCTCCCGCGAGCTCGGTGCGTTGGTGGTCCGCATCGAGCACGCCGAACGCGAGGCGGTAAACGCCCGTGAGGACTACACGCTGAGCCTGTCGAAGGCGTTCCTGTCGGCTGAGGGTCCGATGGATGTCCGCAAACACCAGTCGATCGTGGACACCCACGCCGAGCGGCTCGCCGCCGAGACCGCGGAGGCCGTGGTCCGCGGGATCCGACGCCAGATCGATTCGGTGAAGGTGCGGATCGACGTCGGCCGGTCGGTCGGGGCCGTGGTCCGGTCGGAGATCACCTTGGCTGGCCGGGACGGGGCGGCGGCGTGAAGCGCGGCGGACCGCTGGCGCGGCGCACCCGACTCGCCGGCGGCAAGCCCCTGCGGCGGCGCGGCCCGTTGGAGCGGAGCAAGCCGAGGCCGCTGCGCTTCGGCCGGTCCCGGATCCCGCTGCTCCGTGAGGCCGTGCACGCCCGGGCCGGCGGGAGGTGCGACATCGGCGGTGGCCCGCTGCAGCTGAGCCGCTGCGAAGCCCACCACCGCAAGCTGCGCTCGCAGGGCGGCCCCGACGAGCTGGCGAACCTCCTGGTCACCTGCACGGCGTGCCATGCCCGGGCGCACGCGAACCCGGCGTGGGCGCGGGAGCGCGGCTACATCGTCGCGTCCCACGACGACCCCGCCACCCGGCCCGTGCTGCGCCACGGCCGCCGGTGGCAGCTACCGACCACCCACGGATGGGCGCCCGTTGAGGCGCCCCGAGACGAACGTGAGGCCGCCTGACATGGCGAACGAACCGGTTGTGACCTTGATCGGCAACTGCGCAGGCGAACCGGAGCTGCGCTTCCTGCCCTCCGGGGTGGCCGTCTGCAATTTCACCGTGGCCAGCACGCCGCGGGTGAAGCAGGGCGACCAGTGGGCGGATGGCGAGACGATGTGGGTTCGCTGCGCCGCCTGGCGGGAACTCGGCGAGCACACCGCCGAGTCGCTGGTGAAGGGCACCCGCGTGCTCGTGCAGGGCCGGCTCCGGGTCCGTTCCTATGACAAGGACGGCGAGAAGCGGACGTCGATCGAGATGGACGTCGACGCGGTCGGCCCGGAGCTGCGCTACGCCACCGCGAAGGTCAGCAAGGCCGAGCGCTCGGGCGCCGCCCGTCAGCAGCAGGCGGCGGCCGTGGACGACCCGTGGGCCGCCGCTCCGGGCGACGAACCGCCGTTCTGACCATGGAGACAGTGGATCCGCGCCGGCGGTTCAGCGCCGCCGAGCGAGCAGCGCTTTACCTGGCGGCGGGCGGTCGCTGCGTCGAGTGCGACGTCGAGCTTGACCGCGGCTGGCACTCCGACCACGTCGACCCGCACTCCCGCGGCGGCATCACCGACGTCATCAACGGCCAGGCGCTCTGCCCGCCGTGCAACCTCAAGAAGGGCAACCGAGTGGCCTACTTCGACTCGTTCCGACCGCGGCCGTTCCAGGCGAATGTCATCGAGGCCGTCCGCGACAACCACGCCGCAGGCAAGCGCGTCACCGTCGTCCTCGCCTCCCCCGGCTCCGGGAAGACCATCACCAGTCAGGCCACCGCCTGCCACATGTTCCGCGACGGCGTCATCGACTACGTGGTCACGCTCGTCCCTCGGATCACCCTCGCGCAGCAGTGCGAGCTCGACTGGCGGTCACCTGTCGTTTCCGAGCCGCGCCGGGCCATCCCGGAGGACTGGGCCGGGGACTTCCAGCTGTTCGACGCCGCTGGGCGGATCGAGTTCATCGAGCACACCCGCAACCGCACACCCCTTCTGCCGCCCGGCTCGCGCGGCCGCGGGGTGGTCAGCACCTACTCCTCGCTGGTGACCGCGCACGGGCAGACCGCGTTCGAGTCGTTCGCCCGGCAGCACGAGAGCCGGTTCCTGCTGGTCGCCGACGAGGCGCAGTTCTGCGGCGAGGAAGGCGACCGCGGCGGCGGCACCCGCGCCGGCGAGATGGTGAAGCTACTGCACCACTACTCCGCGCACACCCTGCTGATGACCGGCACCCCGTACCGCTCCGACAACTTCCCGTTGATCCTCGCCGACTACGGCGACAAGAACGAGCACGGGCTCCGACCGCTGCTCTCGGATGTGGAGTCGACCTACCAGGACGGAGTGCGCGAGGGATACCTGCGCACGTTCGAGGCGACGTTCATCGACGCCAAGGTGCGACGCCGGGAACAGGCGACCGGCACAGTCACCGAGTACGACCTGTCCCGCGACGGCACCGACCTCCGCGACGTGCTCCGTCGCGCCGATGTGTGGCAGCCCCTTGCTGATGCAGTCGTGTCGTCGGTGCAGGACAAGCAGCACCAGCACCCCGAACACCGCGGCCTCATCTCCTGCATGGACATGAACGAAGCCAAGGCTGTGCACCGATACCTGCGCGCCACCTACCCCACGCTGCGGGCGAGCATCGCCACCTCCGACGACGATGAGAACGCCCGACGAGCGTTGCAGGCGTTCAAGACCGACCCGGCCGACGTGCTCATCACCGTTCGGATGGCGTTCATCGGTTACGACTGCAAGTCGATCAGCGTCGTCGGCGTCCTCACCAACTACCGCGACCCCGGCCATCTCATGCAGCTCGTCGGTCGCGGTTTGCGCACCTGGGACAAGACGACGTTCAGCGAGCAGTCGTGCCGGATCATCGCGCCCGACGACCCGAAGATGCAGAACTTCATCAAAGTGATGCGGCAGGAGATGGCCGAAGGACTTCGGGAGCGCGCCGAGGTCACCGATCGGAATGAATCGGGCGGAGAGAACAACCAGCGGGACGAGCCGCTGTTCGTCGTCGACGACGCGCACGCCACCCGGGTGCGGGCGGTCAGTAACGACTCCGAGCTCGGCCACGAGCAGTTCGGCTTAGTCGACTCTGTCGCACGACAGCTGGGTATCACTGCCGATCGAACGGCGCTGCTCAGCTTCTTCGAGACGCTGACCAAGGCCGGCGTGCAGCAGGAGGCCCGCGGGGACTCGCCCGCCGAGAGCATGGCCGGGGTACACCGTCCGACTGGACCAGTGATGACCACGGACGAACGCATCGCGGCATTGAAGACCGAGACGTCGCAGATCATCAAGGACACCCTGTCGGACCGCGGGATCTACGCAGGTAGCTCGAACTACGGCGAGTACATGAAGGACTTCACGTTCGCGGTGAACGACCTTGCTCAATGCACGTCGGCGGGAGCAGTGACCGAGGATGACGCTCGCCGACGACGTGACGCGGCTTTGGAACTGCGCGGCAGGCCGACGTGACCACCCGCGAGGTCGGCAACCACCAGCTCACTCCCGACGCCATGCGCGCCTACCGTGCAGCGAAGGCGCTGCACCGCGACGGGGGGAGTCCGGCGAGCGCGTTCGGGTTGCTCGCGGCGATCGTGGAGGACCGCACCTGGGAGCGGTTGCGGGACAACTCCGACCGGCCATTCACCTCCTTCACGACGTTCATAGAGGCGCCTGAGCCCGGAGGGCTGGGCACCACGCGCGCTGAGCTGGTGAAGCTGCTGGCACTGCGCCACCCCCATGAAGACGGGGCCGAGTGGCGGGACCGGGCGCCCTGGTTGCGAACCACGGTTGCTGGACTCCTCGCGGGAGACGTCGAGGCTGGACCCCGGCGTGGTGCGACTGGCCGGGGCCGAGATAGGTCCGGTGCCACCGTACCTAATAACGAACGTGGCACCTCGCTGGATCTGGTCGCCCGTCTGAAGCGCGATGACCCCGAACTCGCCGCTCGTGTCGTAGCCGGTGAGGTCACCGCGAATGCCGCTGCCCGCGAGAAGGGGTGGCGCAGGCCCCGGATCGTGCTCACCTCCCCGGCATCGGTGGCGATCAGGTTGCGGCAGTACTTCACGCCCGACCAGGTCGCTGAACTCCGTGCGCTGCTGGACGACCCGTGACCGCCCCGCTCGATGAGTGGCGGGTATGCGCCCGTCCTGTCACGACCGGCAAGGGCCGCGGCTGTACCTGCCTATCCCATGACCCGACTGCCCGGCGGGTCATCGAAGCACTCACCCGACTCAACCATCGCGACGACGAAGAAGGAGGTGCCGCTGTGACCGCTCCCCAAGCCGCCCGCCGCGTCACCGGAACGGCGGCCCCCTGATGCGCATCCGCTCGATCCGCCCCGAGTTCTGGCGCTCCGATGACATCGCAGCCCTCTCCCGTGAGGATCGGCTGCTGTTCATCGGCCTCTGGTCCTACGTCGACGACAACGGCGTCGGCCTGGACGACTACCGCCTGGTCGCCGCTGATCTGTTCCCCCTGGAGGAAGATCAGAAGGAGGTCCGCGACTATGTTCGCGAAGGTCTCGCGAGACTGTCGCGAGCCTTGTTGGTGGTCCGATACGAGGTCGCCGGCAAGGCCTATCTGTTCATCCCGACCTGGGACAAGCACCAGCGGGTGGACCGACCCGGCCAGAGCCGGTATCCGCGCCCTTCCGGCGACGACAAGCCGCCGACCAGCGGAAACGCCGACTGCGACGGATTGTTCGATGGACTCTCGCGACAGACTCGCGACAGTCTCGATGCTGGAGAAGGGGAGAAGGGGAGAAGGGTAAGTACTTCGGCCACCGCTACCGCGGCGGCCAAGCGCGACGCGGCGAGGAGGTTCGACGAGTTCTGGGCCATCTACCCCCGGAAGATCAAAAAAGAGGACGCCCGGAAGGCGTGGCGCCAGGTGCTCGCCCGCAAGGTCGAACCGGACCGGGTGATCGCCGCCGCCCGCGCCCACGTCCAACGCTGGGCGGCGACCGGCCGAGAGACCCAGTTCATCCCCTACCCCGCCTCCTGGCTGCGCGCCGGGTCCTACGACGACGAACCCGAACAGACCCACCTCACCGTCGTCCCCGCACTGCCCGCCGACCCGGACGGCGCCATCGGTGAGCTCCGCTCCCGCGCCGCGGCGATCGAGGCCGCCCGGCTGATCGGGATCGCCTACATCGAGTCGCCGCTACCGCCGTCCGACCCGACCCCGCCCCGGGAGTGGTCCCGGGCCAGGGCGGTGGAGTTCATCGACGCGCACGCCGACGATCTCCGCGCGGCACTCGCCGGACGGAGGGCGGCCGGGTGAACGACGCCGGCGAGATCACCGAACTGGAGCTCCGCTCGGACGCCTCGGAGAAGGCGCTGCTCGGCGCGGTCGCCTACGAGCCCGACGCCCTCGCCGGGGTCCTGGCCGCGCTGCCCGGCACCGACTTCTACGACCCGCACCGCGGCGCCGTGTGGGACGCCTGCCGCGCCCTGTCCGCCGAGCGCCGGGCCATCGACCCAACCTCGGTGGCCCGCCAACTCGCCGCCCACAGCGCCCTGACGACGAGCACCCGCGCGGTCGTCGGGCGGGAGCTGCTCAACGCCGCACCGGCGGCGCACGCGGCCCGCCACGCCGACGCCGTCGCCGACCTCGCCCGCCGCCGCGAGCTGCTGCGCGCGATCGCCCGGGCCCGCTCAGCCGCGGCGCACCACCCCGGCACCGCGTCGGACGCCCTGACCGCTGCCCGCGCCGAGCTGGACGCGGTCGCCGGCCCGCAGCAGGAACACGACGCCCCGCTGCCGTGGAGCGAGCTGATCGACGAGTTCGAGCGCGCGCACGCCCCTGGCGGGTCACGGCCCGGGATCCCATCGCCGTGGTGGGAACTGGATCAGGTGCTCGGCGGGCTGTTCGGCGGGCGGGTGTACGTGTTCGGTGGCCGACCCGGGGTGGGGAAGTCGACCGCGGCACTCAACATCGCGATGCATGCGGCGGCGGAGTCCCGCAAGCAGGTGCTGGTGATCTCCCGGGAGATGCCGACCCTCGACGTGACGGGCCGGCTCCTCGGCGCCGGCGCCGAGGTACCGCTCACTGAGATCAACTCACGGTCGGTGTCCGACGTGGGTAGGGCCCGGATCCGCGACTACGTCAAGCGGGTCGGCGCCCCGCCGATCTCGGTGGACGCCCGGCCCCGCAGCCTCGCCGGGATCCGCGCTCTCGCCCGCCGCCGACACCACCGCCGCGGCCTCGACGTCCTCGTCGTGGACTACGTCCAGCTGGTCCGCACCGACACCCCGGCCCGGTCCCGGGAACAGGAAGTCGCGGAGGTCTCCCGCCAGCTCAAGGAACTCGCGCTCGAGCTGGACTGCGTCGTGGTGCTCCCGGCGCAGTTGAACCGGGAGTCCGGCAAACGCGCCGACCCCCGCCCGACGATGTCGGACCTGCGCGACTCGGGTCAGCTCGAGCAGGACGCCGACGCGGTGGTTCTGTTGCATCAGCCGCGCACCGATGCCGGCGACCCGACCGGTCAAATCCTGATGATCGTCGACAAGAACCGGCACGGCCCGCGCGCGGAGGTCTCGCTGCGCTGGCACGGCGGCTACGGGTCGATCGGATGAGCCGCGCCGCGGAACGACCGTCGCTGGCCCCGGCGGCGCGGGCGCTGCTGACCACCGATGCGCGGTTCCCGCGGGTGGGGCCGACCCCAGAGGAGAGCGACGTGGCCACGGTCCTCGGCGTGATCGAGGCCGAGCACCAGGGCGACGCCGACGACCCCGGCCCGGACGGTTCCTGGGGGCGCTGCATCGGCTGCGGCCAGCGGTGGCCATGTGAGCGTTTCGCCGACGGTGAAGCGCTGGCGGTGGAGTACCTGGGCCGTGCCGCCGACCGGGTCTACCAACGCGCGCGGACCGCGATGAACGCCGCGCAGCCACCACTCACGCCGAACCCCGAAGGGACTCCACCCCGATGACCACCACCGACCCCACCCCACTCCGCCGCAACCCCCGTCCCGCTGACGCGCTGGCCCGGCTCGAAACCTGGCTCGCCCGGCAGGAACAGGCGGGGGCGTCGCACGTCCCGATCGTCGAGGTCCGCCGCCGCGCCGGTCTGCGCACCCTCCCGGTGCGGGTGGCGTCGTGACCCGCGGTGTCGACCCGTTCGCCGCGGCGGTCGAGTTCCTCGCCGTCCCGGGCCGGGCCGAACGGGTCCTCGGGGCGCATCACGACGACGGCCGCGGCCGGTGCGCCGGCTGCTGCACGTGTGCGGTGCCGTGGCCGTGTGTGGTGGCCCGCCTCGCCCGCCACGCCATCACCGGTCGTCGTCCGCCATCGCGCACGGGGGCAAACACCCCTCGATAACAGCCCGTGCGCCGCCGAACACGACCAGCCGCGTGTCACCCGACCCCCCGATCGCTCAGACCCCGACCGAAGATGTTTCCGACGCAACTATCGAGAGTGGACGAACCATGGCCGACACGATCACCTGCGGTGGCTGCACCGCCACCTGGACCGCACCCGGCGCCGCCCATTGCTCCGGATGCCATAGATCGTTCTCCGGGGTCGGGCTGTTCGACGCCCACCGCTCCCAGTACGGCGAACGCGGCGCCTGTCTCGACCCAGCCACCCTCACTGTCAAACACGGCCACCGGGCAGGCGAACCGCTCATGTACTACCGCGCCGGCATGTGGCGCGGACCCGAAAGCACCGACGAGCAGAAGGCGGCGCTGAGCGCGCTCCGTCCTGTCGACGATAACGAGGACGCCGCGTGATCGCCGTCGACCCGCTCGCGCACCGCCTCGCGGAAGTCCTCACCGCCGCCCAACACCGCTGGCGCACCACCCGCAGCTGGGGCGCCATCTGCACCCCACCCATCCCCGCCGGGCTGCTCGACGAGGTCGCCGCCGGGCTCGCCCCCGTCCTACGCGAGCTCGCCCGCGAAGCCGCCCAAGAGCACGTCGGCGGCCCGTGCGCAACCTGCGGGAACCAGTGATCAACTCCCGACGAAAGTGGTGGTACCCGTGAACATCCACACGCTGATCCGTGAGACGGAGCGGGCGCACCCAGACACCGACCCGCGTGAGGTCGCGGCGAAGGTCTGGGCCGCCGTACCCGCCGCCGACGTCGCCGTGCTCGACCTCCTAGAACCGCTGGTCGCGCACGCCCGCCGCAACCGGCTCCGTGAGACGGTGGAACGCCCCGCCGTCCGCGGCCGGCTCCGCCTCGCGAAGCCCCCGCACGCCCGGTGGGCGCCCCGCAACAGCCGCACCCACCGCGAATGGCTCAACACCGACGAGGGCCGCGCCCACCTGGAGCGGCGGGCCGCCGAAGAAGCCGCCGAGCAGGAGTGGCAGCAGCGCATCACCCGCGAGGGCGCCGCCGCCGTCTACACGGAGTGGGACGCCCGCGTGCGGGCCCGGCACGTCGAGCGGCTGACCGCCGAGATCAGACTCGAACTCACCGCGGAGCTGCTCTCCATGCCGGTGCCTGACGGCGACAGCGGGCACGTGCCGTTCGGTGAGATGACCGCCGAGCAGCACATGCGCCGCGCCGAGCGTCTCGCCGCGCACACCGACGGGATAGGGGAGACCATCGCGCTGCACCTGGAGGCGGCGCGGATGCTCGTGGCCGACCCCGAGCGCGGCCCGGTCGCCTGCCTCGACGAGCTGCTCCGGCGCAGGGGCGGCGCGGCATGACCGACGAACCCGAACTGGAGCCCCCCCAGGCGGAGGACGAGCCCACCCAGGCGGTCGTGTACCGGTACGGCACCGACCCGCGCACTCCGATCCCCCCTGAGGTCGACGAACAGCTCGTGCTCGTGCACTCGCTACGCCACGACCTCGTCACGATCGAGGAAGTCCACGAGGAGGCTCGCCGCGAGCTCCAATCCACCGACATCACGGTCGCCGCCGCCGAGGACAAGCTCGCGGCGGCGCAGCTCACCCTCGACACCCTCATCGAACGCGCGAAGACCGAACGGGTCACCGACAGGTCGAAGCGGACCCGCCCGTCAACCGCGGCGCTGATAGCGGAGGCCCGGGCGGCGCGGAAACAGGCCCGGGAGGACCGCAAGGCGGCGGTCGCCGCGGCCCGGGCCCGGCTCCGCCCGGCGGAGAAAGCCCTGCGGGAACAGCGGGACGCCGCGGTGAAGGCCACCTACCGCCCCTACTGCGACCGCGGCCTGCACTGGGCGACGTGGAACGACGTCATCATGCACCACCGTATCTCCCGGGGGCAGGTGATCCGGGCCCGCACACAAGGCCACCCGGCGCGGCACCGCCGCCCGCGGCGCCGCGACGAAGGCACCATCTCCGTGCAACTCCAGTGGCAGTCCGGGATGCCGCGACGCGCGCGCACCCCGCAGCTACTCGCCTCCGGCGGAGGCCGCTGGAGCAACACGCTCCAGTTTCGCGGGCAGGGCCGCGGCGCCGTGGTGCGGTGGTACGTCGGCGGCGGCCGGCACGTCACCATCCCCGTGGTCGCGCACCGGCCGCTACCCGAGGCCGCGGACGTGGCCCACGCCCGCCTCACCGTGTGGCGCGAAGCGGGCCGCCGCCGCCTTGCCGTGTCTATCACCTGCTATGTCCCGGTGCCCACCGACCCGGACCCTGACCTACCCGCCGTGATGGTCGCGCCGCGCTGGCACCGCCGCCGCGGCGGCCAGCTCGTCGCCGCCGAGTGGGAATCGACTGCGCCGCTACCCCCACCGCCGGCCGACCTAGACGCGGTCGTCGTCGACCCCGGCGGCTGCACCGGGCTGGTCCTCACCCCCGGGCGGGGCACCGAGGGCCGGCTGGTCGCCGCGGAGAAACTCCGGTCGGTCCGCGACCAGCACCTTGACACGACGCGGGCGGCGCTGTGCTTGGCGCTGTCCGGGATGCCCGCACACGTCCTCGGGCTCCCCGAGCACGTCACCGCCGACGACACGGGCCGGCCCCGCTCGGCGGCCCAGGTGGTGGCGGCGTGGCGGGCCCCGGCGCGGTTCGCCGCGCTGTGCCTGCGGTGGCGCACCGGCGGGGCACCCGACGGGTTGGGGGAGACCGCCGCCATGCTGGAGCGGTGGCGCCGCGTCGACCGGGCCCGCTGGGAGGCGGAAACCCATATGCGGCGGCGCGCTGTCGCGCACCGCCGCGACACCTACCGGCGGGCGGCGGCGTGGCTGACAGAATCGTGCTCGCGGGTCGACGTGGCGGCGGTCCCGGTCGCTGACCTGACCCGGCACCCGGCGATCGGCGCGGCCGTCGCCGGGTCGACCGAGCAGGCGGACGCGGCGCGGCGGCAACGCCAGATCGCGGCCCCCTCGGATCTGACCGGGGCCGTCAAGGTGGCGTGCCGGGCCCGCGGTGTCGCGAGCGGCGAAGTTCGGGCGTCGCCGCCGGGGGCCGCTCGCGGGCAGGTAGGCACCGATGCGGCGACGTGACCCGGCCTGGTGGGGTGCCCGCGGTCGGGGTTCGCGCGGGGACCGCTCGCGTCGATCTCCGTATCTGCTGGTCGGGAAGGCCGGTACGATGGAGCCGGTTCCAATGCCCGCGCGGGGGCTTCATACCCGCGACGACCGGGAGGCCGCGCCGCTGCGGGTCGCGGCCGTCGGGTTCCAATGCCCGCGCGGGGGCTTCATACCCGCGACGGGGCCACCATCGCCGAGGCGGTGACGCACGGTTCGGGGTTCCAATGCCCGCGCGGGGGCTTCATACCCGCGACGTCAACACGACGAAGGTGTGCGACGGCTCGAAATGGGTTCCAATGCCCGCGCGGGGGCTTCATACCCGCGACACCGTGTCCCGACCTTGGGCGCGGGGAGCACGTAGGGTTCCAATGCCCGCGCGGGGGCTTCATACCCGCGACAGGGCGTTGCTGCGGGTGTTGCACCCCGACACCGCCACGGTTCCAATGCCCGCGGGGGGCTTCATACCCGCGACGCGACGAACTCGCGACGAGCTCGCGAAACCAAAGGACGGTTCCAATGCCCGCGGGGGGCTTCATACCCGCGACGCGCCGGACTCCGCGACGGACCAACCCGCGACATACCCGCGATACGGATATCGCCGCCGAGAAACGGAGGAATCGGTGAGTAGCCCCGCCGAACAAGGCGCCCCCCCCGCCCGCAGCGCCGCGCAACGCGGCCGGGCAAATAGGCGTCGAGGTCACGATTCTGAGCGCGCCCTCGCCCGCTGGCTCCGCAGCAACGGCTTCGGGCAGGCCGAACGCGCCGTCCGCACCGGGTTCCGCACCGCCGACCGCGCCGCCCCCGACCCCGGTGACATCACCGGCACCCCGGGGATCGTGTGGTCGGTCAAGG
>Ga0247698_1000062_pt1 | contig 13155 bp, 11 predicted proteins | sample 21W_NmetaG_FD_197430 | JGI IMG/M metagenome (GOLD analysis project Ga0247698, IMG submission 197430) | Soil microbial communities from hillslope of Landscape Evolution Observatory, University of Arizona, Oracle, AZ, United States - 2-1-W_N | ecosystem: Engineered > Artificial ecosystem >...
GTGCTGGTCACGGGCACGAGCGTGTTCGTGATGGCCGGCAACCGCGAGCCGGGCGCCCCCATGACGGGGTCGCTGCCCGACACGCCCGCCGGCAACCTCCAGCTCGCCCACGAGCTCGACGCCCAGGGCCAGGCCCTGGAGGCGCTCAAGCTTTACGACCGGGTGCTGGCCGCCGACCCCGCCAACGTGGAGGCCCTCACCTACCGGGGCTGGCTGCTGAAGCGGGCCGGCCTCGTCGACGACGCCCAGGCCTCCCTCGACCGGGCCATCGCCCTCAACCCCTCTTATCCCGACGCCCACTTCTTCAAGGGCATGCTCCTCTACCAGGACCGGGGCGAGCTGGCCGCCGCCGTGGCCGAGTTCGAGACCTACCTCGCCTCCAACCCGCCGCCCGCCACGGTGGAGGCGGTCCAGGGGGTGCTCGACCGGGCCCGGGCCGACCTGGCCGCCGCCACCGCCACCACGACCACCGCCCCCGCGGGCTGACGAAATTCGAGCGCGGCTGGACCGCGCACGCCCTACGGTTCCCACGTAGGTGACCCGCATGCCAGACCAGTCCTCACTCGCCATCGAGGCCACCGGCCTCACCAAGTCCTTCGGGGACACCCTCGCCGTCGACGGCGTGGATCTGGCCGTCCGCCGGGGGACGGTCTATGGCGTGCTCGGCCCCAACGGGGCGGGCAAGACCACCACCATCCGCATCCTCGCCACCCTCATCCGCCCCGACGCCGGCACCGCCCGGGTGCTGGGCCACGACATCGTCGACGAGGCCGACGCGGTGCGGGGCGCCATCAGCCTCACCGGCCAGCTCGCCTCGGTCGACGAGGACCTCACCGGCCGCGAGAACCTCGTGCTGATCGGCCGCCTCCTCGGGCTGAAGCGGGCGGCGGCCAACGAGCGGGCCGCCGAGCTGCTGGCCGCGTTCGGGCTGTCGCCCGCCGCCGGGCGGCTCGTCAAGCACTTCTCAGGGGGCATGCGCCGGCGGCTCGACATCGCCGCCAGCATCGTGGTCACCCCCCAGCTGCTGTTCCTCGACGAGCCCACCACCGGCCTCGACCCCCGCTCCCGCAACCAGGTCTGGGACATCGTGCGGGCCTTCGTGGCCGAGGGCACCACCATCCTGCTGTGCACCCAGTACCTGGAGGAGGCCGACCAGCTGGCCGACGGCATCGCCGTGATCGACCGCGGCCGGGTCATCGCCGAGGGCACGCCCGCCCAGCTCAAGGCGTCCATCGGCGGCGGGTCCCTGCGGGTGCGCCTCCTCGACCCCGACCAGCGCCAGCAGGCCCAGCAGACGCTGACCCGGCTGCTGGGGCCGGTGTCCCTCGAGCCCGATCCCGCCGCTCTGGTGGCTCACGGCCCTCACCCCGAGCGGGCCGCCGCCGCGGTGGCCGAGCTGGCCCGCCAGGGCATAGCCGTGGCCGGCTTCTCGCTGGGCCAGCCCAGCCTGGACGAGGTGTTCCTGGCCCTGACCGGCCACCCCGCCGACGACGGGGCCGGCGTCGACGACGAGATCGAGGAGGGGCAGGCGGTATGAGCATGAGCAAGACGGTCAACGGCGACCTGGGGACGACGGCCGACGCCGCTGCCGTCCGCCGGGCCATCTCCTCCACCCCCCGGCCGCCCCGGCCCACCCCCGCGTCGGCGGCGCTCACGTTCGGCTGGCGGGCCATGCTCAAGGTCAAGCACGTCCCCGAGCAGTTGCTCGACGTCACCATCACGCCGGTCATGTTCGTGCTCATGTTCACCTACATGTTCGGGGGGGCGGTGGCGGGGTCGACGGCCGAGTACCGCGACTACCTGCTGCCCGGCCTCCTCGTGATGTCGGTGCTGTTCACCACCGTCTACTCGGGCGTTGCCCTCAACACCGACGTCACCAAGGGGGTGGTCGACCGCTTCCGCTCACTTCCGGTTTGGAGGCCGGCCCCCCTCCTCGGCACGATGCTGGGCGACACCGCCCGCTACGTCGCCAACGGCACCGTCCTGTTGCTGCTCGGCTTCGCTCTCGGTTTCCGGCCCGGCGCCGGCCTCCCGGGTGTGCTCGCCGCCCTGGCCGTCACCGTTCTCTTCGCCTTCGGGCTCTCGTGGGTGTTCACCACCCTCGGGCTCGTGCTGCGCTCGCCCAGCGCGGTGATGAACGCCGGCTTCATGGCCATATTCCCCCTGACGTTCCTGTCCAACGTTTTCGTCGACCCCCAGACCCTGCCCCGGCCGCTGGAGGCGTTCGTCAACGTCAACCCCATGTCCACCCTGGCCACCGTGTCGCGGGGCCTGATGGAGGGCCACGCCAGCGGCGGCGACGTGCTGCTGGTGCTGGCGGTGGCGGCCGTGCTGACCGCCGTGTTCGCCCCGCTGACCACCAAGCTCTACCGCAAGGGCTGATCCCGCGGCCCGGGTGGCCTTGTATGGGGCAGACTTCCCCCCATGATCGGCCTCATCATCGGATGGATCATCACCGGCCTGATCGTCGGCGCCCTCGGGCGGCTGGCGATCCCAGGCCCCAACCCCATGAGCATCGGCAAGACGATCCTCATCGGCATCGGCGGCGCCTTCGTGGGGGGCATCGTCGGCTACGCCATCGGCCTGGGCGCCTTCGGCTCCTACGTCGTGGCCGTGCTGGCCGCCGCCGGCATCGTGTACTTCCTCGAGAAGCGCAACGTCACCCGGCCGCTCTAGCCGGGTGCGACCGGCGGGTGGTGATGTCGATCAACCACCGAATCGGTGGTTGATCGACATCACTTCGACCAGTCTCGCTACAGGCGGGTGCGGCGGCGGGCCAGGCCGGTGACGACCTGGCGGAAGAGGCGGTTGGGCCAGTAGAGGCCGGGAAAGTGGCGCTGCACCTCGAGCAGCAGCATGGCGTTGTCGACGGCCGACTGCTCGATGAGACCGTCGACCTCGGCGGTGGCGTCGGTGGTGCGCATCACGAGGAAGGTGCCCCAGGCCCGGGCCCGCCAGGCCTCGATCAGCCGGCTGGCGAAGGCCTCGTCGCGCTGGCCCAGAACGGCGTTGAGGACGTGCAGCACCGCGTCGTAGTGGTCGGCCACCGCCGCCTGCACCAGCTTGACCGACTGGGCCAGCACGGTGTTCAGGGCGGCGTTGTCGAGGCGGTAGGGCTCCAGCTCCTCGGCCGACAGGCCCCGGGGGATGGTGGCATCGAGGGAGTGGGGCAGGTCGAAGTTGATGTGGGCGTTCATGCCCAGCAGCGCGTCCTGCATGATGAACGTCTGCTTCCGGCCCGCCGCCTCGAAGGGCACCTGCCAGGGCAGGGCGCACCGGCCCGTGCGCTCGTAGCTGTCGAAGGCGTCGAAGTAGCGGTGGGCGAAGTCGCAATCGATCTCCACGATCCACCCCGGGTTGGCGAACAGGCCCGGCTTCCGGGTGGCGGCGAGGATGTGCTCGGTGGTGGCCAGGTAGGTCTTGGCGAACACCGCCCGCCAGTCGCCGGCGCGGTGGAGGTCGAGCCAGCGGGCCCTCATCTCGTCGATGACGGCCTCGATGGTGGTGGTACGCCCCTCCCCGCTCACCCCCGGGACGCTACCGAACGGCCGCCCGCTGGCTAACCTCGGCCCGGCCATGGAACCTCCTGAGGAGTTCCTACCCAAGCCCGGTGCCAGCGGCGACCGGCCGCCCCGGCGGCCCCGCACCATGGCCGACCTGAAGTTCACCCCCCAGCCCGAGACCCGCTGGTTCGACCCCCGGGTGTTGGCCAAGTCGGGGATGCGGGTGGTGCTGTCGGGGGCGTTCGGGCAGTTCCTCGACAAGCGGGAGCTGCAGGCCGATCTCGACCAGGCGCCCATCGCCCACCACCGCGACCGCCCCGAGATGTGGTTCGACTTCGTCTCCGACACCGGCGACGGCTTCGACCCCACCTACACCGTCGCCTGGCTCGCCTCCCAGCGGGAGCTGGTGCTGCCCAGCGGCGAGCGGCTGCCCCGGGGCCAGGTGCTCGTTCTGGGCGGCGACGAGGTCTACCCCTTCGCCACCGCCGACGCCTACGAGCAGCGGTTGAAGGGGCCCTTCGAGGCGGCCCTGCCGTGGGTGGACGAGGACAACCCCGACCTCCTCGCCGTCCCCGGCAACCACGACTGGTACGACGGGTTGACCAGCTTCATCCGCCTGTTCTGCCAGGGGAAGTGGATCGGCGGCCGCCTCACCCGCCAGCGCCGCAGCTACTTCGCCGTCCAACTGCCCAACCGCTGGTGGCTGTGGGGCATCGACATCCAGCTCGACACCTACATCGACGAGCCTCAGCTGGCCTACTTCGACGCTGTCGACGTGCGGCCCGGCGACCGGGTCGTGCTCTGCACGGCCACCCCGGCCTGGATCGAGGGCAGCGACTCCCGCGGCTTCAAGAACCTTGCCTTCCTGGAGCGCAAGCTCATCCGCCCCAAGGGCGCCCGCCTGGTGCTCAGCCTCTCCGGGGACAAGCACCACTACCAGCACCACGCCGGCGACGACGGCACCCACAAGGTCACCGCCGGCGGGGGCGGCGCGTTCCTGCACCCCACCCACGCCCATCCCGAGAGCTCGCTGGTCATCGACATCGGAGGCGCCAACGGCCACCCTCCCCAGGTGTTCACGCCCGTCTGCGCCTATCCCGACCGCCGGCGGTCCCGCCGCATGGCGTGGTGGGCGGTGGGGCTGCCCCGCTGGAACTGGCTGTTCACCCTCGTCCCCGCCGTGGTCTACGTGCTGCTGGGGTTCTCCAGCCAGTTCTCCCTGCGGGCCTTCGAGCAGGCGGGGCCGATCGAGGCCGCCGCTCCCGGCTTCGGCTGGTCCGACGTGCTGCGGGGCCTGGTCAGCAACCCCGTCTCGGTCCTCATCCTCATCGCCTTCCTGGGCGGGCTCTCCGGTTTCGCCAAGCCGTCGCCGCGGGGGCCGCGCTCCGCCCGGGCCCGGATCGCGGTCAAGTGGACCATGGCCGGCTTCCACCTCGTCCTGCACGTGGCCGCCGTCACCGTCGTGGGGCTGGTGGCGGTCCGGGGGGCGCTGGCCCTGTTCGAGGGCAACGGGGTGGGGTTCACCGCCGTGCTGCTCGCCACCATGGCGGTCCTGGGCGGGTTCGCCGGCGCGGCCGTCACCGGCCTCTACCTGGCCATCTGCTGCGCCGTGTTCAACGCCCACGGCAACGAGGCGTTCTCCGCCATGCGCCTCACCGGCTACAAGAACTTCCTGCGCCTCCACCTCGACGCCCGCGGCGACCTCACCGTCTACCCCCTCGGCGTGCACCGGGCCCACAAGCGGTGGAGGCTTGACCCCGACAACGCCGACGAAGCATCGTGGCTCGCGCCGGAGGGCCGGGCGCCCATCGCCCAGCTGATCGAGCCGCCCTTCACGCTCCGCTGATGACCGACACCCACTTCGACACCATCGTCGTCGGCTCCGGCTTCGGCGGCGCCGTCACCGCCTACCGCCTGGCCGACGGCGGCCAGCGGGTGTGCCTGCTGGAGCGGGGCAAGGCCTACCCGCCCGAGTCGTTCCCCCGCCGCCCCCACGAGCTCTCCCGCAACTTCTGGGACCCCAGCCGGGGCTACCACGGCATGTTCAACGTGTGGTCGTTCCGGGGGATCGAGGCGCTGATCGGGGCCGGCCTAGGCGGCGGCTCCCTCATCTACGCCAACGTGCTGCTGCGCAAGGACGAGCGCTGGTTCGTCACCGACAGCCCCGTAGACGGCTCCTACGAGCACTGGCCGGTCACCCGGGCCGACCTCGACCCCCACTACGACGCCGTCGAGAAGATGATGGACGCCCAGCGGTTCCCCTTCGGCCAGCCCGGCTACGCGTCGCCCAAGACGGCGGCCATGCAGGACGCGGCCGCCACCCTGGGTTTGGAGTGGGCCCTGCCGCCGCTGGCCGTCAGCTTCTCGCCCCGCCCCGGCGCCCCCCCGGTCGTCGGCGAGGCCATCGAGACGCCCGAGTACGGGAACCTCCACGGGAAGCTGCGCACCACCTGCCGGCTGTGCGGCGAGTGCGACCTGGGCTGCAACTACGGGGCCAAGAACACCCTCGACCACAACTACCTGTCGGCCGCCGCCTTCAAGGGCGCCGACATCCGCACCCGCTGCGAGGTGCGGCGGATCAGCCGCCGCCCGGGCGGCGGCTACGCCGTGGGCTACGTCGTGCACAAGCCCGAGCGGGAGGGCGTTCCCACCGACACGGCCAAGCTGCCGGTGGTCACCGTCACCGCCGACCGCCTCGTCGTCAGCGCCGGCACCCTGGGCTCGCCCTTCCTCCTCATGCGCAACCGCTCCCAGTTCCCCCACCTCTCCAAGGCTCTGGGCACCCGGTTCTGCGGCAACGGCGACCTGCTCACCTTCCTCATCCGGGCCACCCAGATGCACGATGGCAAGCGGGTGCCCCGGGTGGTGGACGGGAGCCACGGGCCGGTGATCACGAGCTACATCCGGGTGCCGGACGCCGTCGACGGCGGCACCGGCCGGGGCTTCTACGTGGAGGACGCCGGCTACCCGGTGTTCCTCGACTGGATGGTGGAGTCGACCACCCTTCCCTACAAGGCCTCCCGGGTGGCGCGATTCGCCCTCCGGCGGCTGCTGGCCAGGCTCACCAGCAACCCCCGATCCGACTTGAGCGCCGAGATCGGCTACATCTTGGGGCCGTGCACCATGTCGTCGGGCTCCATGCCGCTGCTCGGGATGGGGCGCGACGTGCCCGACGGCACCATGCGCCTGAAGCGGGGCAAGTTCCTCGACATCGACTGGACCACCCGCACCTCCCAGGAGTACTTCGACCGGGTCAGGGCGACCATGGCGGCGATGGCGGAGGCGCTGGGGGCCGACTTCAGGGACAACCTGCTCTGGTACCTCAAGCGGGTCATAACCGTGCACCCGCTGGGCGGCTGCCCGATGGGGCGTACCGAGGCCGAGGGGGTCGTCGACCCCTACGGGCAGGTCTTCAACTACCCGGGGCTGTACGTGGCCGACGGGTCGGTCATGCCCGGGCCGGTGGGGCCCAACCCGGCCCTCACCATCGCCGCCTTCGCCGACCGCATGTCCACCCGCATCCTCGAGGGGGCTGAGGCCCGATGAGCACTGTCGAGTTCACCGAGGAGATGAAGGGCTACGTCACCCTGGGCGAGACCGACTTCCAAAAGGGGTTCGACCAGGGCAAGCGGCACGGCACCTTCCTCATGTTCCACCTCACGATCGTGGCCGACGACGTCGACGCCTTCGTCGACGACCCCCGCCGGGAGGCGGCGGCCCGGGGGTGGGTCCGCTGCGACGCCCTGGGCGGCAAGCTGGCCGTCGAGGAGGGCATCTTCAACCTCTTCGTGGACACCGACGACCCCGCCCTCAAGCACATGCTCTACCGGCTCTACTTCGCCGACGGCTCCGGCCACCCCCTCACCCTCAGCGGGTTCAAGCTGGTCAAGGACGGCCGCGGCTTCGACCTGTGGCCCGACACGTCAACCCTGTACACCCGCGTCCTGGCCGGCCACGTGGACGCCGAGGGCGAGCCCTCGGCCGAGGTGACGGCGGCCGGCATCATCAGGATCCGCCCGCTCGACTTCGCCCGCCAGCTGACCACGTTCCGGTCGAGGGGCGGCAGCCTCAGGGACCGGGCCCGCGCCCTCGTCAAGTTCGGGCGCCTGTTCCTGGGCGATCTCTGGAGGATCTACGGCGGCAGGGCCAGGAGATCGGCCGATGCGTCGGCCGGGGTGGAGTAGGTGGACGGGCCCCCGCCGCGGCCGCAGCGCGAGACCGACGCCGAGCTGGGCTTCACCCCCAGGCCGGCGGTGCGGTGGCTGTCGCCGCGCGAGCTGCTGGCCACCGGCACGCGCGTGCTGCTCTCGGGCATCTTCGGCGCCTACTCCGACAAGCGGGAGCTGCAGGCCGCCCTCCAGCGCTGCGAGCCCTTCGACTACACCGGCGACTCGGAGGTGTGGATCGACTACGTGTCCGACCTGGGCGACGGGTTCGCCCCCACCTACCACGTGGCCCGCCAGCTGGCCGACGAGAAGCTCGACGTGGTGGGGGTGGACGGGGAGACGGTGCCCACCGAGGCCGGCAAGATCCTCCTGATGGGCGGTGACCAGGTGTACCCGACGGCATCCAAGGCCGAGTACGAGGACCGCCTGGTCGGGCCCTACCGGGCCGCCCTGCCGTGGAGCTACACCGAGCGCCACCTCTACGCCATCCCCGGCAACCACGACTGGTACGACGGCCTCACCGCCTTCATCCGCGTCTTCTGCCAGCACGACTGGATCGGGGGCTGGCAGACCCAGCAGCCCCGCAGCTACTTCGCCCTGCAGCTCCCGCACCGGTGGTGGCTGTTGGGGATCGACATCCAGTTCGACAACTACATCGACGAGCCGCAGCTGCAGTACTTCGACCGGGTGGTGGGCGCCGAGCTGGAGGCGGGCGACTCGGTGATCCTGTGCTCGGCCAAGCCCAGCTGGGTCAAGAGCAACCTCGACCACCCCGAGGCCTTCGTCAACCTCGACTACTTCGTGCGCAAGGTGGTATCTCGCCGCAAGGCGCACGTCCGCCTCTACCTCACCGGCGACACCCACCACTACGCCCACTACGAGGAGGTGGGGGGCCACGATCGCCACCTCATCACCGCCGGGGGCGGGGGCGCCTACCTCTCCAACACCCACCACCTCCCCTCCGAGCTGGAGCTGCCCCCGCCCGGCTCCCGCGACCCGGGCAAGTCCAACCCGTCGAGCCGGTACCGCCTGGAGGCCTCGTTCCCCAGCCGGGAGCGGTCGCTGAAGATGCGCAAGGGGATCCTCGACCTGCCCTTCGAGAACGTGGGTTTCTGGGGCCTGTCGGCCGGGCTGTTCATGGCCTTCGGCTGGATAGTCGCCTCCGCCCTGCGTGGCGGCGGGGTGAGCGTGGCGGCCCTCCTCAAGGACCTCACGTCCATGGACATCGTCCAGGTGCTGCTGCGCTCGACCCTGGGCGTGGGCGCCATGCTCGTGCTGGTGTGGGCCCTGGCCACCTTCACCCAGAAGGACGCCGCCCTCAAGCGCTGGTTGCTGGGCGGGGTCCATGCCCTGTTGCAGTTCGTGGCCATCGTGGCCTCCATCCGCTTGGCGGCGTGGGCCCTGTCCGGCCTCGACGGCCCTGCCTTCTGGGTGCTGTTCTTCGGGTTGCTGGGGGCAGGAGGCGGGTTGTTGGGGAGCATGGTGACGGCCGTGTACCTGTACGTGGCCGACCACTTCGGCTGCAACAGCAACGAGCTGTTCGCGGCCCAGCGCATACCCGACTACAAGTGCTTCGTCCGCATGCACCTCGACGACAAGGGGACGCTCACGGCGTACCCGGTGGGGATCGAGAAGACGGCCCGCAAGTGGAAGCTGCGCACCGACGGCGAGCTGCACGAGCCCTGGTACGAGCCCGACAGCGCCTGCACGCCGCCCACCCTCATCGAGCCCCCGATCCGCATCAAGCCCCTGGGCCGGTCGTGAGCGCGCCGGGGGTGCGCACCGAGGCGGTCGTCGACGCTCCGCCCGAGCGGGTGTGGGAGGTGCTGGCCGACCTGCCGGGGTGGAACGTCTGGAACCCCACGCTGTTCGACGTGCGCCGCCCTGCCGCCGCCACCGACGACCGGTGGGCGCCGGCGCCGGGGATGGAGGTGCGCATGAACCTCCGGCTCTGGCGGCTCAAGGTCCCCATGCGCCAGCAGATCCGGGTGGTCGACGCGCCCCGGGAGCTGGTGTGGCGCTCCAAGCAGATGCTGCCGGCGGCCGCCTTCGACGTGATCCGCACCTTCCGGCTGGAGCCGGCGGAGGGCGGGGGCACCCGCCTCCTGCAGTTCGAGGAGGGCAGCGGATTCCTGGCCAAGGCCATCTTCGCCCTCATCGGCAAGGGCGTGCGCGACGGCTACGACAACATGGCCCGCGCTCTGGCCGGGCGCCTCTGATGGCCCGCTCGGAGCAGCCGGGCGCCAGCCGGGGGTGGGCGTGGGCCCGCCACATAAACAGCCACGAGCGGTTCGTCCACGACTCCATCGACAGCCTGGGCTACGACTGGTCCCGCATCGGCGACCCGTCGGTGCAACCCGCCTTTCCCTTGCGGGTCTACCTGCCCCAGACCACCGACGACGTGGCCCGCATCGTCCGGGAGGCCGCCGAGCTGGGGCTGGAGGTGACGGTCCGGGCCCACGGGCACTCCAGCAACGACCTGGTGGTGCGGGGCGGGGGCACGCTGCTGCTGACCGAGAAGATGGACCGGGTGCTGGAGGTGGACGAGGAGGGCCTCACCGCCACGGTCCAGCCCGGGTGCCAGTCGGCCGACGTAGACGACGTGCTGGCGGCCCGGGGCCTCGGCCTGCCCGTGATCGGCGACCACGCCCACGTCACCACCGGCGGGTTCGCGTCGGTCGGGGGCATCAGCGCCTCGTCGTTCCGCCACGGCATGTTCGTCGACATCGTCGAGGCGCTCGAGTACGTCACCTGGGAGGGCGAGGTGCGGCGGTGCAGCCGGGCCGACGACCCCGCCGAGCTCAACCGGGTCCTGCTCAGCCTCGGCCGCCACGGCGTGATCACCGCCCTCACCGTGCGGGTGGAGCGAGTGGACAAGTACGGCACGCTGTGGCGCAACCACCAGACCCACTACCGCTCGCTCGACGCCTTCCTGGCCGCCGCCGGCCGGGTGCTGGCCGAGCCGCCGCCCGAGGCGACGTTCCTGCGGGGGATGTGGGTCGATGCCGGCCGCCTGGGCGTGGGCCAGTTCTCGGTCTACTCGCCGGTGCGGGCCACGGCCCTCAACCGCCTGGTCAACGACTGCTCGTACCGGTTCCTGTACGGGCTCGGGTACGTGGCCGGCCGCCTGCCGGCCGCCATCGACCGGGCCCTCAAGTACGTGGGCCTGCTGGGCATCCTGTTCAGCCCCCGCTACGCCACCCAGAAGAACGCCGAGTCGTTCTCGGACAAGATCCTCGACTCGTCGGTGGGGGAGCCCACCCGCTACCTCGTCGCCATCGCCCGCCAGGCCGACATGGAGGCAGTCTCCCGGCGGCTGCTCGACCTGCTCCGCCGCCACCGCGACGAGCACGGCTGCTTCTCGGTCCTGACCCTGTACCTCAAGGGCATCCGCTCGCCCTACCTGGCCGCCGGCCGCCCCCACGACGACCGCTGGGTGGAGGTGCTGTTCTACGTGGCCATCAAGCCCGAGCGCATGACGCCCGAGCTGATGGACCGGATCGTGGAGGAGTTCGACGACGTGTGCGTCGAGACCGGGACGTACCGCTACATGCACTCGAAGACCACGAAGGACCCGGTGCGCCGAAAGCTCCTGGACCCCCATACGCTGTATGAGGGCCCGCCGGCGGCGGTGGCCGGGGAGGAGGAGGCAACCCATGGAACGTGAGATCCCGCTGTTCACCCTCGACGGCGTGAAGGACGCCGAGGTGTCCACCCACTGGTTCTGGACCGAGGACGGCCTCGGCCTGTCGTTCCTGCGCTTCCGCCGGGGCGACGCCGGCGAGGCGGTCATGATCGTCCACGGCCTGACCACGTCGACCGACATGTTCATCATGCCCGAGCACTACAACCTGGTGAGCTACCTGCTCGACAACGGCTACGGCGACGTGTGGTGCCTCGACTTCCGGATGAGCAATCGCCACTCGTACAACCTGTTCAAGCACCGCTACACCATGGACGACGTCGCCCTCTACGACTTCCCGGCGGCGCTCACCGAGATGCGCCGCCACATCGGCGACAAGCCCGTCCACGTGATCGCCCACTGCCTGGGCGCCAACTCGTTCGCGATGAGCCTGTTCGCCAAGGCCGTCGACGGCGTGTCGAGCGTGACTCTCAACAGCGTGGCCCTCACGCCGCGCGTGCCCAGGTGGTCGAAGCTCAAGCTGTCGATGGCGCCGGGCATGGTCGAGAACGTGCTCGGCTTCCCCTACCTCAACCCCCGGTGGAGCGAGGACCCCGGCCTCAGCCGGGGGAAGCTCTTCAGCCGGATGATCTCGAAGTTCCACCCCGAGTGCGATGTGCCCGCCTGCCACATGCTGAGCCTCATGTGGGGCACGGGGTGGCCGGCCCTCTACAGCCACAGCAACCTGGCCGAGGTGACGCACCGCCGGGGCGGCGACCTCTACGGGGCCACCAGCATGAACTACTACCGCCACGTGCTCAAGATGGTGAAGGCGGGCGGGGCGGTGAAGTACACCGACAAGCCGGCCTACGACCGCCTCCCCGACGACTACTTCGAGCACGCCCGCGAGATCGAGACCCCGATGCTGCTCATGACGGGGAGGTCCAACCGGGTCTTCACCGACTCCAACATCGTCTGCCACGAGCGGCTGGAGCGCATCGTGCCCGGCCGCCACGAGCTGCACGTGTTCCGGGGCTACGGCCACCAGGACCCGTTCATGGGCGAGCGGGTCGCTCAGGACGTGTTCCCCCGGCTGCTGGAGTTCATCGAGAAGCACCGCAAGGACGAGCCCCAGCGCTTCGAGCGGGTGGCGGTGGGCGCCGCTTGAGGTTCGTCCGCCGAGCGGCCGCCGCCTCCATGGTGGTGGCGGCCGCGGCGGCCGGTCTCGCCGCCGTGGTGGCTCCCGCGGCGGCGGCGCCGGCCCGGCCCTCGGTGGCCATCGACGTCCAGCGGGACGTGTTGTACGGGGTGGCGAACGGCAAGCCCCTGCTGCTCGACGCCTACGTGCCCCCCGACCGGCGCGACGGGTCGCTGCGCCCCGCCGTGGTGATGATCCACGGCGGCGGCTTCCGCGCCGGCGACAAGGCGTCGTGGGAGCCCGAGGCCCGCCGGGTGGCGGACAAGGGCTGGGTGGCCTTCTCGATCGCCTACCGCCTCGACGAGCCCACCGCCTTCCCAGCCGCGGTGGAGGACGCCCAGGCGGCGGTGCGCTGGGCCCGGGCCAACGCCGCCGCCTACGGAGTCGACCCCGCCCGCATCGGGGCCGTGGGCGAGTCGGCGGGCGGCACGCTGGCGGCCATGCTCGCCACCCTGGGGGAGGGGTCGCTGGAGGAGGGCTCACGGGTGCGGGCGGCCGTGGCCTGGTCGGCCCCCCTCGACCTGACCCGCCTCGCCCGCGAGCGGGGCGACGGCTGGGCCGCGCCGCTGCTGGGGTGCGCCCTGTCGGAGTGCCCCGAGACATATGCGGCGGCCTCGCCCATCACCCACGTCGACCGCACCGACGCCCCCACCTTCCTCATCACCA
>Ga0247698_1000064_pt1 | contig 13085 bp, 8 predicted proteins | sample 21W_NmetaG_FD_197430 | JGI IMG/M metagenome (GOLD analysis project Ga0247698, IMG submission 197430) | Soil microbial communities from hillslope of Landscape Evolution Observatory, University of Arizona, Oracle, AZ, United States - 2-1-W_N | ecosystem: Engineered > Artificial ecosystem > Mesocosm...
GGCCCGGACCAGCCCGTACCAGTTCTTCCAGTTCTGGATCAACGTCGACGACCGCGACGCCGGCCGGTACCTGCGCCTGTTCACCTTCCTGGAGCGGGCCGAGATCGAGGCCGTCGAGGCTGCCGCTGCCGCGCGCCCGGGCGCCCGGGAGGCCCAGCGGCTGCTGGCCCGGGAGGTCACATCGTTCGTGCACGGGCCGGCGGCGGCCGAGGCGGCCGAACTGGCCTCGGCCGCCCTCTTCGGCGGCGACCTCCGGGCCCTCGACCAGGCGGCCCTGGCCGAGGTGTTCGCCGACGCCCCGTCGAGCCGGCTGGCCCGGTCGCGGCTCGACGCGGAGGGCGTGGGCCTGGTCGACCTCCTGGCCGAGACGGGGCTGGTGGCTTCGAAGTCCGCGGCCCGCCAGGCCGTGAGCCAGGGCGGGGTGTCGGTCAATGGGGTGCGGGAGGCCGACCTGGAACGGCGGCTGGTGCCGTCGGACCTGCTGGCCGGCGGGTTCGTCGTCCTGAAGCGGGGGAAACGGAGCTATCATGTGATCCACGTCGAGTGAGCCTCCGCTTGCAGGGGGGTTGCCAGACGGGACACGAAGTGATAAGTTTTCCTGTTGCGCCCGGAGAGCAGGTCGATGGAAACATCGGCTCCGCCCCGGACGCCGACAGAGGTTGCCCCCGGCAGTCGCCGGAGCAGCCGAAGGGAGGGCACCGACGTCTCCGGACGTGTGCCTGACCAGCGCACCTTGAAAACGGAACAGAGAGCGAAAAGCCAGTGCGGGCGATCCCCTCGGGGGTCGCTGAAGTACATATGCACTGAAACGGACAACACTGGTTGCGTTCAGCAATGGATGCATCCAGAGTCAGATGTTTCTGTGCCAGTTGGCGACCGGGTTCAGTGAGCCCGACTCGCCGACTCTCCGATTTTGCGTCGATTCGTAGCAGACCTGTCGAAATGCAGGGACGGATCGGTTCGAGATCTCGATGGAGAGTTTGATCCTGGCTCAGGACGAACGCTGGCGGCGTGCTTAACACATGCAAGTCGAGCGAGGTCCATCCGGTGGCAACACCGGGGAAGACCTAGCGGCGAACGGGTGAGTAACACGTGAGCAACCTGCCCCGAAGTCTGGGATAACACCGGGAAACCGGTGCTAATACCGGATGTCCTCCTCTGGTCGCATGGCCTAGGGAGGAAAGAATTTCGCTTCGGGAGGGGCTCGCGGGCTATCAGCTTGTTGGTGAGGTAACGGCTCACCAAGGCGACGACGGCTAGCTGGTCTGAGAGGACGACCAGCCACACTGGGACTGAGACACGGCCCAGACTCCTACGGGAGGCAGCAGTGGGGAATCTTGCGCAATGGGCGAAAGCCTGACGCAGCAACGCCGCGTGGGGGATGAAGGCCTTCGGGTTGTAAACCCCTTTCAGCAGGGACGAAACTGACGGTACCTGCAGAAGAAGCCCCGGCCAACTACGTGCCAGCAGCCGCGGTAATACGTAGGGGGCGAGCGTTGTCCGGATTCATTGGGCGTAAAGAGCTCGTAGGCGGTTTGGCAAGTCAGGTGTGAAATCTCTGGGCTCAACTCAGAGAGGCCACCTGATACTGCTATGACTTGAGTCCGGTAGGGGACCATGGAATTCCTGGTGTAGCGGTGAAATGCGCAGATATCAGGAGGAACACCAGTGGCGAAGGCGGTGGTCTGGGCCGGTACTGACGCTGAGGAGCGAAAGCGTGGGGAGCGAACAGGATTAGATACCCTGGTAGTCCACGCCGTAAACGTTGGGCACTAGGTGTGGGGCCTTATCAACGGGTTCCGTGCCGTAGCTAACGCATTAAGTGCCCCGCCTGGGGAGTACGGCCGCAAGGCTAAAACTCAAAGGAATTGACGGGGGCCCGCACAAGCGGCGGAGCATGTTGCTTAATTCGATGCAACGCGAAGAACCTTACCTGGGTTGAACTACGCAGGAAAAGCCACAGAGATGTGGTGTCCGAAAGGGCCTGCGATAGGTGGTGCATGGCTGTCGTCAGCTCGTGTCGTGAGATGTTGGGTTAAGTCCCGCAACGAGCGCAACCCTTATCCCATGTTGCCAGCGGGTTATGCCGGGGACTCGTGGGAGACTGCCGGGGTCAACTCGGAGGAAGGTGGGGATGACGTCAAGTCAGCATGCCCCTTATGTCCAGGGCTGCAAACATGCTACAATGGCCGGTACAAAGGGTCGCGAGTCTGCGAAGATGAGCCAATCCCAGAAAGCCGGTCTCAGTTCGGATCGGAGTCTGCAACTCGACTCCGTGAAGTCGGAGTCGCTAGTAATCCCGAATCAGCAATGTCGGGGTGAATACGTTCCCGGGCCTTGTACACACCGCCCGTCACACCACGAAAGTTGGTAACACCCGAAGCCGGTGGCCTAACCGCAAGGAGGGAGCCGTCGAAGGTGGGATCAGCGATTGGGGTGAAGTCGTAACAAGGTAGCCGTACCGGAAGGTGCGGCTGGATCACCTCCTTTCTAAGGAGTCACACTGCGTGGCCATCACGAGCCACGGACTCCCACGTTGATCACTGGCCGACCATGCGAATGGTCGGAACCGCTCGGCCCTGCCGAGCGGTTGTAGTAGCTCTCTGTTCCGTTTTGAAGGTGCGCTGACGCGTGCCTTCGTTTGCGATGTCGCCGGCAGTACTGCGACCGCTCGCACCCTAGGTCCGACCTGAGCGCCCCAATTCGGGGCGCCCTTTGTCGTCTCTTGAGAATTTCAGAGCGAGCACGAGCATCTTTTGATTCTCCAAGCTACAAAGAGCCAACGGTGGATGCCTTGGCGCCTGAAGCCGATGAAGGACGTGGGTGGCTGCGAAAAGCCACGGGGAGCTGCCGACCAAGCTTCGATCCGTGGATATCCGAATGGGGAAACCCCGCACCCGTCATGGGGTGTGACTCCCGCCTGAACACATAGGGCGGGTAGAGGGAACCGGGTGAACTGAAACATCTCAGTAACCCGAGGAAAGAAAAACAACTGTGACTCCCTGAGTAGCGGCGAGCGAAACGGGATCAGCCCAAACCGAACTGGTGGAATAGCCTGGTGGCGTTGCCAGTCCGGGGTTGTGGGACCTGAGGCAGGGGGCACCAGACCCCTGACCCGAGTTACAAAACTGATGCCTAGCGGAAGCGTTTTGGAAAGGCGTGCCGTAGTGGGTAAGAGCCCCGTACGCGAAAGGTAGTCAGTCTCGGTCAGTGTTCCCAAGTAGCGCCGGACCCGTGAAATCTGGCGTGAATCTGCGAGGACCACCTCGTAAGGCTAAGTACTTTCAGGCGACCGATAGCGAACTAGTACCGTGAGGGAAAGGTGAAAAGTACCCCGGGAGGGGAGTGAAATAGTACCTGAAACCGTTGGCTTACAAACAGTCAGAGCGTCGTTCCCGGGCAACCGGGAGCCGTGATGGCGTGCCTTTTGAAGAATGAGCCGGCGAGTTACCGTTCGTGGCAAGGTTAACCCGTGAGGGGGAGCCGGAGCGAAAGCGAGTCTGAATAGGGCGTTCAGTCGCGAGCGGTAGACCCGAAGCCGAGTGATCTATCCATGGGCAGGCTGAAGCGGGGGTAAGACCCCGTGGAGGGCCGAACCCACCATGGTTGAAAACATGGGGGATGACCTGTGGATAGGGGTGAAAGGCCAAGCAAACTCGGTGATAGCTGGTTCTCCCCGAAATGCATTTAGGTGCAGCGTCGGGTGATCAGCGTTGGAGGTAGAGCACTGAATGGGTTAGGGGGCCTACAAGCTTACCGACCCCAATCAAACTCCGAATGCCAACGCTTCAATAGCCCGGCAGTGAGACCATGGGGGATGAGCTTCATGGTCGAGAGGGAAACAGCCCAGACCGCCAGCTAAGGCCCCTAATTCTAGGCTAAGTGGAAAACGATGTGGGATTGCACAGACAGCCAGGAGGTTGGCTTAGAAGCAGCCACCCTTGAAAGAGTGCGTAATAGCTCACTGGTCGAGTGGTCCTGCGCGGACAATGAAACGGGGCTCAAGCCTAGAGCCGAAGCTGCGGATTTCTTCGCTTTCGCGAAGGAGTGGTAGGGGAGCGTCGAGCGTGCAGCGAAGCGGCCGCAGAAGCGGACGTGGAGCGCGCTCGAGAGCGAATGCCGGCATGAGTAGCGAAAGAGGGGTGAGAAACCCCTCCGCCGAATGCCCAAGGGTTCCTGGGGAAGGCTAATCCGCCCAGGGTGAGTCGGGAGCTAAGGCGAGGCCGAAAGGCGTAGTCGATGCACAACTGGTTGATATTCCAGTACCACCGTGTCCGCGTCCATCCCAAATCGGGATTGCTAAGGGGCTGCTCCTTCGGGAGCGAACCGACCCATCCCGTAGAGGGCAGCGACGGGGAGACGCAGGAGGGTAGGTCAACCCGGGCGTTGGTTGTCCCGGGGTAAGCGTGTAGGGGGAGGCCTAGGCAAATCCGGGCCTCGTACACCCTGAGACGCGATGCCGAGCCGATTCAGGCGAAGTGACTGATCCCATGCTGCCGAGAAAAGCCTCTAGCGAGCTGACACGGTGCCCGTACCCCAAACCGACGCAGGTGGGCAGGTAGAGAATACCAAGGCGATCGGGAGAACAGTGGTTAAGGAACTCGGCAAAATACCTCCGTAACTTCGGGAGAAGGAGGGCCTCATCAGGGTGAAGGACTTCGCGTCCGGAGCCCGAAGAGGTCGCAGAGAGCAGGGTGAAGCGACTGTTTACTAAAAACACAGCAGCGTGCGAAGTCGCAAGACGATGTATACGCTGTGACGCCTGCCCGGTGCCGGAAGGTTACGGGGAAGGGTTAGTCCGCAAGGGCGAAGCTCTGAACCTAAGCCCCGGTAAACGGCGGCCGTAACTATAACGGTCCTAAGGTAATGGACTCGGGTGTCGTGCCCCGAGGTTGCCCCTGTCAGGAGCGATCCTGAACAGTGCAGCTGGCTAAATGCTGGAAACCCCGTGTATCCGCCGGTACTCGTTCATGTCACACCCCCTTTCTAGGATGGGTGAGGTGAGCAGTGACAATCCGGCCGGTGCGGCCAATCAGCAGGAAAGGCCAGGATTCGAGCAGTGGGTCGTCGGCTTCGTCGACGGCGAAGGCTGCTTCAGTGTTCCGATCTTCCGGAACCGCAGTTGTCGTCTCGGGTGGCAGGTTCAACCCGACTTCAGCGTGGTTCAGGGAGCCAGGAGCGTGCGTGTGTTGCACGATCTGGAGCGGTTCTTCGAATGCGGCCATGTCGGTCGCAACGCGCGTCACGATGACCATCGAGAAGACCTGTACCGCTACAGCGTCAGGTCCTTCGGTGACCTCATCGGAACGATCGTTCCGCTTTTCGAAGCGTACCCACTGAGAACGGCAAAGCGGGATGAGTTTGTCCGCTTTGCGCAAGTCGTGCGGCTGATGGGCCAGAGGATCCACCTCACGGTGGACGGGCTTGATCAGATTGCGCGGATTGCGCAGGCGATGAACTTCCGTAAACCGTCTCGATTCCTGGAATCCTCAGAGGCCATACGCCAGCCACCTCACCTCGACGGGTGAGGCGAAGATATGGTCCGAGCCGCATGGCGACATGCGGACCAACTCGAGCGAAATTCCTTGTCGGGTAAGTTCCGACCTGCACGAATGGCGTAACGACTTCACTACTGTCTCAACCACTGACCCGGCGAAATTGAAGTCCGAGTAAAGATGCTCGGTAGCTGTGACAGGACGGAAAGACCCCGTGGACCTTTACTACAACCTGATGTTGAGTTTTGGTACGGATTGTGTAGGATAGGTGGGAGGCTTGGAAGCTGCAGCGCCAGCTGTGGTGGAGCCAACGTTGAAATACCACCCTGTTCGTACTGGGGCTCTAACCCAGACCCGTGAATCCGGGTCGGGGACAGCGGCAGGCGGGTAGTTTGACTGGGGCGGTCGCCTCCTAAAATGTAACGGAGGCGCCCAAAGGTTCCCTCAGGCTGGTTGGCAATCAGCCGTCGAGTGCAATGGCACAAGGGAGCTTGACTGCGAGACATACAGGTCGAGCAGGTGCGAAAGCAGGGCATAGTGATCCGGCGGTCGCGTGTGGAAGCGCCGTCGCTCAACGGATAAAAGGTACCCCGGGGATAACAGGCTCATCTTCCCCAAGAGTCCATATCGACGGGAAGGTTTGGCACCTCGATGTCGGCTCGTCGCATCCTGGGGGTGAAGCATCTCCCAAGGGTTGGGCTGTTCGCCCATTAAAGCGGTACGCGAGCTGGGTTTAGAACGTCGTGAGACAGTTCGGTCCCTATCCGTCACAGCCGTAGGAAACCTGAGGAAGGCTGTCCCTAGTACGAGAGGACCGGGACGGACGCAGCTCTCGTGTGCCAGTTGTCCTGCCAAGGGCACGGCTGGTTTGCGACCTGCGGGTGGGATAAGCGCTGAAAGCATCTAAGTGCGAAGCTCGTTCCAAGATGAGGTTTCCCACAGCACAAGCTGGTAAGGCCCGTGGCCAGATGACCACGTTGATAGGCCGGAGGTGTACGCACCGCAAGGTGTTTAGCCGACCGGTACTAATCGGCCGAGGGCTTGGAGATTCAATCAAGTTGCCCGTGCTCGCTCTGAAAGGCTCAAGAGAGCCCTAGATTTCCGGTGGCCGTAGCGGCGGAGTCACACCCGTTCCCATTCCGAACACGGAAGTTAAGCCTGCCAGCGCCGATGGTACTTGGGGGGCATCCCCCTGGGAGAGTAGGTCGCCGCCGGATTTTTCCTGAGAAGGCCCCCGCTTCGGCGGGGGCCTTCTTCGTTGTTCCGTTACAGTCGGCGCCGTGGCCCCGCCGAGGCGTCAGCCTTCCGACGACGGCCGTGCCGGCCCCAAGCGTGCCGGACGTCCCGCGCCCCGCAAGGCGGGGGCCCGGCCGGAGAAGCCGTTGCCGTCCAAGTGGGGGAACGTGGCCCGCCGGGGCGCCCGCGTCGTCCAGCGGGCGCCGGAGCCCAAGGACCCCACCGACCGCGACGAGCGCGACCGTGGTCGACCTCCGGCCTGGGAGCCGGAGCGCTGGACCAGCGAGCCGGCCAAGGCCGCGGGCCGGCCGGCGAGGCGGGCGGCCACCTCGTCGGCGCCGGGACCGGCGCCGCGGTCTCGCAGCCGCAAGGTCCCCAAGGTCATCACCCAGGAGGTGGCCTCCGCGGTGGAGCCGGCGGTGGCGGCCCGGGTGGAGCGGCGCCTGGCCCAGGCGGCCGACGCCTTCGAACGCGACCACCTCCCCGACGCCCTGCGCATCCTCAAGCCCCTGGCCAAGGAGGCGCCCGCCGTGCCTGCGGTGCGGGAGCTGACCGGGCTGGCCCTCTACGGCACGGGCCAGTGGGCGGCGGCGGCCAAGGAGCTGGAGGCCTTCCGCAGCCTGACGTCGTCGGTGGAGCAGCACCCGGTCCTGGCCGACTGCTACCGGGCCCTGAAGCGCTACGGCACGGTGCGGGAGCTGTGGGAGGAGCTGCGGGAGGCGTCGCCCAGCGCGGCCCTGGTCACCGAGGGCCGGATCGTGGCCGCCGGGTCGCTGGCCGACCAGGGCGACGTCAAGGGCGCCATCGGCCTGCTGGAGCGGGGGCCGGTGCGCCCGGGGGGCCGCACCCAGGCCCACCACGCCCGGCTGTGGTACGCCCTCGCCGACCTGTACGAGCGGGCCGGCGACGCCCCCCGGGCCCGGGACTTGTTCGGCCGGGTGGTGGCCGTGGAGCCGGGCCTCGCCGATGCGGCCGAGCGCCTGGCTGCACTCGGATGACTGTCACACCCTCTCGGTAGGATTCATTCCGGCGCTTCCCCCGCTCGCAAGACGCTGGAGTGAAGGGAATGCGTAATGACCAACGTGGTCGTGCTGATCGGGCGGCTGGCCCGCCCACCCGAGGCCCGGGAGCTGCCGTCGGGTGACCGTCTCGTGGCCTACGAGGTCACGGTCGACCGTCCGGGGGAGCGGGCCGAGACCGTGCCCGTGGTCTGGTTCGCGGCGCCGGCCAGCGGGGTGGACCACGACGTCGACGAGCGCATGGTGGTCGTCGGCCGGGTCCGCCGGCGCTTCTTCCGCACGGGCGGGGGCACCCAGAGCCGCACCGAGGTGGTGGCCGAGGCGGTGGTGAACGCCCGGCACACCAAGCGGGTCCAGGCGGCCCTGGCCCGGGCCCGGGCCGCGCTGGAGGAGGTGGGGGCCTAGTCGGCCAGGCGGCGGAAGACCATGCCCGTGCGGGGCTTGGGGTGGAAGAAGGTGGTCTTGGTGGGCATCGTCCGCCCGGCCAGGGCGGTGCTGGCGATGTCGCGCACGTCCACCGGCCGGAGGAGAACGCCCGCCGAGGCGGCACCGGAGGCCACTGCGGCCACGACCGAGTCCAGCGAGTGCTCGAAGGCCAGCTGGTGGGCCGGCAGGCCGGCCAGGGCCTCGTCCAGGAGGGCGGCATCGGGCCGGGCCCCGCCGTCGGTCCGGGGCACCAGCACCCGGCCCTTGTCGGGGTCGAGGACAAGCCCCAGCCCGCCCTGCTCGGCCATGTGGTCGGGCAAGGCGGTGGGAGGGCCGTCGACGGGAACCGCCTCGAAGCTGGCGTCCAGGGCGGCGGCCAGGTCGAAGCCGTCGGGCAGCCCGCGGATCACCCGGTGGATGGGTCGCACGCCGGCCTGGCCGTCGGCCAGCTCGCAGACCAGGGCGAGCACCAGCTCGGCGTCGCCTGCGGGCCCGCCCCGCTCCGCCCGCCGCTCGTCGCGGTGGGCCAGGGCGGTGGCGTAGCGGTGGTGGCCGTCGGCGATGACGACTGGCGCCGAGCGCACGGTGGTGGCGATGGCGTCGATCACCGCCGGCTGGCTCAGCCGCCAGAGCCGGTGGTGCACGCCCTGGTCGTCGGTGCAGCGGGCCACGGGCGCCCCCGGCGTGCCCGTGCACAGCTCGCTTAGGCCTTCGGCGAGGGACAGGCCCCAGATGGGCGACAGGTCGGCCCGGCAGGCCCGCAGCAGGCGGAGCCGGTCGTCGCGGATCTTGTGCTGGGTCTCCTCGTGGGGGAGGACGTCGCCCTCGCCCGGCGCCACCGCCTCCAGGGCGCCGAGCACGCCCACGATCTGGCGGCTGTTGCCGGAGGCGTCGTGGTAGCCCATCCCGTACACGTAGAAGCTCGGCTCGGGATCCGTGCGCAGGATGCCGCCGGCCAGCCACTCGTCGAACAGGCTGCGGGCGGTGGCGTAGCGGTCGCGGCCCTCGGTCTCCCGGGCCAGGTCGATGCGGACGACGTTGTAGGGGCTGCGGGCCTCGAGGGCCAGCTGGTCGTCGGGGCCGATGACGTCGTATGGCGGGGCGACGACGTCGTCGAGCTCCACCCGGTCGAGGTCGTAGCGGACGCCGGCGAAGGGTTCGAAACGGGGCACGCCTCCCTGCCTAGCAGAGCGGCGTCACCAGATCGGATTCGGCTCGGGCTCGACCGGAGTCACCCGGGACGGCCGCAGCCGCTCCCGCAGGAAGAGGGCCACCAGGGCACCGAAGACGAACCCGCCGACGTGGGCCACCCAGGCCACGCCCTCGTTGGGGTTGGTGAAGAACTGGGCCACGAACCAGAAGCCGAGCAGCCATTTGGCCGGGATATCACGGAACAGCACGAGGAAGATGAGAATGATCAGCGAGCGGATCTTCACGCTTGGGAACAGCACGAGGTAGGCGCCCATCACCCCGGCGATGGCCCCCGAGGCGCCCACCACCGGGATGGTGCTGTCGGGTTGCACGAAGATGTGGGCGAAGGAGGCCACCAGCCCGGCCAGCAGGTAGAAGCCGACGTAGCCGGCGATGCCCATCCGGTCCTCGATGTTGTTGCCGAAGATCCAGAGGAACAGCATGTTGCCGCCCAGGTGGAGCAGGCTGCCGTGGAGGAACATCGAGTACACCAGCGCCAGCCAGACGGACTTGTTCGGGAAGATCTCCGGGCTCTGGGGCGTCCCCCGCTCGCAGGCGGTGTCGTCGTCGAACCGCAGGGTGCGGATGATCTCGTCCTGGGTGAGGGGCCGGCCCTTGACGACCTCGCAGGGGATGGCCGCCACCTCGTAGGAGAAACGGGCCTGGTCGGTGGTCTCGTCGTACGGCCGCTGCACGAAGAAGTACACGCCCACGTTGAGGGCGATGAGCAGGAGGGTGATCGCCGGGAAGCGCCGGGTGGGGTTGTAGTCCTTGAGGGGGATCACCGCCCCGGAGCTTAGGTCCCGGCCCCGTCCGTTCAGGACTGCCGGGTAGGCTCGTCGCGATGCCCGACGACGACGTGTTCAAGCGCTACCTGGAGATGTGGGCGTCCATGGTCGGCATGTCGCGCGAGCGGGCGGAGGCCGTCGTGCGGGATCTGGTGGCGTCGGGCGAGGTGGCCAGGAAGGAGGCCACCAGGGCCGCCGACTGGCTCGTGGAGCGGGGCCGGGCCGGCACCGAGGAGCTGAACGAGCTGATCCGCCGGCAGATCCGCGAGCAGGTGGCCGCCCTGGGGCTGGCCACCAAGGACGACGTGGCCCGCCTCCAGGCCCAGGTCGACGAGCTGAAGGGCGCCCCCGCCACGAAGGTGGCAGCCCAGAAGGTGGCAGCCCAGAAGGTGGCGACCGCGAAGGTGGCAGGGAAGAAGGTGGCGCCGAGGAAAGCGGTCGCGGCCACCAAGCCGGCCGGGATCAGCCGGTCGGCATCGGCCCGGCGGGGCGTCGCCGGCTCCCCGCCGGCGGCGGGCGACGCCGTACCACCGAAGGGCTGAGCGCCCTGCGCCGCCGGCTCGACACGGAGCTGGTTCGGCGGGGACTGGTCTCCAGCCGGGATCGGGCACGGGCCGAGATCGCCGCCGGCCGGGTCCTGGTCGCCGGGGTGCCGGCCACCAAGGCCGCCCGCATGGTGGATGCCGGCGACGCGGTGGCCCTGCAGGGGCCGCCACCTCGCTTCGTCGGGCGGGGCGGGGAGAAGCTCGACGCCGCCCTCGACCGGTTCGGAGTGGATGTGAGCGGTCGCCGGGCCCTCGACGCCGGGGCGTCGACCGGTGGCTTCACCGACTGCCTGCTCCAGCGGGGCGCGGCCTCGGTGCACGCGGTCGACGTGGGCCGGGGCCAGCTCGACCTCCGCCTGCGCCAGGACGGGCGGGTGGTCGTGCTGGAGCGCACGAACGTCCGCTACCTGACCCCGGACGACCTGGGGCGCTTCGACCTGGTGGTCGCCGACCTGTCGTTCATCTCCCTGCGGACGGTGGCGCCCGCCCTGCTCGGCCTGGTTGGGCCCGGGGCCGACCTGGTCGTGCTGATCAAGCCCCAGTTCGAGGCGGGCAAGGCCGAGGCGGCCCGGGAGCGGGGCGTGATCAGGGATCCGGCGGTCTGGACGGCCACGCTCACGGCCGTGCTTGCCGCGTTCGCGGACGGGGGGGCGGCCATCATGGGGCTCATGGTGTCGCCGCTACGCGGGGCGGAGGGCAACGTCGAGTTCCTGGCCCACCTGCGGGCCGGCGGCGCCCGGCCGAGCACGCAGACCGTCGCCGGCCTGGTCGCCGCCGCCGTCGCCGAGGCGGGTGGCTGAGGTGGCCACCGTCGGGCTCGTCGTCCACGAGCTGCGCCCCGAGGCCGCCGGCCTGGCCCAGGAGGCCGCCCGCTGGCTGCTGGACCGGGGCCACACCGTCCGCCTGCCCAAGCCCGACGCCGACACCGTCGGCCTGGCCGAGCTCGGGTGCCCGCCGGAGGAGCTGGCCGAGGGCCTCGACCTGGCGGTCACGCTGGGCGGCGACGGCACGGTGCTGCGGGCCGTCAGCCTGGTCAGCCGGGCCGGCATCCCCCTCCTGGGCGTGAACCTGGGCCGGCTCGGGTACCTGGCCGACCACGAGCCCGAGGGGCTCACCGACGCCCTGGCCCGGGTGCTGGCCGGCGACTACCTGATCGAGGACCGCATGATGCTGTCGGTGCTCGTCGAGCGGGCGGGCGATCCGCCGGCTCTCGCCAAGCTCGGGGACGACCTCTGGGCCCTGAACGAGGCCGTGGTGGAGCGCCCCCAGCCCGGCCACACCGTGCGGGTGGCGGTGCAGGTCGAGGGCCGGCCGTGGACCACCTACTCGGCCGACGGGCTGATCGTCGCCACCCCCACGGGGTCGACGGCCTACGCCTTCTCGGCGGGCGGGCCGATCGTGTCGCCCACCGTGCGGGCCCTGCTGATGACGCCCGTGTCGGCCCACATCTCCTTCGACCGGAGCCTGGTGATCGATGCCGCCGACTCGCTGCGGGTCGAGGTCACCGACCGCCCCGCGGCCCTGGTCCTCGACGGCCGGCGGGTGACCACCCTGGAGCGTGGCGACGCCATCGTGTGCACCGAGGCGCCGGGCTCGGCCCGGTTCGTCACCTTCGGCTCCCGGGACTTCTACGGCATGCTCAAGGCCAAGTTCGGGGTGGCCGACCGCTGATGCTCGTCGAGCTTCACGTCCGTGACCTGGGGGTCATCGCCGACCTCCACCTCGTCCTGGGGGAGGGCATGACCGCGCTCACCGGCGAGACCGGGGCGGGCAAGACCCTGGTGGTCGAGGCCATCGAGCTGCTGGTCGGCGGGCGGGCCGACGCGGTGCTGGTCCGGCCCGGCGCCGAGGAGGCCCTGGTGGAGGGGCGGTTCGTCGACGGCGACGGCGGCGACGGCGAGACCGTGCTGGCCCGGGCCGTGCCCCGCGACGGGCGCTCCCGGGCCTACGTCGACGGGCGGCTGGCCACGGCCGCCGAGCTGGCCGAGCGGGGGCGGGGCCTGGTGGACCTGCACGGGCAGCACGCCCACCAGTCGCTCCTGTCGCCCCGGCTGCAGCGGGCCGCCCTCGACCGCTTCGGTGGAGTCGACCCGCGCCCCCTCGCCGAGGCCCGGGACAGGGTGAAGGCCGTCGACGAGGCCCTGGCCGCCCTCGGCGGCGACGCCCGGGCCCGGGCCCGGGAGATGGACCTGCTGCGGTTCCAGCTGGCCGAGCTGGAGGCGGCGCACCTCGACGACCCCGACGAGGACGCGGTGCTGGAGGCCGAGGAGGACGCCCTGGCCGACGCCACCGCCCACCGGGAGGCGGCCGCCGCTGCCTACGAGGCGCTGAGCGCGGAGCGGGCGGCCCTGGACGCGGTGGGGGAGGCGGTGGCGTCGGCCAGGG
>Ga0247698_1000067_pt1 | contig 13037 bp, 12 predicted proteins | sample 21W_NmetaG_FD_197430 | JGI IMG/M metagenome (GOLD analysis project Ga0247698, IMG submission 197430) | Soil microbial communities from hillslope of Landscape Evolution Observatory, University of Arizona, Oracle, AZ, United States - 2-1-W_N | ecosystem: Engineered > Artificial ecosystem >...
CGTGCTGTTAGCGTTCACTTGGTAGGTGCCCTCCAGGGTCGGGTTTCGGACGCGTCGACAACGTCAGAATCCCTTGTCTGGCGGGCACTTCCGCGGATGGGGGGCCCTCAGCTCACGCGGCCCGGTGAATGATCAGGGCTACCTGCGACGCGGATGTGAATGTCCATCTCGAGCTATCGAACTGACTCAGACAATCCGGCCTGGCGAAGTCGCTCCGCCGCCTCCGCTGGCACGACGATCCTCCAGCCGTCCTGCGCCAGCTGGTCGCGGCTCACGTTGAGCTCGCCGGCGTCCACGCCCCCATAGGAGAACCGGAACACCCACTGGTCTCCTGGGTCCGGCGTCTGCTCGAAGGTCTGCCGGTTCTCACGTCGGACGCTCCCGACATCGAACCACCCGTCACGCTTCGCGCTGGTGACATCGATGTTGATGATGTATGGGGACGGGTTCTCGACGGTCAAGCTCCTGTAGGACGGGGTGTCGTCCAGCCCCAGAGAGCTCAGCGCGAAGATCACCCCAGCGCCGATGGCCAGAACGATCAGTAGCTCGCCGACGTGGGCGAGCCGAGACGATTGAGACCGGGGCTGCGTCAGGACCGGGTTCATGGGGTCACCTCCAAGGTGAGGGGGATCTTCGGGGCATGCAAAGTCACTGGGGGCGCTTATAGGCCGGCTTGGGCAGGGGGCCGTTGCTCATGGCATCGGCCACCAGGGAAATGTGGAAGCGGCGGCTGCCGGAGCAACAACCCTTAGAAGCCAGGTGCTCAGTCCGCTCCTTGAGCGCCGCGCTGCCGTGCCGAGGAGGAGGCGATCGGCCTCCATGAGGCGCTGGCGGGCATAGTCCTGTTCGCTGCTTGTCGCTTCCACCAGGCACCGGGCTCGCTCGATCACCAGTCGGTCGTGCCGGGCCAGGACGACGAGACTGCGGGCTACGTCGTGCTCGAACATGACAAAGGGTCCCTGAATGGGGTCCTGGACCGAACGGGATGCGAGCAGCTCGGGCAGCGCCCTTCGTCGCTCGTAAAGGTCGACAAATTCCACGGCAAGGAGGACGCTCACTACGCCAAGGGGGATCAGCCACCACCGTGACTGGGTGAGGTTCCCCAGCGCCAGCAGCACGATGAGCATGACCACCCCTGCCGAGTCACGCAGCCGCACCCGCGGCGTCTCCTCGCGAGCCGTCACGCCAACGATGTCACCGCCGGCGATGAGATCGTGTGCTCGGGCCAGGCGTTCGGCTGCCAACTCCCGACGCCATGGGTCGTCGACACTCTCGGCCACCACCCCCTGCGCGCGATCCAGGCAGTCCAGCTGGCCCTGGGACACCGCGGCCAGGTCGACGGCGATCGCTTGCTCCAGAGCAACCGGCGGGCTCAGGCCCCGGGGCGCATGAAGCGCCCAGGCCGCGACGCGGGCCGGTAGCTGTCGGAGGGTGAGGATGCGATGGCGGACCACGACCGCGCCGGCGCTGGCGAGTCCGAGCACGAACAGCCACAGCCCGAAAACCCAGGCGAGGGCCACAAGGGCCGCATAGAGGACAACGCCGACCCTGAACAGGCGCAACGAGCCGCTCACGGTCCGCTCCCGTTGCCTTCGACGATCTCCCTCGTGCGGCGAAGACTGTCGGGGTCGGCCAGCACCAGAGCCTTGTCGCCGGGGCGGAGCACGGTCGCCCCCTGCGGCACCACGAACTCGTCGTCCCTGCTGACCAACACCAGCAGGGCCCCTTTGGGCAAACCCAGGTCGACGAGCTGGCGCCCTGCGGCCGCTGAGTCGGCGGACACGGTGACCTCGTGCATGCTGGTGTTGCCGGTGCTGGTGGACACGGCCTCGATCGGGTAGGGCCGATGGTGGGCCAGCGGGGCGGACAGTCCGAGTCGCCGGGCCAGGGCGGGGATGGTGGTGCCCTGGACCAGCACGGAGACGACCACGGCGAAGAAGGCGACGTCAAACATCGTCGCGGCCCTCTCCACGCCGGCGACCAGTGGAAAGGTGGCCAGGATGATGGGCACGGCGCCGCGCAGACCTACCCAGGAGATGAGCAGCTTCTCCCGATTCGCCAGCCGGCTGCGGGCCAAGGTGGCGAACACGGCCACGGGGCGGGCGACCAGGACGAGCACGGCGGCCACCAGCAGCCCCCGTCCGGCGATCCCCGGCAGCCGCGATGGGAACGCCAACAGGCCCAGCACCAGGAACATCGAGATCTGCGAGAGCCAGGCAAAGGCGTCGTGGAAGCCCACCAGCCTCCGCTTGTGGACGAAGTCGGAATTCCCCATCCGTAGCCCGGCCACGTAGACGGCGAGAAAGCCGCTCCCCTTCAGCAGGGCGGTCGTGCCATAGGTAAGCAGCACGACAGCGAGGGTGATGACGGGATAGAGCCCGTCGTACTCGAGCCGAGCCCGGTTGAGGAAGGTCACCGCGGCCCACGCCACCGCCAGGCCGACGGCTGCACCCACGGTCATCTGGAGCACGAACAGGGGAACGAGGCTCGCCACTGCCGTCCCGGGGTCCTCCAGCAGCTGCAGAAGGCCCACGGTGAGGAACACGGCCATGGGATCGTTGCTGCCCGACTCGAGTTCGAGGAGCGGACCAACCCGGCCTTTGAGGCTGGCGTTCCTCGATCGAAGCACCGAGAACACGGCGGCGGCGTCGGTGGAGGAGACGATGGCTCCTAGGAGCAGTCCGGTGGTCAGAGGCAGCCCCAGGGCCAGGCTGGCGGCCCAGCCCACGACGACCGCTGTGACGACCACCCCGGCTGTGGCGAGGATGAGTCCCTCCCGCAGGACGGGGCGGACGCCGGCCCAGTCGGTGGACAGGCCCCCGTCGAAGAGAATGAAGGCCAGGGCCACGATCCCGACCGCCTGTGCCACCCCGTAGTTCGTGAAGTCGATGCCCCCGAACCCGTCCGAGCCCGCCAGCATGCCGATGGCGAGGAACAGCAGCAGGGCGGGGATGCCCGAGCGCGACGAGAGTTTGCTGGCGAGCACTCCCACCAGCACCAGGGCGGCGGCGGCCGCCATCAGCAGCTCGAGCTGGCTGTCCATCCCTCAGCGACGCCTGCCCCGCTTCATCGCCTGCGCTTCTTCGCCTTCCGCTTCCGGGGCCGCGGTGGGCCGCTGCGGCTAGGCCCCTTCGCCGGGGCCACGAGCGCGGCCTTGCGCAAGGGCGGCGGGTCATCGTCGCTCGGAGCGGGCGGCATGGTGGGGCGCTCCCGGGCCGGGCGCAGCGGTTGTGACGGGGCGATGGTGCCCGGGGCCGGCCGGCGCCGCTCCAGCAGCACGGCCAGGGGAGCGGCGGTGAAGACCGACGAGTACGTCCCCACCACGATGCCCACGAGCAGGGCGAGGGCGAAGTCGGTGAGGGTCTCACCGCCCAGGACATAGAGGGCGGCGAGGATGAACAGGGCGCCCAGGCCGGTGTTCACCGTTCGGGGGATGGTCTGCAGGCAGGCGTCGTTGGCCACCGTGACGAGCGGCTCCCGGGCGCGGGCCCGGCGTTGCTCGCGGATGCGGTCGAACACGACGACGGAGTCGTTGATGGAGTAGCCGATCACCGTCAGCAGGGCGGCGAGGAAGATCCCGTCCAGCTCCTTGCCGAGCCAGGCGAACACGCCCAACAGGATCACCACGTCGTGGAACATGGTGAGCACCGCAGCAGAGCCGTACGTCCAGCGGAAGCGTACGGCCAGGTACAGCAGCTGAGCCCCGAGGGCGAGGCCCAGGGCGATGACGGCCTGGCGACGGAGCTCGGCGCCGATGGTGGGGCCCACGAACTCCTCACGCTGCTGGGTGGCCGTCCCGCCCAGGCTCTCCACCGCCTCCCTCACCCGTCCTCTCTCCTCATCGGAGAGCCGGCCGCTGCGAATGACGACGTTGGCGTCGCCCGACTCCTGCACGACGGCCCGGGGCAGCCCCGACTCCGCGAGCTCCGATCGGAGCCGGTCGAGGTTCACGGGCCGCTCGGTCGAGTATTCGACGAGGCGGCCACCGGAGAACTCCAAGCCATAGGTCAGGCCCCGGACGGCGATGCCAGCGAGTGCCAGTGCCACGACGACGGCGGAGATCGAGAACCACAGCCGCGCCCGCCCCAGCAGGTCGGGGCCGCGCTCGGCCAGCCACCGCCGGAACCGTCCTCCGACTTCCAGGCCCATCAGCCGGGGCCGCCGCCCCATGGCCGGGCGCCGGACGACGATGTCGACCAGCGCTCTGGTGACGACCAGGGCGCTGAACATCGACACCACAACACCCACGCTCAGGGTGATGCCGAAGCCCCGAACGGCGCCGGATGCGAAGAAGAAAAGGATCAGCGCAGCCAGAAGGGTGGTGGCGTTGGAGTCGACGATGGCGCTCCACGCGTTGCGGAAGCCGGCTGCCGCCGAGGAGCGCAGGCTCCGGCCGGTGCCATGTTCCTCCTTCAGCCGCTCGAAGACCAGCACGTTGGCGTCGACCGCCATGCCGATGGCCAGCACGAAGCCGGCGATCCCGGGAAGGGTGAGGGTGGCCTGGAGGGCGATCAGGACGGCGAAGGAGATGAGCCCGTAGGCACCCAGGGCCAGGGCGGCGAGCGCCCCCAGGAGCCGGTAGTACACGAGCATGTACAGGATGGTCAGGGAGGCGCCGATGATCGTCGCCTTCACACTGGCGCTGATGGCCGCGTCACCGAGGGTGGGGCCGATCGTCCGTTGCTCGACCACCGTCACCGGTACCGGCAGCGCTCCCGCCCTGATCAGCAGGGCAAGATCTCTGGCCTCCCGCTGGGTGAACTGCCCGGTGATGACCGTGTCGCCCCCACTGATCCCGGCTCCGCAATGGACCTCGGGAGAGACGGAGGGGCTGGAGACGATCTCGTCGTCCAACACGATGGCGATGCGGCGCGTGGGGTCGCCGGGGGCGGCGCAGGCCGCCTCGCCGGTCAGCTCCGCCCACTGCCGCGAGCCGTCGCCGCGGAACTCGACCTCGACCTGCCACTGCCCGCCGATTGTGCCCCCGAGGGTGGCCCGGGCCGTTCCCACGCCCGCACCCGTCACCTGAGGCGGCGCGAGGCGCAGCCGGGAGCCGTCGGTGTCGCTCAGCACCAGCTCCTGTGGGTCACGGGAGACTGCCGTCGTCGACGTCGAGCCGTCGGCCAGCCCGAGCACCGGGTGGAAGGCCAACTGCGCGGTGCGGCCGATGACGCTCAGGGCCTGTTCCGGGTCGGCTACCCCCGGAAGCTCGACGATGATCCGGCGGTCACCCGAGCGCTGCAGCGTCGGCTCGGACACCCCCAGGGCGTCAACCCGGCGCCGCAACACCTCCAGGGTGCGAGAGGCAGTATCGCTGTCAACCTTCTGTTCGGGGGTGTCCTGGGCCTCCAGCACGATCTGCGTGCCGCCCCGCAGGTCGAGGCCCAGCACCACCGGCCGGGTCAGGACGAGCGCGACTGCACCGCCAAGGACGGCGACGACGAGCAGCACGCGCCAACGAAAGGCCTTCGACATGCACGATCTCCTCCGACTGGACCGGCCGGGGCGGCGCGGTCGCGATCTCTACTGCTAGGAGAGCTCGAGACGCGGAGGGGCCCGAAGGCCTATGCGGTGACGGCGCCGTAGAACTGCCGGGCGACCGGGCACGAGTTGATGCAGGTAAAAGATGGCCACCGCCATCAGCACGGCCGGCGAGACCACGACGAAGAGCCCGAGCCGCGCCCGGGCCTTGGCGCTCCGGTGTTCGGCCACGCCTGCGGTAACGACGTCGGCCCTGGTGCGTACGACCGCGTCGATGGCAGCAGCGACGGTCCCGGGGAGTCTGACGGCGCCGTCGACGGTGTTGGTCTGCGGAGCGGCTTCCCGCCAGCCCATTCCGGCCGCAATGAGTGCGACGAGCACGATGGAGAGGACCCCTCGCCGCATCATGCCCGGCCACCTCATGGCTGCCACGGTAGCGTGCTTCCCGGTGAGCGCGGGCCTCGTATCGGGCTTGCTGCGAGTCTGAAACTGTTGTCGGATGGACGGCTACGACCTGCTGCTTGCCGTGGTAGGGGCAGTATCGCTCGCGGCCACTGCACTCCGGTTACTGCTTGTTGGGCGGCCGCTCTCGTTCCCGTTGGCCTACGTCGTCCTCGGGTTCGCTCTGTTCTCCCTGCTGATCGACCTTCCGAGAGCGGACCCGATCGCCCATGGGGACTCGTCGAGCGGATCTGCGAGTTGGCAGTGATCGTCGCCCTCACGGGTGCCGGGCTCAAGCTCGACCGCCCGTTCGGTTGTCCTCGTGGCGGCCGACCTGGCGGCTGCTCGGCATTGCCATGCCGGTCACGATCGTGACGACGGGCCTGCTCAGCTGGTGGTTCCTGGGATTGACTCCGGCCACCGCCCCTGCTGCTCGGCGCGGTGATGTCCCCGACCGACCCAGTGCTCGCCAGCAAGGTGGGCCCGCCCGGGGAAGGGCGACGAGAACGACCTGCGGTTCACCCTCACCTCCCAAGCCGGGCTCAACGACGGCCTCGCCTTCCCGTTCACCCAACGACGCCGTTGCTGCTGCGGGCGCTGCGGGCGTAGGCGACTCGGGAAATCGAAGCCACGGCACTCGAGGCGACCGGTGTCATCCAGGCATACTCGCCGACGCTCCGGCAGGGCGGCCATCCTTGGGAATCATCGCGCCGTCGATGAGCGACCTCACTGGCTAGCGGCGAACCGTCCCCCGATGCTCAAGCTGCGGAAGCCAGGCGCCTCGACGGACGCTCCCGCGAAGTCGCACCCACCAAGTACCCTCTCTTTGTGGAACAGACGACCTGGCGCCAAGCGCTCGCCGCAGTCGTCGTGTTTACGCTTGTCGCAGCCGCGGTCGTCGCAGGGGCCGGTGACCGGGGCTGGATCAAGACTCCGAATGGCAATCCGGGCGTCGTGTCGATGGAGGCAGGCTCCGATTCCGCAGTGCTCACCGCTGCGCAACGGACCCGGCAGGCGCACCTCACGGACCGCTCCGACAACGGCGCCAAGAGGAGTCATGTCTTCATCGTGCCCGCTCTGGCCGCAGCGCTGGCGATCGGAATGACAGTTGTCCGATCTGCCAGTCGACTTCTCGAGGCTCGGCCAGAGCTGCAACGCCGCCGCCATTCGATGTGCTTGCGGGGACCACCCGTTACCCTCGTCGCGTCGATCTGACACTGAGCGCTGGTCCGCCCTCACCACAAAGGGGGCGAACGAGTTCGAGGTGCTGGTGGCGCTGCAGACACTCATTGGCGCCCCCCACGGGCCAAGAGAAGCGTCTCGCTTAGATCAGAATGGACCGTTCCACTCTCGCCGTGAAACGAAAGCCCAGGCGTGTCCGCGCCTGCCGTCCCGGAGTGGGGGGATGTCATCAACCGACCGTGCCGAACTCAGAAGGAGATCGCATCGCTGTGCCCCGCCATGACCACGAGCCGAGGAGGCGCGAGAGTGGGCGGTCCGGATGTAACTGGCGCAGGACCGTCACGCAGCGCCGCCAGGGTGTTCGGAGCGCCCACGCCCGGTGAGAGCGCTCCTCGTGCTGCATTTGGTCGTCGGCCTCGGGATCGTCGCGTTCGGAACCCGGCTCGGCAGACGCGCCCTGCTCCTCGGAGCAGTTCCTTCCGCAGTCACCATTGGCTGGCTCGCCACACAGCTCGGCACGCTGCTCGATGGTGGGGTCATCACGGAGTCGCTCACCTGGGTTCCGGCGCTCGGCTTGAGCATCGATCTCCGCCTCGACGCATTCGCTGCCCTGATGGTGGTTCTCATCGCCGGGATCGGCCTGGCTGTCTTCGTCTACGGCAGGTCTTACTTCAGCGTCACGACGGCGGCCGTCGGACGGCTCGCCGGACTTCTGACCCTGTTCGCCGGTTCGATGCTCGGGGTGGCACTCGCTGATCACCTGATCGTGCTCTACACGTGCTGGGAACTGACGTCGATCACCTCCTATCTGGTGATAGGCAATGACCACACCTCGGCCAAGGCCCGAGCGGCTGCCCTCCACGCGTTGCTCATCACCGGAGGCGGTGGCCTCGCGATGCTCGGTGGCTTCATGGTGCTCGCGCAGGAGACCGGCACCTACCGTCTGAGCGAGATTCTTGCTGCGGCGCCGTCAGGGCGGGCAGTCGGGATCGCGCTGGTGCTGGTCCTGCTCGGGGTGTTGACGAAGTCGGCGCAGTACCCCTTCCACGGCTGGCTGGCCGGGGCCATGGCCGCACCCACCCCGGTCAGCGCCTATCTGCACTCCGCCACGATGGTAAAGGCTGGTGTGTACCTCCTCGCCCGTCTGGCCCCGGTCTTCGCCGTCGTGGGGTTCTGGCGGCCGGCACTGGTCACGATCGGGCTCGGCACGATGCTCGGGGGTGGTCTCCGGGCCTTGCGCCAGACCGATCTGAAGTTGCTCCTTGCGTTCGGAACGGTGAGCCAGCTCGGCTTGATGACGCTGCTGTTCGGACTGGGCACCCCGGACGCCGTCACCGCCGGGTGCGTGCTCCTCCTAGCCCACGGGTTATTCAAAGCTGCGCTGTTCATGGTCGTCGGAATTCTCGATCACCAGACCGGAACCCGTGACATCCGCGAACTGCCGGCCCTGGACAGAGGCTGGCGACCGGTGATCGCTGTAGCGGTCTTGAGCGCGGCCTCGATGGCAGGTCTGCCGGCGCTGTTCGGGTTCATCGCCAAGGAGGCGGCCTATGGCGCGGTGATCGACGCCGGGCTGGGAGGAACGTGGTTCGTCGTCGGCTGTCTGGTTGCGGCCTCCGCCATCACCACCGCCTACAGCATCCGCTTCGTGTGGGGAGCGTTCTACGGGCCTCGCCTCGACTCGCAGAGGGTGTCAGTGAGCCCGCATCCTCGGCCGCCGTCGCTTGCCTTCCTCGGGCCTGCCTTGGCGGTGGCGGTGCCCACCGCCTTGCTCGGCTTGGTCCCGGGCGTGCTCGACCAGACGGTGACCGCCGCCGGCCGCTCGCTGGACTCTGCCGCAGCCTCGGTGCACCTTCTCGTCTGGCACGGGATCAATGCGGCCCTTGTGCTCTCAGCGTCCGCCATCCTTGCCGGCGTCGCCCTCTTCGTCCTTCGCAAGCCGGTGGACCGGCTCCTCAGGATCGGAGATCGCCTTCCCGACGGCGGGGACGCCTACCTTGGCGGGCTCCGTTTGCTCAACGCCACAGCGGACCGGATCACCGGCCTCGTTCAGAATGGCTCACTGCCTATCTATACCGGGGTGATCCTGCTCACGGCGGCATTTCTGCCCCTCGCCGCCCTGCTAACCGACTCGCCCTGGCCAGGCTGGCCCGAACCGGCGGTCGATCCCGCCAACCTCCTCATCGCCGGGGTCATTATTGGCTCGGCGCTCGCCGCCGCTGTCATCCGGCGCCGCCTCTCTGCGGTCATCTTCCTTGGCGTGACGGGTTATGGGATGTCGGCACTGTTCGGGATCCGGGGCGCCCCCGACCTCGCCCTGACCCAGGTGGCGATCGAGACGCTCTCGACGGTGATGTTCGTGCTCGTCCTTCGCAGGTTGCCGGACCGCTTCGAGCGCCGCTCTGCGGTATCGCTGCGCGCCCCGCGGGTGATCATCGCCACGGCCGTGGCGTCGGTCGTGTTCGTCTTCGCTGTCGTCGCCGCCGGCAATCGGGTCGCGGAGCCGGTTGCCGACGAAATAGTCGCCCGCGCCTACCCGGAGGGGCACGGCCGCAACATCGTCAACGTGATCCTCGTCGACTTCCGGGCCCTGGACACGGCTGGGGAGATCACGGTCCTGGCCGCCGCGGCGATCGGCGCCGTCGCCCTGGCGCGAGCCGGGCGCCGCCCACCGGGGCAGCCATCCCGACCGCCAACCACGACGAACCTAAGCGACATCGAGGAGCGCCCTTGACAGCCATTCCCACCCAACGACCCATGACGCGCCTGGTCATCCTCGACCGGTCCGTGCGGGTGTTGTTCCACCCCATCCTCATGGTCTCGCTCTACCTGCTCTTCGCCGGCCACAACCAGCCCGGCGGGGGCTTCGTCGGCGGGCTCGTCGCCGGCGCCGCGCTAGCCATGCAGTTTGTCGCTGGCGGGATAGACGAGGTCCGCCGGCTCTCGCGGTTCCGACCCTGGACCATCCTGGGTACGGGACTCCTGGTCTCGTTCCTGACTGCGTCAGCGCCACTGTTCTTCGGCGACGCCATCCTGACGACCACGCTGTTCATCCGCGAAGTCCCGATCCTCGGAACGGTCAAGACCACGTCGGCGCTTCTCTTCGACCTCGGTGTCTACTTCCTCGTCGTGGGACTGGTCCTCATGATCTTCGAGGCCTTCGGCGACGAGCCCGCATCTCATTCGCCACACCCTCCGTCGCACGAGGCCCGGCGATGACGACATCGCTGGCGTTCACAGCCGCGCTGCTCTTCGGCGTCGGCACCTACCTCATCCTCCAGCACACGCTCAGTCGCATCCTCATCGGTCTCGCGCTGCTCAGCCATGGCGCCAACGTGCTGCTCATGGGCTCCGGGCAGCGCGGGACGCCACCGCTGATCGGCTCTGGCGACCCCGCAAGGTTCAGCGACCCGCTGGCCCAAGCCTTCGCGCTGACGGCCATCGTCATCACCTTCGGCGTGAGCAGCCTTCTGCTCGCCCTCGCATACCGAAGCTGGGTTCTGACCGGCAAGGACGAGGTGGAAGACGACGTGTCTGACCGCTCCATCGCCAGTGGCGGCCACCTCGACAAGGAGGTCATCGACGAGGAGGCGTGGCACAGCAAGGCGCTCGACCAGGGCGGTGCCTCCCGGGACACCGAGCCGGCGGGTCACGGATGAACGCGCTCCTTCCGCTGCCCATCGTCCTGCCGCTGCTGGGGGCCGCCCTTTCCATCCTCGTGGGCCGGTCCCGGACGGCGCAGCGAATTATTGGGATCGCCATCCTGGCGGCAGTGACCGTGATCTCGGTCGTCCTCCTCGTCGCCGTCGATCGTGAGGGAGCGTTGGCCAGCCAGGCCGGTGGGTGGGAGGCTCCGCTGGGCATCACCCTCGTCGCAGACCGCCTCACCACCATCATGCTGACCCTCGGCTCGGTGATGCTGCTCGGCGTGCTTATCTTTGCGATCGGCCAGCCCGGCGCCGAACGAAACCACATCGGCTTCCAGTCCGTGTACCTCATCCTTGCCGCTGGAGTTTCCGCCTCCTTCCTGACCGGCGACCTGTTCAACCTGTTCGTCGCCTTCGAGATGATGCTGACGGCCAGCTACGTGCTGCTCACCCTGGGCGGCGGGCGAGAGCAGGTCCGATCGGGCATGACCTATGTCGTCATCAGCCTCCTCGCGTCGGCTCTCTTCATCGCCGCGCTCGCTCTCATATACACCGCGACCGGCACGGTCAACATGGCCGACCTCGCCGGCAAGATGGATGACCTGCCGCCGGGTCTGCGGAGCGCGTTCGCCGTGCTGCTCGTCGTCGTGTTCGGCATCAAAGCGGCGCTGTTCCCGCTCTTCTTCTGGCTCCCCGACAGCTATCCGACGGCGCCTTCCGCCGTCACCGCTGTGTTCGCCGGTCTGCTCACGAAGGTCGGCGTCTACGCGATCCTGCGAACCCAGACGCTGTTCTTCGATGAGGGCTCTCGACCCGCCACGCTGCTGCTCGTCCTTGCGGGTGCCACGATGCTGGTCGGCGTGCTCGGCGCCATCGCCCAGAACGACGTCAAGCGCATCCTGAGCTTCCACATCGTCAGCCAGATCGGCTACATGATCATGGGCCTCGGCCTGTTCTCCGTCGCCGGCATCGCGGGGGCGATCTTCTACATCGTCCACCACATTGTGGTGAAGACGACGCTGTTTCTGGCCGGGGGTCTGATCGAGCACATCGGTGGCTCCAGCAACCTGAGGCGCCTGGGAGGGATGGTGAGAACGGCGCCGTTCGTGGCAGCGCTGTTCCTCATACCGGCCCTCGGGCTCGCAGGCATCCCGCCGCTGTCCGGATTCGTCCCGAAGCTGGCTTTGATCGAAGCCGGCCTGGTCGATGACCAGCATCTCATAGTGGCCGTGAGCCTGGTCGTGAGCCTGCTGACCCTCTACTCGATGGTCAAGATCTGGTCGGCGGTGTTCTGGAACCCCGTCACCGAGGACCCTGAGCAGGAGACACATGTTGTCAGCCGTCTCGGCGGACCGCCCCTGATGGTTCTTCCCACCGTGGCGCTTGTCGCCTTGGGGCTTGGCGTCGCGTTCGGGGCCGGTCCGCTCCTGGACCTGTCCGGACGAGCCGCTGCCGACCTTCTCGACCCGACCACCTACATCACGGCGGTGCTGGGATGACCACCCCCGATGTCGTCCGCCGGACCAGGCGCTCGAATCTCCGCGACGACCTCAGTCTCGGCGCCGTCCTCGTCGTGATCTGGACGCTGCTGTGGGGCGAGGCAAGTCCGGCAAACGTTGCCAGCGGCGCCATCGTCGCCGCTCTTCTCCTCGTCGCGTTCCCCCTCGACCACGACATCATCGCCGTCCGCCACCGGCTGCGTCCGGTCGCTGCCCTCAGACTGGCCGGCTTCTTCTTCGCCGACCTGCTCCGGTCGAGCGTCGCCACGGCAGTCGATGTGGTCCGGCCACAATCGCAAGTGCGGACCGGGGTCATTGCCTGCCCGCTACGGGTCGACAACGACGGACTCCTGACATTCCTGGCCAACATGATCGCCGTTTCACCGGGGACGATGCCTATAGAGGTCGCATACCGGCCGCACGTCATCTACGTCCATTCCCTGCGTGCTACGGATCCCGACAGCCTCCGGGCCTTCGTGGCGCGCCTTGAGGAGCTTGCCGTCAGGGCGCTCGGGGGTCCCGAGGCCGTCGGCACCGTGGCCGAAGCCGGGCCACGGCCGCCACCCCCTTCTGAGTCGCAGCCCACCGTGGAGGGTCGCCCATCGTGATCGCTCTTGCCTTCTGGCTCCTCGGACTCGCCACCATCGCCTTCGGCTACCGGGCCATCGCCGGCCCGACTCTTCCTGACCGCATGATCGGGGTGAACGGCATGATCATTGCGGGAATGGCCGTTGTCGTCGTTCACGCCGTCCACACTGCCAACGGCGCCTTGCTCCCGGTCCTGGTC
>Ga0247698_1000071_pt1 | contig 12880 bp, 13 predicted proteins | sample 21W_NmetaG_FD_197430 | JGI IMG/M metagenome (GOLD analysis project Ga0247698, IMG submission 197430) | Soil microbial communities from hillslope of Landscape Evolution Observatory, University of Arizona, Oracle, AZ, United States - 2-1-W_N | ecosystem: Engineered > Artificial ecosystem >...
ACAGCCCGAGGATGCGCACGCCCCGGCAGCGAAGAGCGGCAACGAACGGCGGGGAAAGGAACGAGGTGTCGTTGTCGACCACCAGGACGTCGAGGTGCTCCTCCATGGCCATGCGGGAGTCGCGCACGAGCCGCAGCGAGACCCCGGCCACGTAGTCGCGGACGTGGCGCTGGAAGGCCGACCGCCATTCGGATGGGGTGTAGACGATGCCGACGGTGAAGCCGCTCACGGCACCGTCGTCCCGCTGTCCACGGTCCGACCACCTTCCGACACCAGGCCAGTTGGTGAGCGAACACTGGTCGTGGCCGGGGCCCGGTTGGCGCCAGTGGAGCGCACGACGTCCACCTTCCCGTCGGCCAGCGCCTGCGCCAGGGCGAGGGCCTCGTCTGCGCTCACCTGCACGACCACGAAGAAGTCCCGTTCCACACCACGGGTGAGCCCACCGGAGACCGACGTCGCCGGCACCTTCGTCACCTGCGCGCCGGCGACCACGAAGGCGGACTGCCCGTCCACGACGTCGATCACGTCGACCCGGTCCCCGACTCGAAGGGCACCGCCCACGGCGTTCTCCCGGGCGACGGGGATGCTCATCGAGCGCAGGGTCGACCCCTCCTCGCTCGCCACGAGGTCGCTTCGGCGGATCGGGTCACCAGCGGCGATCGCCTGCCCGGCCGTCCACCTACCCCGCCGGACCTCGTCCAGCGTGGCCAGCCGGTCGGCCAGTGGCGTGCCGGCGGGGAGTCGGGCTGGCTCGACCAGATCGGCGGTGACCGTCGTGCCGGCGGCGATGTCGCCACGGGCGGTTGCCACGACGAGACGCTCGGACCGGTCACCCAGGACGGACACGATCAGGAGGAACGCGAGGAGTCCCGAGAGGACCATGAGGCCGTGCGCCATGCTGAAACTCGAGAGCAAGCCCCGACGGGGTGGCGGCCCGGCTTGCGGGTCGAGCCTCGACGCCGGTTGCCTCGTCAGGGTGTCGCCGGTACGTGCCATCCGGGCGTGCCCCTTCCCTGCGAAATCTGATTCAGGAGGAAGTTGGGGATGGACGGTAGTGACGGTTTGGTCCGGCCGTCAAGGGCTATCCAAGGTTTTTGTGGCCGTTCTCCGAAGCGAAGGCACATCGAGGTGGTTGACTGGTGTTGGCCGCAGGGCGTCTCTATACTCCCGGTCGTGGCCCCCGACGTGGAAGACGACGCCTTCGGCCGCATCCGGGACCAGTACCCGCCGATCGTGACCACCGCGCAGGTGGCCGAGTTGCTCGACATCAACCCTCGGACCGTGCTCATGATGGCGGCCGACGGCCGGCTCCCCGCCAGCCGGCTGCCGGGGAGCCGCAAGTTCCACTTCTTCCTGGAAGACGTGCTCAAGGCGCTGCGCCAGCACATGGTCAAGCCCGGAGAGACCACGCTGACGGAGGCCGACATCGCTGAAGCTGAGGATGTCGACGTCGTCCCGGTCAAGAAGAAGGCGGCCGCCACCCGTACGCGTCGGCCTACCGCAAAGGGCGGCCGGGCGAGCGGATGAGGTAGCCGACCTCGGTCAGCGGCACCACCCACTCCGACCCGTCTCGGGCTCGAAATTCGAGGTGCGAGCTGGCCACCACTTCAACCGTGCCCTCCAGGGACGGCACCAGGTCGCGCGCTCCGAGCTCGACCGCTTCTCCAGAGGTCTCGACCTCCCGCAGCCTGGCCACCAGCTCCCCGGGGTGCTTGGTGGTCCGGGAGCGCCCGCCCGACATCGCCCGCTCCACCACTCGTATCGAGCTGAGCCCCTCGTACGCGACGTCGATCTCGGCACCCGCCTGCGTCTGCAACGTCATCACCCCAGTGCCGACGTGGGTGACGACTCCAATCCAGCTTCGCTGCCCGACGGCGACCCGGATGATGTCGCCTCGGTAGAGGAACTCCAGGGCGACCTCGGGCAGCGACCGGTTGGCCCGCTCGATTTGCTCCGCCGCTTCCTCCAGCTCCTCTCGCTGGGCGCGAAGCTCGGCGCTCAGCTCGCGCATGGCGTGTTGAAGATCGTCACCGCCCGGCACAGTGGCGTCGTCCCTCCGGTCGCCTTGTCCGATCACGGCTTCCCTCTCAGACGGTCTTCGTTTACATTTACCACATGCTGATTCGTCGTACTGCGTCTGTTGCGGCTGTCGTCATGGCTGAGGTGGGAGCGCTGGTGCTCCTGCACCGCCTCGGATCGTACGGACCAACGGCCGTCGAGTGGGGCGACCTCGGTCGATGGCTCGCCAACACGCCGCCCGAGGACGTGCTGGTCGCCCTCGTGCGTGTGGCAGCGCTGGCGCTGGCCTGGTGGCTCGCCGCCTCAACGATCCTCTACGCCGTGGCTCGCCTGACCAGGGTGCCGAGCCTGGTAGGGGCCGTGGAGTGGGCGACACTCCCTGCTGTTCGGCGCCTCGTCGATGGAGTGGCGGTGACGACCATCGCGGCCGGCTCGGTGCTCGGGACAAACGGGGTGGCAGCCGCCACTCCGGCGGATCGCGCTCCGGTCGTGGTCCACATCGGCTCCAACGACACCCCGGCTACGTCGGCGCCCGCCTACCGGCCGCGTCCCGCCGGAAACGGCGACGTGGTTGGCCCGGCGGCAGCGAGCGCCTCTTCCAGGACCACCGCCCTGCCGGGGCAGACGTCAACGTCTTCCCCGGTCGCCGCGAAGGGTGACCGCCCGTCTCTGACCACTGGGCCGGACGGGAATTCCGAGGACGCTGCCCGCTACGTCGTCCAGCCTGGCGACAACCTCTGGAAGATTGCAGAGCGGCACATGGCGACAGTCACCGGGAAGTCCGAGGACGATCTCACCACAGCCGAAGTCGGGCACTACTGGGCCCGCCTAGTCGACCACGCCCGCGGCCATCTGCGTTCGGGAAACCCGGACCTGATCTACCCCGGCGAGCACTTGACGCTTCCGCCGTCCGTCTGAATCCAATCCGGGTAAACACGTGGGTAGTAGTACCTGCCGGACCGGGACAAGGCGGGCCACAGCGGCATCACGCCAGAACGCTGGATCGGTCGAGGGCCCTCGACACGACGAGCGGTACGGGGCGATACCGGTCGGTCCGGCGCCCACCAAACCGCAGGTGATACCGGCCGCTCCGGGAAGCGCGGCGTCGCCGGGAGTCGGTCGGTCTGCTGGTCCTACTGGGAGGGCGAGTCCTTGACTTTTGGTGACATGTGCGGTCGGTACGTGGCCATTCCTTCATCGAGATGGTGCAGGGCTACGGCTGGCTTCGATGGACAGAGCGCCCAGTGGAACGGGTTAGAACCCTGCCTGGACCTGCGTGGCCCCGGGCCGACACCAGGCCGGTGGGGAATCCTCCACCATGGCGAGTAGATCGAGGAGCCAGCGCCGCGACGAAGGGGCCGGGCTCAGGACGAGATGAACTGCCGGACGATGGCGGCGACCATGGCCGGGTGCGTCTTGTGGGCCATGTGGGCGTGCCCGTCGAGCACCTGGATCCGGGTGGTGGGGATGGCGTCGGCGGCCGCATGGGTCGCCTTGCTCAGGTCCGCGGGGGTCTCGGAGCCGGCCAGCAGGAGCGTCGGCGCGGTGACGGCGTCGAATCGGCCCGGACAGTAGGTCCAGCTCTCCTCGACCCTGCACTCCCTCGGCAGCGTGTGCGCGGCGGCGATGCGGGTGGCCCAGCTCGGGGTCGTGCTGGCGCGCAGGGCGACGATCTGCTCCTCGGACATCTCCAGGATGTCGACGAACATGGCGACGACGGCACGTTCCAGATCGCCGGCGGCGACGGCGTTCTCGATCGCCTCGATCGACCCGGGCGGGTAGCTGACGCCCAGACTGGGCTCGTAGAGCACGAGGTGGTGGACACTGCCCGTGAGGGCGGCCGCGCCCATGGCGCAGTTGGCGCCGTAGGAGTGGCCGAAGAGGGCGACGGGCCCCCCGACTCGGGCGGCGACGGCGTCGACGACGGTGGCGATGTCCTCGAAGTCGCGTTCGATGGCGTAGCCGGGCGCGTCGCCGCTGGCACCGAACCCGCGGCGGTCCATCGAGAAGGTGGCCAGATCCGTGGCCAACTCGGCGACGAACGGGGCCAGGGTCGTGTGGTCGCTCACGGACCCGTGCACCAGGACGAGCGGGGGCCCGTCTCCGTCGACCCAGACGGCGAGTGCCGTCCCGTCTGGAGATTGGACGTCGAAACGGCGCACGGCGGCTATCTGGTGGTCGTGGCGCGCCGGTCGAACTCGGCGGCGAACACCGCGACGGTGGCGGCGAAGAGGTCGGTCTGCTCGGCAGAGGTGACGTGGCCGCAGTCGTCCAGCTCCACTAAACGGGCGTCGGGTAGAGCTTCGGCGAGCCGATGGGTCACCGACGCGGCACTGCTGCGAGCCATCATTTGGTCAGGCATCGCCCCGCAGTGCGCCCTTCGGCGCTCTCCTGAGGAACGGGCGGAGGGCGCTGCCTGGCTCGCTGGCGACGGGTTTGGCGAGTGCACTCTGGGGTTTGCATTTGTTGCCGCCGTGCTGCTGATCCGACGGGTGTTCTGCTCAGTCCTCTCGATGGTGGAGCCCTGTCAGCGCATCGAGGGCGTTGCGGTCCACTGCGTCGGCGGGCACCGATGCCACCTTCAGCCTGGTCACGGCTCGGAGGGTGGCCGTTCTCCTCCCGCCTTCGAGGACCGCGCGCTCGCCGACCACGGCCCCAGGGCCGAGCTCGGCCAGCTCCCGGCCATCGACGTCGACCGTCAGGATCCCGTCGAGCACCAGGTAGATCTCCTTCCCCCGCTCGCCCTGACGCGTCAGTTCGGCGCCCGCGTCGAGAACCAGGATCCTCGGCTTCCCGCGCCGCATTATGGCGCTCGAGAGCTCCCGTTCGAGCGAGCTCTCGGCCATGGTGACGAAGACCGTCGAGTCCTGGTCACCCCAAGGTGTCCCGCTGGCCCCGGCGGGCCGGTCGTACCAGGACCCGAAGTCGATGGTGCCCGACTTCTGAACGAGAGTCCCCTCGCCGTCATAGAGCCAATGGCGAGGGAAGGGCGAGGCACCGGCAAGGCGGGGCTCGACCCGGCCGTTGGAATGCAGGGTGAGCTGCACGGTGGTCCACACCGTCGGAGCAACGAGCTGGACGCGCCTGCGGCTGCTCACCCACCTCGGCGTTGGCATGCCCGGTCGGCCGCCGGCTGACTGACGAACCGTCACCGAGGCCTCCGTCACCTCGGGATCGGGGCGAAGCTCCGGGAAGGCGGTGGCCTGGAATGTGAAGCCGAGGGGTCCGACCCTCATGTTCGTGTTGTTGACGACGCCGCCTCCGCCGAAACCGTGGTCCGTGACGCGACCGCCGTCGACCTCCATCCAAACCGCCAGATGGTTGGCGAATCGGAAACGGTCGTCGTCACGCATGTCTTCGAGCTGCGCGGGCTCGATGCGTTCGGGCGGGGCCTCGTCGTAGTGGCCGACTCCGAGCTCGAAGGGCAGCCTGGTCATCCCGACGATGGCCTCCGACGGGATCCACGAGATTGAGGTGACCGAAGATTCGATGCGCACGGAGCCGACCTCGCCGGGTTGACCCGGTTACCCTAGCTGCGGACAGCCCCCTCGTCAGGGCCGACGGCGTGGAGAAGATGCCATTCGCCCTCCACGCCCTTCAGCCGGTGGACACCTCGCTCGAGGAAGCTCAGCCTCGACCCCAGCACGAGGTCGCGCACCGTTGTGGTCACCAGCGTCTCGCTTGGATCAGCCAGTGAGGCGACCCGGGCACCCACGTGCACGGCGATCCCGGAAACTGAGCCGGACCCCATCTCGATCTCGCCGGTGTGCACGCCCGCCCGGATCTCGAGACCGAGCAGGCGCACCGCCTCGCACGACGCCAGTGCGAAGCGCACGCCACGAGCCGGTCCGTCGAAGGTGACGAGGAACCCGTCACCGGCGTTGTCGACCTCGTTTCCGCGAAAGCGCGTCATCAGCCGCCGGACCTGGACGCGGTATGCCTGGAGCAGGTCGTTCCAAGCTCGGTCGCCGAGACGCTCCGCCTGGCGGGTCGACTCCACGACATCGATGAACACCACCGTCGCGAGGACCCGGTTCTCCCTCACCGGGCCCTCGATGCCGGTGAGGAAGCCGCGGATCTCGTCGACGAGCCGATCGGCGTCCCCGAAGTACGGGAGCGTGTCGGTTCCTGGTAGCTCGACGTAGCGGGACCCCGGGATCTGCTCGGCGAACCAGCGGGCGCCGCCCGAGTGGACCACCGGCGCATCCTGTCGGTGGATCACGAGGGTGGGCACCTGAACCGCGGGGAGCACATCGCGGATGTCGAGCTCGAGCAGTTCCCGGAACAGCGCAGCAGCCGTGTTGGGTGTGGCTGCGTTGCGCTCGAACCGTTGCCACCAGGTGATGATCCTCTGATCGTCGGCGACCGACGGCGCCAGCAGTCTCAGGACGTCGCCCCGACCCCAGCGCGATTCGATGAACGCCGTCCACTGCTCGAGAGCGGCGGGATCGGCACCCCACGACTCCGAACCAGGTTCGCCTCGGACCTTTGCGGTCACTGCGCCCAGTACCAAGGCGCGCACACGGTGGGGGTAGGTGGCGGCCAACAGGACCGCGTCCGCCACACCATGTCCCCACGCACAGATGGCCGCCCGTTCCGACCCGCCGGCGTCGAGGACAGCCAGGAGATCCTCGATGCGGTCGTCCAGGGTGACCCCCTGCACGGTGCGATCCGACATGCCGACGCCCCGCCGGTCGACTCGGAAAACCCGGCTGAACTCGGCGAACTGCTCCAGGAACCGGGCGTTCTCGGGCAGCTCCCAGGCGATCTCGCAGTGGGAGATCCATCCCGCCAGCAGAACCACGTCGATGGGGCCGTCGCCGACGATCTGGTAGGCGATGTCGGCGCCGCCCGAACGAACGAACCGCGTCTCAGGCAACCAGCTCGGCCCGCCATTCACAGGGTGCATTCTGGTCAAGGAATGGACGGGCAGCGAGCGCAATTCCGACCTTCCCCGAGTGTGCACGGGGGAGAGATGACCTGCGACTCCAAGGCGTCGGAGCGGGTGCGTCAGAGTCGTGCAGCGGATTCACATCTGAGGCTGCAGCGCACCGGATCGCCGGCGAGCTGTCCGACACCTCGGGCCCGCGGGCAGGTTGACACTGGACGGAGCGTTTCTCGGATGGTCCGACCGGGGACCGCCTCGCGGTTACTGGCCGGTCTCAACGCTGCACCGCGCCGGTTATCGGTGGTTCCGCGGCCGAGTGCTGCGAAAGCCGGACAACAAGAGGGGCGGGCCGCGGAGTCGGGGCCCGCCCCCCTCTCAGTACAAGGGCTAGTTGAGAAGTCAGGCTCAACCCGAGGTAGGGCAGCCGATGCCGTTGTGTTGGTGAATGCGCCGTTGTGTTGGTGAATGCCCACGGCAGCGCCTGTCGCTTCCCGCGTGGCCGTAGTCGCCCACGAGTAGTACACGATGGCCCCGTGCGGGATGTTGGCGTTGAGGGTGGCTCGACCCGAGCGCACCGCAGCGTCCCAGCCCGCGATCGCGCCTCTGCCGAACTCGTGTCCTCTCGCTACCTCTGCGCCTTCTCGGCGACAGCGACCAGGTAGGTCCAGTCGAGGGACGCCCCGCCGGTGTCTCCCTGGTTGTGCCGGGCCGCGAGCTCCACCACCGCTCGGCGGAACGCCGACCTTCGCTCACCTTCGAGGGCCTCCGACGCCTTGAGGGTCGGGCCGTAGTTCGTCAGGAAGAAGTCGGCGAAGTGCTCCGGCGAGAAGAATCGCATCCGGATGGAGCCCTCTTTCACGATGAGCGAAGAGACGGCCTCCCCCAGCAGCTCACGCACTCGGTCTTCCTTTCCCCACAGCGCGGCTGGCTTGAGGCCCTCCGGCGGCGGCACGTGGGCACCAATGGTGCGGAACAACTCACCGATGAACCCCTCGGGGCGCCAGTTGATCATGCCCAGCGTGCCGCCAGGAGCAGTGACTCGAAGCAGCTCGCTCGCCGTTCTCGCCTGGTCCGGGGCGAACATGGCGCCGATGCTCGACAGCACGTAGTCGAAGCGGCCCGCTGAGAACGGGATCTCCTCGACGTCGCCCTCGATGAACGTGACGTCCAGACCTTCGGCCGCGGCCCGGGCCCGAGCGACCTCGAGCAACGCTGGCACGTAGTCGATGCCCGTCGAGCGGCAGAACCTCCGGGCCGCCGCCAGGGCGACGTGACCGGTACCGGTCGCCGCGTCGAGCACCTCCGAACCGGGCGCCGGGTCGACGGCGTCGAGGAGCACCTCGGACAGCGGCTGGGTGATCCAGGCGATCTTGCCGTAGTCGCCCGAGCTCCAGGTGACCTGCTGCTTGGCCTTGATCTCATTCAGTGTGGGCATGGTGAAACCTTCCTTTCTCGAACTGGGGTTGGGGGGACCGGGGAACACGTCGATGTCAACCGGCCGTGCCGGCGCCGGTTGCCTTGAAGAAGACGTAGTCCGCCGTGTAGGGGACGTCGGTCACGGTTCCTGCCGTCGAGGCATCGCACGCAGCTGCGGGCGGGGCCACACCACTGGTCGTGTTGATCCTCTGGATGTGGGTGGTGTGAACGAGCCGGTCGCCGCCCTCTGGGCCGGCGGTCGTGGATGTCGCCTCCAACAGGAGCCAGGGGATGGCTTCGGTGGGCGAGGGCACGCCGACCACTCTCCGGGCGACGACCCGGCTGCCGTCCTTGGCCTCCCATGTCGGACCGGCGCCGTGGCTAGTCAAAAAGCCGCCGTTGCCGCCGACGAGCGTGGCGCTCGGGCCGACGAACACCCAGGTGGCGCCGCCGCCGGTCACCTGGCACGAATAGGTCTGCACGCCCTCGGCGTGCCCGACCAGGAACGGCTTGTGCCCGCTCGGCGGCTGTAGGACGTCGGGGACGGCGTCCGCCGGTCGGCCCGAGCCCACGGTGACGAGGAGGGCGAGAGCGAGGGCCCAGGCGGGCCGGGTCGTTCGCCGGTTGCTGGCGAGGATCATCTGCGGTCCTTTCGTCGTCGGGGCCCGTTCAGAACGAGCAGTTCCCGGGGTTGTCCGCGTCCTGCCGCACCCCGCCCCCGACCTGGACGTCGAGGTAGGTCACGACGATCTCCAGCGGCGTGGTCGTGCTCTCGTTCCGCCCGAGGTGCACGTGTCCCCGACCCGGGTCGAGATAGACGTGGCCGGGCGGGATCTCCCGCCCCGTGCAGGTCGGGTCGTCGCCGTCGTAGATCGTCAGGGTTCCCGACTTGACCACGGCGACGGCGCTCCCCGGGTGCGTGTGCCAACCGGTGTGGCCGCCGGGCGCGATGGTGATCTGTTGCACGACGACGTCGTACGGTCCGGGGCTGTGGGACTTCACCTTCTCGTGCGCGACGCCGCGCGCCAGGATCGTTCCCGACGCGCCCGAGCCGGGCGTCGCGTCCGCCGGCAGCGCGACGAAGGCCGCCGCTGCGGCTAGGGTGAGGCCGAGCGCCTTCTTCTTCATGGCTTGCTCCTTTCGACATGAGCGGTGGTGGTGGTTGTGCCGCTCACGGAGCAACCTGACGGATCCTCGTGCCGATGACATGACCGATCCTCACCTTCTTCGCAGCCGGCGCGAATGGTCAGATCTGACTAGGGCGCGGCCGAGAGGCGGGAGGTACCGTCGTCACCATGTCGAGGTGGAGCCCTCCGCCGCTCCCGTCCCGATTCGCCGCATCGAGGCACATCCCGATCGTCGGACGCCAGGCCGAACTGACGTGCTTCGAGGAGATGTGGGCCGCCACCGAGCGGGGTGAACGACAGGCGGTCTTCATCGGTGGAGAGCCGGGTGCGGGCAAGACGCGACTGGCGCTGGAGGTGGCGGCCGTCCTTCGTGAGAACGGGGCCACGGTGCTGGTCGGCACGTCTGGCGCCGACTTCGACCTCCCCTACCGGCCCTTCGCCGAGATGCTCGACCACCTCTTCCTCACCACCCCGGTCGGCGTCCTCACCCCTTTCTTGGGCGACACCGGCCTGGAACTGGCCCGGCTCAGCGAGCAGGTGCGCCGTCACCTGGAGACGGCGGACCGGACCGAGCCACCGGGAGAGTTGCGTCAGGACCTCTTCGATGCGACGGCCCGCTTCTTCCGGGCGCTGGCGGCCGAACGCCCCCTGGTCCTGGTGCTCGACGATCTCCACTGGGCGCAGGCGCCGACGCTCGCCCTGCTGTCCCATGTGACCCGGGCCACCGCAGACGCCCGTCTCCTCCTGGTCGGCACGTTCCGCACGACGGCGCCGGACCGGTCACCGGAACTGGCCGACACCATCGCCGACCTGTACCGGCTCGAGGGCATCCGCCGACTCGACCTGACCGGCCTGGACACCGAGTCCATCGCCGAGTACCTGCACATCCAGGGACGGGTTCCCCTTGCCGTTGCGCGCGGGCCGGCGGCGATGCTGCGCGACCAGACCGGGGGGAACCCGTTCTTCCTCCGGGAACTCTGGCGGGATCTCCAGCAGCGAGGTGGCGTGGCGACGCTGCGTACGGGTACGAGCCGCGTTCCGGCGTCCATCAGCGACACCCTGGAGCATCGTCTCTCGGGTCTGGGAGACCTGGCCCTTCGAGCCGTCGAGCTGGCGGCCGTGCTGGGCGACAGCTTCGACCTGTCCACGCTGGCGGCCGCCAGCGACGCCGAGAGGAGCCACGTCCTGGCAGCCGTCGACGCCGCCGTCGCGGTGGACCTGGTGGAGCCGACGCCGGGGTCCGACGGCGTCTACGCCTTCGTCCACTCGCTGAGCCGCCAGACGGTGCTGGAGCGCATGGCGCCGTCCCGGCGCACGCTGCTCCATGCCCGGGCGGCGGAGGCGCTGGAGCGGCATCGTGACGACGCGTCCGTGATCCCCCGTCTCGCCCAGCACTACCTGGCCGCTCACTTCCTCGGCTACGAGGAGCAGGCGATCCGCTACGCGACCGAGGCGGGGCGTCTGGCCGAGCGCTGCCTGGCCTACGAGGAGGCCGCCAGCTGGTTCGAGCGGGTCGCCGCCCTGCCCGAGGTCGCCCCCGAGGCACGGGCGGGAGCACTGTTCGACGCCGCCGCCAATCATCTCCGGGCGGGCGACTTCGCCCGTGCCCGGTCGCTCTACGAGCGGCTGACCGTGGCGGACGACGCCAGCATCCGCCTCCGGGCCGCCCTCGGGTACGAGGACGCGAACTGGCGCCCCGGCTTGGCCGACCCGCGCGCCGCCGACCTGCTCACGAGCGCGCTGGCCAGCGCCGACGTCGGCCCCTCCGACGCCCGCTACGTCCACGCCCTGGCGAGCCTCGGACGTGCGTTGGCCTTCGCGGGGGACGCGGTGCGGGCCCGGGAGGTGGGCACCCGGGCGATCGACCTGGCCCGGGGGCTCGGAGACGGACCGACGCTCGCCCATGCCCTCAAGACGAGCCTCTGGCGCGGCATCACCCCCGACATGACCGACATCCAATGGCAACGCTCCCAGGAGCTGTCACGCATGGCGGGCGAAGCGGGCGACTTCGAGACCCTCGGGGCGGCCGGCTACTTCAGGGCGATGGTCAGCTACACCACCGGCCGGCCCGAGGAGCTGGAGACGGCCATGGCCGACGTGCGCCGCGCCGGGCAGTCCACCGGCCAGCCCTTCTACGCCTACCTGGCCGGTTGCCTCACGCAGGGTCAGCGGTTCGCGCGGGGGGATTTCGACGACGCTGAACGATGGGCCCACCGCATGGTGGAGATGGGCGACTCGTTCGGCCGAGACGACACCGAGGGCTCCTTCGGCGTGCAGATGTTCATGCTCCGCCGGGAGACGGGCGGCCTGGCCGCCGTCGCGCGCCATGTCAGCGGTGACGAGACCCTCGACGGTCGCTGGGTCCCCGGCCTCCTGGCCCTGTACACCGAGCTGCACCTCGGGAGCGGGATCGCCCGCACCCTCCGCCATCTCCTCGATCGGGATCTGGAGGCGCAGTCGACGGCGGCGCAGTGGCCGGCCGAGCTCGTGTTCATGGTCGAAGGGGCCCTCGCCCTCGGCGACGCGGACGCGGCGGCGGCCCTCCAGCCCTTCCTCGCCCGCTACGACGGGATGAACCTGGTGGCCGGACAGTTCGTCGCCCTGTTCGGGAGCGCCAACCGCTACCTCGGCCGGATCGCCTCGCTCAACGGCGACAACGAGGTGGCCGACGCCCATTTCGGAACGGCGCTGCGCATGGACGAGCGCATGCGATCGACGGTGCACATGGCCGAGACCCTGGCCCACCGCGCCGTCCACCGCTGCCGGACGGGCGACACCCAAGGTGGACTCGCCCTGGCCCAGCAGGCCCGGGCCCTGTCCGAGCCCATCGGCCAGGTTCGGGTGCTGCGCCTTCTGGACACGCTCCAGGCCGGCGGCCGGCCCGACGGGCTCACCTCCCGGGAGGTCGACGTGCTGCGCCTCCTGGCTGAGGGGCTGAGCAACAAGGAGATCGGCGAGCGGCTGTACATCAGCACCAACACGGCGGCCAACCACGTCCGCAGCATCCTGATGAAGATCGGTGCCACCAACCGGACCGGGGCGGCCATGTACGCCCGGGAGCACGACCTGGTGCCCCAGCCCTCGGTCAGACTCGGGGCATCCCCGCGTCGGGATGGGTCCGGTCGGCCAGTTCCGTGATCACGTCGGTCGGGAGCCCGGCCCGCGCCGCGGCCCGACGGATGGCGTCGGGTGACGGCGCTTCGTAGAGGCAGTACGTCTTGCGCTTGTCCGCCGAGAGGAACGAGTAGAGCCAGCGGACTCCCTCCTCGTCGTTGATGCGCTTTAGGCCTTCGATGTCCGCCGCCGTATCGTCCAACGCCTCGGCGTAGCGGCGCTCGACCATGAAGATCGGCATAGGACCCTCCGGGTGAGTGGCCAGTGTACCGATGACCACTCGGTGCCGTGGCGACGCGATGCCGCACCACCGAGG
>Ga0247698_1000072_pt1 | contig 12828 bp, 16 predicted proteins | sample 21W_NmetaG_FD_197430 | JGI IMG/M metagenome (GOLD analysis project Ga0247698, IMG submission 197430) | Soil microbial communities from hillslope of Landscape Evolution Observatory, University of Arizona, Oracle, AZ, United States - 2-1-W_N | ecosystem: Engineered > Artificial ecosystem >...
GAGTGGTCAGGGCGTGGGCGGGCCGGCTTTGTAGGCGTGCAGGTCGTCGGGGCGCAGCCCGAGGTCGCGCCGGACCTTGTAGACGGCGAGTGCGCGGGCAGGAGGGGTCGCAGAGCCAGGCGGCACATAACGTGAGCTCATGTCCAAGCCCATTGCTGAGCTGCTCCATCGGCGTAGTGATCTGTCGACGTTCCTCGTGCATCTGACCCGGACGATCGACGCGGCAAACCCCCGGAGCAACCTCCTTTCGATCCTCGCCCACCAGACCCTTGAGGCCCGGTCAGTCCTTGGAATGGGCCACGCCCTAGCACAGCAAGACGAGGCGTTTGCTCAGACCCAGCGAGTGGTGTGCTCCACCGAGACACCGCTGGAGCACGTGTGGATGATGTGCGAGGAGATTGAAAACCGAGCGCTTCAGTTCGCGCCGTACGGACTGGCGCTGACCAAGACGTGGGCTCGGCGAAAGGGGGTTAACCCGGTCTGGTACGTCGACATCACGGTCGGGCACAGCTGGCTGACTAGGCCGATCAACGAGTTGTTGGAGTTGGCGGCACGCGGGCGAGCGACTCGATGGGACGCCGAGGCTCAAGACGCCCAGCCGTTGCCAGCGGCACAATCGCAAGCGGCAAGGCTCGCCCCGTTCGTTGAGCAGATGGGGAACCCCTCAGGTACAAGGAAGGAGTTCTGGTGGGAGAGAGAATGGCGTCACGTTGGGGACCTCTTCTTTCAGTGGTGGGACATCGTGACCGTTTTTGCTCCAGAAGCGGACCACGACCAGTTCCAGGCTGATCTTGCAGCGGCGAAGGCGGCGCTGGGCCATTCCGTCAACATGGAGTGGCTCCACTTCTTGGATCCCCGGTGGGGTCTCGAGCGGATGATCGCTTCCCTCGCTCGCGTGGCGTCAGGGAACATCGGGCCCTTTCCCGCCTGACATATCAGCCGATCTGCTCCTAGCAGTCCTCCACGCTGGCGAGGACCTTGCAGCCCGGGCCGACCCGCGTCGGCATGGGCGACGCGCGTCTAGGACCTCTTCGCTGGTGTTGCACCCGTCGCCGCCCCCATCGGCCCAGTCGCGGCTAGCAGGCGGCGCGGTCATACATCGGCCCGCCGCAGGTCGGACACGCCCAGCAGAGCTGGGAAGGACCTCGGGCAGCGCCCGGTAAGACGGCCGGGCCTGTTGCCGGGAAAAGCGCCTCGGCGCAAGCGCAGGAGGCGAATAGTCAAGCCACCAAGGGCGGTCTCATGAGGCCCGGACAGCCGGCGACTTTGCCTGCGGGCGCCGGCACAGCCTGCGCAGCTCGACTTCGTCGAGGCCGCGCCAGACGCCGTCGGTTTGGCGGGTTCGGATGGCCCACGCGCGGCAGTCGGCGGCCACCGGGCACCGGGCGCACACCACCTTTGCCGGCTCCGAGCTCACGCCAGTGCCGCCGCCTCGTCGAGGGTCGGGGCGAAGAACAGCTCGCTGAGTCCCGCACACGCCGCCCGGCGTCGCCACCCACGGTCCTCGGCGGGGGTCGAGGAGGACGCAGCGGCGCTCATGGGATCAGCTCGGGGCCGTCGAGCCCGTGGGCCTCGAGAGCGAGCGGGGTCACCGCCGGCCAGTCGGCGCTGATGAGCGGCCCCGAGTCGAGGCCGTCGACGGGCAGCAGCGGCTCGGCGTGGGCCGGCCAGGCGTCGGGGCCGTAGGCGTGGGAGATCGAACGGGCGGCCTCGGGACCCCACAGGTCATAGGGGGTGCAGCGCAGGCCCTCGCAGACCTGGCGCACGTGGGGGAGGTCTACCTGGGTGATGGCGCCGGTCGCCACCCGGGCGGCCCATCTCGGGTCGATCCCGCTGGAGCGGGCCAGCTCGTCGACGCCGTCGCCGGTGTCGATGACTAGGGCCTCGAGCTGGCGGCGCACCGGCTCCGCCGGCAGCGACGTCGCTCTCTCGGCCACCGGCACCAGGCCGACCGCGACTGCCATGGCGTCGAGGCGGGCCTCTCTTTCCCGGAGACGCTGCTCTCGCTCGTCGAGCGCCCGGGACCGGGCGGCGAGGGCTGCGGCCTGACGGTCCGCGTCGTCGGGCGGGCCCTGGCTTTCCTCCCCGGGTGAGGAGGCTGCCGGACGTTGGCGCTCGCGAGACGCCGCGGCGTCGAAGCCGTGGCGGTGGAGCCAGGCGTCCACCTCGGTCCGGGGCAGGGCGAAGCGCTCGTTGACGGGCAGCTTGGCCACTACCTCGCGCATGAACGCCTGGTGGTGCTGGTCGGCGACCTGGCCGTCGCCGGTGGCCGCGGTGAGGATCGACAGGGCGGCGTCGGCCGGGCCGTTGCCGGCGTAGCCCCAGGCCAGTCCGGCCCGGCTGTGGCGAGCCACGTGGACGACGGGTTGGCGCACGCCGGCGCCGTTGAAGAACCACAGCTGCGCTTCCCCCACGGGATCGACCTCGCCCACATAGGCGGCCTCGGCGGCCTGGGGCGGCCTCTCATCGAGTGCCGGCATCAGACGGTGAGGCGGGCGTCGGTGTCGCAGAAGGCCCACTCGCCGGGGGCCACCACGTGCTGGACGACGGCCGTGTGCTGGCCCACCTTCCACAGGGCCCGGCCCTTGCCCAGCTTGGGCAGCAGCTCGGCCTCTGCCTCGGTCAGCTGCAGCAGCTCGGCGGCCTGGGCCACCTCGGTGGTCGACTGGCGGAACAGCACCCGGCAGTCCGTGTCGTGGAGCAGGCCCATGGCCACCTTGGCCGTGGTCGAGCCGTCGGCGGCCTGGGACGACAGGTCGCTGATGCGGTGGGCGATGGCCACGTTCACCACCCCGTACTGGCTACAGAGCTTGGTGGTGGGCTACGTGGACGACGTCCTGCGCCGGGCTGACGAGTACGCCACAGCCCCCGTCGGCGGCAACGTTGCCTCCGGCGACGCGAGCGCTGTACTCAACAACCCGAACATCACCCTCTGCTCCGCCTGCCGGCAGGACCTCATCGACGGGATCATCGACCAGCGGGTGATCGACTTCCTGGCCTGGGCCGGCCAGCGCGGCCAGGTGGCCATCTCGGTGCTCAAGACCGGCCACAGCCAGTTTGTCGCCGGCACCAACCGGGTGAGTAACCACTGGGAGGGCAGGGCCGCCGACCTTTACGCCATCGACGGCGAGGAAGTGACCCCGTCCTGCGCGTCCTGCCGCGCCTTCGCCGAGGCAGTCGAGGCTCTGGGGGACGGCCGACCGACCGAGATGGGCGTGCCGTGGGCCGACATGGTCGGCGCCGGCGGGTGGAACGTGTTCAGCGACCGCGGGCACCAGGATCACTTGCACGTCGGGTGGCCGGGGACCCCATGACGCTCGCCAGGCTCCGGGCGTTCCGGGTCGCCGCAGCCTGCGCCGACGCTCAACCGCTGCGAACAGAGGTCGATGACGGGTCGCAGTCGTCGATCCCAAGGCACGCAAACGAGATGGTCCTCGCTCCGGCCCGGGAGGTCGTGAACCTGGCCCTGTGCCTCCTGATCTTCTCCATTTCTGTACTCGAGCCCGGGAGCCGGGAGACCACCAACGCCTGGGGAGCCACCATCTATGCCGTTTCCGCGTGGTCGCCTTATATCCCCGAGGTGACGGGAGCCCTGCAGGGCATGGGACCACATCACGCGAGTAGCGCTACCGCCGAGCCGTCACTCTCGCCCTCCGATTCATGCAGAGCCATCGATCATCGGGAGGCGAGGCAATGACGGGACGGCGCCCGGCGCCCGTCGGTCGAACATCGGTCCCCTCCTGGCAACCACCGCGCTCTATCGCGTCCCGCTCACTCTTGGATGCCGCCCTTGCATACGCAGCCATAGGTTGGGCCGTCCTTCCCGTGGTGGGGGTGTCGGCGGGTAGGTGTGGGTGCGGGAAGTCGTGTGGGAGTCCCGGCAAGCACCCCATAAGCCGCCACGGTGTCCACGACGCAAGCACCGACGCCGTGCTCATCCGCGAGTGGTGGCGGAGGTCGCCCAAGGCCAATGTGGGGATCGCCACCGGGGCTGCCTCGGGGCTTGTCGTCGTTGACCTCGATCTGCCCCGCGGGGGCCGAGAGTCGCTGCGGGCGCTAGTGGCGGCGGAGCGCGAGCTTCCCCGCACCCTGCGGTCGTACACCGGCGGGCGCGGGCTCCACCTGTTCTACGGCCAGCCGAGCGGCATGCGCGTTCCCAACGCTGTGGGACGGCTTGGTGGCATCGGTGACCCGCTCCCCGGCATCGACCTGCGAGGAGACGGCGGGTACGTCGTCGCGCCCCCGAGCCTCCACGTCAGCGGAATTCGGTACCGTTGGGATCGCCGCCGAATCGTGCCCTTGCCGCCGTGGGCGTTGACTCCTGCGCGAGCCATGCGCCCACAGGTGGCGGAACGGCGTGGGGTCAGTGCCGCAGCAAGCCCGTACGGTTCGACAGCGCTGACCGCTCAGCTCGAGGGCGTGCGAGGTCTGACTCCCGGCCGACGCAATGACGGGCTCACCGAGCTGCCTTCTCATTGGGGAGGTTGGTCGGCGGTGGTGAGTTGCCCGAGGCGCTCGTGTATGAGTCATTGATCGCTGCGGCCATGGCCACTGGACTGGGCGAGCAGGAGGCGGATCGGACGATTCGGAGCGGTCTCAAGGCCGGCAAGGCCGTGCCGCGGAGAGCGCCGGGCCTCGGGGAAAGCGGAAGGGTTCAGAGACAGATCGATTCTTCGTACCAGCCAGCACACCGCCTTGAGTCTGGCGACTGAGTTGGACCAGGAATCTCAGCCCTCTTTGTCCGATCGCCTGGCCGTCCGCTGTGCCGGAACGGGCGAGGCGACGTATTGGGACATCGAGGACATCCAATTCCATTGCCGCATGAGTCGCACGACTGCTTGGCAGGTAGCCCGGAGGGACAAGGACTTTCCACAGCCGGTTGTCTTGGGTCCGAAGACCATCGTCTGGCCAAGAGTCGAAGTCATCGCCTATATGGAGGCTCGCCGGCAACGAGAGCACTACAAGCCTGCGGCATCCCCTCCCAGCCCGTTGGGGGATGAAAGTGGCGCCTTCTTTGTTTCCCGTCCGGTCCGTACTCGCCGCCGTGCGTCACCGACCGGCGCATGACGACGAATTCCCACACAGACCAGAACCCTGAGGTCCTCGAGTTCGACTGCGGGGTGCGGGCCTACCCGCCGGCCCGCCCCGACGGCTACTGGCGGCTGCGGTGGGTGGAGGAGGGGCACCACCGCCCGCTCCCGCGACGAGGCGCTGGCCAAGGCGGCCGAGCTGGTGGCGGGGCTGGCCCGGGGCCGGCCCACCGACTGGGCCCGCGCGCCCGGCGCCGCCCTCGTCCACCACTACCTCGACCCCACCCGCCGCCCCCTGCGGGGGAGGGCGTGGTCGGTGCGCCACCGCGAGGAACAGGAGGCCTACTGCCGGCGCTTCGTCGCCCCGGTGATCGCCGACGTCGAGCTGCGCCAGCTCAGCCGCCTGCACTTCGCCCGGGTGCTCGCCGCCGCCCCCACCGCCTCGGTGGCCTCGCATCTGCGCCGGTGCCTGACCGCGATGGTGGCCGCCGGGCTGGAGGAGGGGCTGCTGTTGGCCACCCAGGACGTGCTGCGGGGGGTGCACTGGCGGGACCCGGGCATCGAGGGCGACGGCCTCGACGCCGAGGAGGATGGGCGCTTCGTCGACGAGGCCGACATCCCCACCGCCTCGGCCGTGCACGCCCTGGCCGCGGCGGCGGGGGAGCGGGTGTGGTGGCGGGAGCTGCAGGTCCTGGCCGTGGCCTATTCGGGCCTGCGCTGGGGGGAGATGGCCGCCCTCACCGCCGACCGCGTCGATGTGGCCCGCCGGCGCATCCTCGTCGACCGCCAGGTGGTGGAGGGTCGCCACGGCCTGGCCCTGTCCCCGCCCAAGAACCGCCGCCGGCGCACCACCATGTACCCGGCCCGCACGCCCGGGGGAGCGGAGCTGGGGGCGCTGCTGGCCCGTCGCCTGGGGGAGCTGACCCCCGACGGGCTGGTGTTCCCCTCGCCCCGGGGGGCGTGGGCCAGGCGCTCCAACTACCGGCGCAACACCTTCGACCCCGCCGCGGACGCCGCCGGCTGGCCCCGCCGTCCCGACGGCCGGCGGGCGTGGACGTTCCACTCACTGCGCCACGTCTTCGCCACCTGGGCCCTGTCCCAGCCCGGGGCCCGCATCGAGGACGTGTCACGCCTGCTCGGGCACTCCACCGTGCGGGTCACCCAGGACCTCTACATCTCCGCCGACGGCGACCTCTACGAGCGGTTCTACCGGGCGACGGAGTAGGGGCAGCCCAGGCGTGGCGAGCATCGCCTCCCAACGCTCAAACAAATGAATCGTGCGACCCGTGATGGACTACATCTGTCTAGACAGCGTGCCTTCGTCACGAGCTGAGGCCGGGGACCGTCGAAATGGTGGCAGTCGCATGCTCCTCTGGGTACAGCGCGAATTCGAGCAGGCGGATCGGTGGTGACGGGCGAACAGCAATGTCCGCCTCTGAGCCCCCTCGGACTGAGGTGGCGGGGCGGCGGCCGAGCACCCGTGACCGACGAAGGAGTTTGCCCCCGACCGATGGCCCATCACGTCGTCCGGTAACCCGGTAGGGTCAAGGCTCAATGCGGGGATCACGGTGGACCTTGGGGCATTTGTCGGTCAACAGCGAGTAGGCGGCGGCACGGCCGGGCAGCATCTCCCTAGGCCACTCCGTGGCAAGGACCCCTGGCCGGCCAGTACCGCCGCGCCGGCGATGTCCACTCGCTCCAGCCTTGGTCACTGCAGGTCTCACCGTGGCGGCCGGCGTCGCCGGGCCCGTGCGCATGGGTGCGTCCGGCAACGGATTCCGTCCGCAGGTCCGCAACTGCACGCGCCCAATCTGTGGGTGCACCGAACGAGGGGTGGGCCACGGCCGACTCGCGATAGTCGGCGCCGAACGCAGCGTCGATGCCGCCCACCGAGTTGGGCGAAGCAGGGTCCCCTCGTGTCGGGGTCGCGCCCATACCCGGTCAACTAGCTAGCAGGACAGGAGAAATCGATGGAGTACGCGGCGGCGGAAGAACTCAAGCGACGAGTAGACGAGTTGGAGTCCCTTGTCGGCACCTTACTGCTCGGGTTGACACGCGGCGAGAAGGAAATGTATTCGACTGTACGGTCGACGACAAGCCTAAACTTCGATGACGCCAACGGACAAGTCCTCCAAGTATTAGACGCAATACTAGAGAATCGCTTTAGTGCTGCGACCGCGGCTGCCGACGAGGTACGCCAAGCGCTCGCACTAGCGCTTGCCGAATTGGATGAGTGCGGGTTGGATGCCCCCCGACACCGATTCGTCGACATCTCGCTATATGTACGCGATCCAGACGCTTATGCGCACTCGGAGGATATCCTCGAAGAAATCGAAGTCGTAATGCAGGAGTTTGGCCTTGAGGTTATCGAAGACTTTCCTGCCCAACTAGGATCCCTTTGGAAGCGTTGGATCGCTCGCACAGCGCACGCCATCGAAGCGGCGCGTCAGACCGAGGAGTATGAAATCCTCCGTGAGGCGCTCGAGCTCCATCACTTAGGTCAACCGCAAGCCGACATCGATGAGCGCTACGCACGGATGGCGGCATCGATTTACAGAGCGTTTGAGGATGCTGACGAGCTTGCCCTGAAGTTCGGCGCTCTTCTCGCAGTGAAGCATACGACGGACGACGGGCGAGTGAACTTCTCGGCTGTAACGCTTTCAACTCGCCAGCTTCGGACGCTGAACGCGCATCCCGAAATTTTGACTGAGCCAGGGAAAGCATTCCAGCGACTAGGCGAACTCAGCAGCGGTGATGGGCCCTAGCATTCAGCCCACAGAAACGAGCGGATGGAGACACTCCCACCCTAGCTGTGTCGCCGATTCACCACGTCGCCAGTTGCACCAAGCATGATGTCCGCCTAGCTCGTCTCCTCTCGTGTGAACGAATGTCCAAGAGCGACGCGCTACAAAGGCTCCAGTCCTCGAGGTGCGGATCGTTTATCATCGATCCGTTCCTCCACTTCACACGCGATGCGTGGGAACGGTCGAGAAGTGAGATCCTGACTTCGATCGCAAATGCCGCACTCGGGCGGCGACTCGCCGTGCGGAGTTCGGGGGCTAGCGAGGGCATCCAGCAAGCGAGCCACCCGGGCGAGTTCCGTTCCGTTCTCGATGTTGATTCCCTCGATCCGCAGAGCCTCCGTGATGCGATCGAGCAGGTCCTCGCGTCGTTTGAGCGATCCCGACCAACACCTGCGGGTGTGCTGGTCCAGCGCTTCGTCGGGCCTGTAAGCCTGGCTGGCGTCGCGACAACGCTCGATAACAGCTGCCGTCCATACATAACGATCGAGTACGACGCCGAGAGTGGCCGCACTGACCAGGTCACTAGCGGGCACTCAAGCAGACGACTTGTCTTGACGCCGGTTGCGGGCAATGTACCCGTGCAATGGGCAAGAGTCCGTGCTGCGGTCAACGACATCCGCAGAGTGCTGGCATTGAACGACCTGGTCATAGAGTTCGCGATTGATTCCGCAGGCATCCACGTGTTCCAAGCGTGGGATAGGGGCCGGCAGCCAGCGATAAGCGTCGAAGACCTTGAGCACCTGGTGCGGGCGGCCAATCAAACCCTACAACGGGTGCGCACCAAGAACAATAATCTTGTACTCTCCGACATGTCGGATTGGAATCCCGCGGAGATGCTCGGCCCAGCGCCGGGGCCCTTAGACGTCTCGCTCTATGCAATACTTATCACGAACACTGTTTGGGCACGCAGTCGCGCCTCGCTCGGCTATTTTCGATCCGACGGCCCACTCTTGTGTACAGTCGGCGGAAAGCCTTATGTCGACGTAGCTCGGTCCTTCCGCTCGCTTACGCCGGCAGCTCTGTCACACGATGTTAGAGAAGAGTATGTACGGAATAGGCTTAGCGTGCTGTCGGAGGATCGGACGCTCCACGACAAGGTCGAAAACGCGATCCTCCAAACCTATTGGCCCCTCCATCCAGCCATGGCGAGGCGACGCTTTCCGAGGAATAGGCCCCTGTGGCGGAACTATTCGGAAGCCCTCTACGCGCTCTCCCGTCGCCTCTTTGGTGAATGGAACGAAACACTTGGAGCGGCCAGGGTAGCGGGAACGCGACTCAGGAAGTGGCGCGACCGGAACACCCCCTCGAGCGAACACGATGTATCAACGCAAGAGCTGATCTCGTACATCCGTGGGGCTATTCGGATTTGTCGCAGCCGTGGCACTCTGCCGTTCGCCGTAGTGGCCCGTCTAGCCTTTATCGCTACCGGACTCGTACGGGACTTAGCTGCGCATGGATATCTTGGTGCGGAGGATGCCGATGCGGTGTTGGGGAGCGTGGAGACACCGGCGCACATGATGATCCGGGACCTCTCGGATCAAGCGATCCCGTTGGTTGACATTGTTAAGGTGTACGGCCATCTTCGGCCACATAGCTATGACATCACTTCCGACACCTACGCAAACCGTCCAGGATTCCTTGCGGGACTACGTGGGAGGCCGCGTACGACGTACTCTCATCGGGAGATTGAGGAGTCGGACCTGACGAATATGGCAGAACCGCTCAAGCCATACTTCGCGTCGTTGCGTGTGGACGTGCCGGAGGCTGGTCTGTTGCGCTGGCTTTGTGAGGCGATCGCACTACGGGAAAGCCAAAAGTTTGTCTTCTCGGCCATCCTCGCTGACATAATTGAGGCATTCGCGGTACTGGCCGGGCGAATGGGGTTAACGAGATCGGACGCTCGCCAACTGCCAGTCGGCGAACTGTTGCGGTCCGCGTCCCGTCTGTCAAGCCCTCGCTCGCTCCTCGCGCAGCACCCACCCGTAGCGACGTTAAGTCTCCCGGATGTGATCGGACCGGAAGACGAACTCTTTGCGGTTGAAAGTGTTACTCCTCGTCCAACGTTCATTACGACACAGCGCGTGACTGGATTGACCAGCGTCGTAGACAGTGCCAGTGCAGACTTAGGTTTGCCTGACGGAAGGATCATTCTGATCGAAGCGGCTGACCCCGGATTCGACTGGATTTTTTCCCGCCCCCTCGTGGGGCTCGTTACGTGCTATGGCGGATCTTCCTCCCATATGGCAGTGCGCGCATATGAGCAAGGGATCCCAGCGGCTATTGGCTGTGGCCAGCCGCTTTTCGACCTGTTGCGGCGCGCCGATACAATCACGCTCGATTGTCAAAACCACCACATAGCGCCGAACGGGCTGTAACGAGTGGCGCTTACGGCTGTCATCCTTGCAGCTGGTCACGGCAACCGGTTGAGTCCCCTTACTGACACAACGCCGAAGTGTCTTCTTCCCCTGCCGGGCGGACATACGCCGCTAGGATTGATGATGGCGTCTCTCGCTGCGGAGGGCATCTCAAACCCGATCGTGGTCCGCCGGGACGGGCAGGTCGAGCCTGCCGGCGCTCGGATTGTGGATGTTACGGGCCCAGGCAACATGGTGCATTGCCTTATGAGCGCTCGAGAGGAGTTGCTGCGCACGTCTTGTGACGTTCTCGTGTGCTACAGCGACATCGTGATTGAGCAGGTATTGATGCACGAGATCGTACGTAGTGACGTCCGGCATGAGCGTTGCGAGGTCGTCATTGATACAGAGTGGGAGCGGTACTACCGGTATCGCTTCAATGGCGGCATTGGTGATGCCGAATCGCTCACCCTCTCGGGCAGGCGCATCCTCGATATCGGACGGACATTATCGGAGTCGGCTGAGTTGCCAGACGGGCAATTTGTCGGACTCGTCCGCTTCGCTGCTTCGACGTTCCGATTCCTTGTTGGACTTTGGGCCGAAATGAATGACCCGAACCTCTATACGACTGACGTACTAAGAGAACTATCCCGCCGCGGTGTTCCGATCGACGCCATTCCGGTCGCCGGGGGATGGCTCGAGATAGACACAATATCGGACTACGAGATGGCCAAGAGTCTGCTGTCTGGTGCGGATCGAGTTCCCTTCTTTCGACGGCGTCTAGTTTGATGTGATCCGTGAGTTAACACTGCGCCTCAAACACGGCGGGGACGCTCCGGCGGAGCGAGGCATCGAAACACGGCAGCTTGTTGAGAAGAGAGGTTATAGCTATCCTCAGGATGCCACATTACGCCGACGGCCGGTCGGCGCACATACTCGAGTGCTTCGATGGCGCCGTCCGTGCTGGTCCCAACAATGAGCGCGTCGACCATGTCGCGAGGGCTTATATCCCAGGAGTGATGAGAAGAGCACCCCGTAAGGAGGGTGGTACCGACCAGAGAGGCAAGGCGCGAGCCAGCAGCGAGGACGACATCGTGAAGGACCGGAGCGGGACCGGAGCGTGTCATTGCCCCGCCGTGGAGACGGGGGCGAGCCAGTGGTGCCAGTTCACATCCAAGGCGGATCGCAAGCAACTGCATTCCACGGCAGAGTCCCAGGATCGGCTTATGAGCCTTCAGTGCGAACTCCACCGCGGCCAGTTCGCGGTGGTCCCGCTCGTCGTCATAGTCCTCCCGTGTCGGGGGTTGACCGTATAGGACCGGGTTCGGGTCCGTTCCGCCGGTCAATAGCAGGCTGTCAAAGCGTACGCCGCGTAGCTGCATGCCCGGCCGTAAGACGATGACCTCAGCTCCGAGATCCTCTAGAGCCGTCCTCACGCGTTCCGGGATCGGGCAGTGTGGACCGCGTAGCCGCTCTGGCGTCGCCACCCGCACACCCCGCAGGTGCAAGGACCGAGCAGGCTCACTCGGCATGAGGGTGCTCTGCGAGCCACATAGCGGACCGGGGCGGGACGATGACGTCTTGTCCTCGGGCAAAGACTCGGTTGGTGAGAAGATCGAGCTTCGTACTGGGCAATCGAAGCTTATCCGGTGAGAAACCGAAATTGTGTACGACTGTTAGGTCGCCCTGAAGTCCGCGCGTAAACACCACTACTTCCTTTTCCGCACTGACCAGTCTCATTGGGCTCGATGCTGACAAAGCGGGGAGTTCGGCGCGCAGGGCGATCATCCTCGCGAGTTGACTCAAGATTCGTCTGTTCAGGGAGCGGGAGTCCTCTCCGTGAATTCGGAACCGAACAACCGACCTTGCGTCCCCCTTCCTGTGCCGCTGCTCGGAGCGCATTCCAAGGGCAGCTGGCAGGTAGAGCAACGGCAATCCCCGAATCGCCAAGAGGAGGGAGTTGACGAGACCTACATGCTGTGTCACGAAGTCGTCTCCGACCGTGCCCCTTCGATAGAGATCCGCCGGTAGCCCGTCGAGCTCATAGGCCGATTGCCGGCCGTGCCCTGTTGGACGCTTGACAACGACGACGCCACGGCTCTCGGCGAGTTCCACAAGAAGGTCTAAGTCCTCCGAGGGAAGAACAGGGTTCCAGGGCCGAAGCGAGATCCCATCGTGCGTCACCGCAAGGTTGATCCAGTTCACTTGGTGCCGACTCGCAAGGTCGGTGACTACTTGCGCCAAGGGTTCGACACGCCCGAGGGAGGCGGCACTGGCAATCACCGGGGGGAGCGCGTAGCAGTACCCAAAGTCCGGGCCGCGTCCTGGGCCGCGGAAATACATGTCGTCGGGATGAAGGTCCACCTCTGCAATCACGCAGCCATCGGGACGCGCAGCCCGCCATGCAGTCGACAGGGTGGAACTAAGGAGTTCGGCTTGTGGAAGGTTGGAGCACTCGGTGCCGGAGTCCTTCCATGCGAACGCGAGGCCGTCAAGTCGTACCCATGCGGCTGTGTCTGATAAGCGACGAAGGCGGTCGTGGGTCCATTCCAACACGGCCGGATTTCTATAGTTCAGATCAAACTGCCTGCCCCCGTGAGAGGACCAAAGCGTCACCCGCCTGCCGCCCACTTGCGCAGG
>Ga0247698_1000089_pt1 | contig 11985 bp, 13 predicted proteins | sample 21W_NmetaG_FD_197430 | JGI IMG/M metagenome (GOLD analysis project Ga0247698, IMG submission 197430) | Soil microbial communities from hillslope of Landscape Evolution Observatory, University of Arizona, Oracle, AZ, United States - 2-1-W_N | ecosystem: Engineered > Artificial ecosystem >...
GGCGACGGCGGGCATGGCCACGTCCAGGCGGTAGCCCCGTCCCGGGCTCGGCCGCAGGGCGGCGCCCGGGCGGAGCTGACCCGGCGCCTGCCCGCCGAGGGGACCGCACCTGCGTGCCCCGCCGGCCACGGGGGGCTGATCGGTCACTCGGGCCGGGGGCGGGCGCAGCGACGCGGCCGGAGCTGACCCGGCGCTCGCGTGTCCCGCCGGCCACCGGCGGCTGATCGGTCACTCGGGCCGGGGGCGGGCGCAGCGACGCGGCCGGAGCCGACCCGCGCTCGCGTGTCCCGCCGGCCACCGGCGGCTGATCGGTCACTCGGGCCGGGGGCGGGCGCAGCGACGCGGCCGGAGCTGACCCGGCGCTCGCGTGTCCCGCCGGCCACCGGCGGCTGATCGGTCACTCGCCACCGGGGCGTCCACGCGAAGAGGCCGCCGCCCCGGAGGCGGCGGCCTTGCGGCCGGCGGTGGCTCCGCCGGCCCGCCGACTAGCTGGCCGCGCCCTCGAGCTCGGCCAGGCGCTTCTCGATCGACTGGCGCAGGGTGTTGAGCTCCGCGATCTCCTCGTCACGGCTCTTCGTGGCCTCGCCGCAGCACTCGCACCCACAGCCACAGGGCTCCTGGGCAGCGGTCAGCGTGGTCATCTCGCTGCACCCGCACGAGCATCCACCGTTCATCGACATGGGTTCACCTCCGTTGCAGCGGCACCCGGCCCTTCGCCGGGTCGACCACCGTCTCTCTACCCAGTAAAGACCCGGCCCTAAGGGCCAGGTCAACCGGCTCCCGGCCGGAAAGATCCCGGGACGGGGACGGCGGTCAGGCGAGGGCGGCCAGCGCCTCCCGGACGGCGGCCCGGCCCTCGTCCACGGTGAGGGCGGCCAGCTCGGGGAGGGGCCGCCCCAGCCCGCCCACCAGCTCGTCGGCCAGGTAGTACCCGACCCGCCACCGCTTCTCCACCAGCCCCGACCCGAAGAAGGTCTCGGCCGTGCCCTCGGCGTCCAGCTCGTCGCGGAAGCGGGCGAACAGCTCGGTGCGGTGCTCGCGGCACCATGGCAGCCAGTCCTCGAACCCCTCGTGGCCGAACCAGAAGTAGTCGTCGTCGGGCCGGCCGGGGACGACGGCCCGCGACACCTGGTTGGCCAGCCCCTCGGAGAACGCCATCCACGCCGCGTCGTCCTGGGGTGGACGGGTGCCGAGCACGGTCTCGTGCCACGCATGGGCGTCCTCGTGGGCGACGAGGACGCGGCTGCCCTCCTCCGACTGGAACCACTCGAGGCAGTGGAAGACGGCCACGTCGTCACCCAGCCGCCCGACGAGGACGTTGGCCGAGTAGGAGCCGATCATGAGGACGTGGAGCGGCTCGGGGCCGGGCGCCACGCCGAGGGCCTCGCGCACGGCCGCCTCGACCTCGGGGATCAGCCGCTGCAGGACCTCGCCACCCTCCTTGGCCCGGTCACGGACGAGGGTGAGCTCGCGCACCACGGCCGAGCGGCCCTCGGCCGACGCCCCGGCCCCGGCGTAGAACGCCTCGAACACCTCGGGATAGGCACTCTCGTACATCTCCTTCATCCGGGACTCGCGGATGACGGGCGTGTCCATGAAGGCCTTGCGCCCGTACTCCTGGAAGGTGTCGAGGGTGTCGAGGATCCGTGCCATTGGGGTGAAGCCTACGGCCCCGTCCCGCCCGGGCCGCCCGGGGCCGGCCGGCATAGCGTCGGCCGGTGGACGTGCAGGGCCGCCTGGGGGTGGTGGGATCGCCGGTGCCCGTCTCCGAGCTGGCCGCCCGCCGGTGGGACGCCGTGGTGGTCGGCGGCGGGCACAACGGGCTGACGTGCGCCGCTTACCTGGCCCGGGCGGGGCGGTCGGTGCTGGTGCTGGAGCGGCGAGAGCGCCTGGGCGGCGCCTGCACCCTCGAGCAGCCGTTCCCCGACCCGGCCTGGCTGGTGAGCCCGTGCGCCTACCTCGTGGGCCTCCTGCACCCGCTGGTGATCGACGAGCTGGACCTGCGCCGCCATGGCTACCGCGTGCATCCCGCCGACCCGCACCTGTGGTGCCCGTTCGACGACGGGACGTCGCTGACGGTGTGGAACGACCGGCGGCGCACGGCCCGGTCGGTGGCCGCCCTGTCGCCCCGCGACGTCGACGGGTTCCTCGCCTACGAGGACCTGTTCGCCCGCATCCGCGGCGCCCTGCGCGGCGGCGGGCGGGACACCTGGCTGGGCGACTCGCCCGGGCGCCACCACATCGAGGCCCTGCTCGGGGGTGACCGGGAGGCGGTGGAGGTGGTGTTCGAGGCGTCGATCGCCGACGTGGTCGAGCGCCATGTCAGCGACCGGCGGTTGCGGACCGCCCTGCACGGCCAGGGCGTCATCGGCAGCGCCGCCGGACCGCGCGACCGGGGCACGGCGGCCGTCCACCTCCTGCACAGCATGGGTTCGCTGGAGGGTGCGCCCGGAGTGTGGGGCTACGTCGAGGGCGGCACGGGGCGGGTCTCGTTCGCCCTGGCCCAGGCGGCGATCGAGGCGGGAGCCGTGGTGGCGGCGGGCGTGGAGGTCGGCGCGGTCGTCCCCGGCGAGGGGGTGCGCCTGGAGGGCGGCGAGCTGGTGCGGGCGGCGGCCGTGGTCTCCAACGCCGACCCCAAACGGACCCTCGCCCTGGTCGAGGGCGAGGTGCCGCCGGCGTGGCGGGCGCGGGTCGAGGCATGGCGCAGCGAGGGCGCCACCGTGAAGCTCAACTGCGCCCTCCGGCGCCTGCCCACGTTTCCGGCGGCGTCCACCGCAGACCAGCCGCACCGGGCCATGGTCACGATCAGCGGCGGCATCGACGACACCCAGGCGGCGAGCGAGGCGGCCCGCAGGGGCGAGCCGGCGCCCGCCTGGTGCGAGCTCTACTTCCACACCGCCTACGACCCGAGCATCGCCCCGCCCGGCCGCCACACCATGAGCGTGTTCGCCCAGTACGCGCCCTACCAGCTGGCCCAGGGGGACTGGGAGCGCCGCCGGGAGGAGATCGGCGACCTGGTGCTGGCGTCGGTCGCCCGCTTCGCCCCCGACGTGGTCGACGTCGTCGAGCACCGCCAGGTCCTCGGGCCGCCCGACATCGAGGCGCGGGTCGGCCTCACCGGCGGGCACATCTTCCAGGGCGAGTGCCTCCCCGATCAGATGTGGGACCGCCGCTTCGGCCCCCGCACGCCCGTCCCCGGCCTCTACCTGTGCGGCGCGGCCACCCACCCGGGCGGGAGCGTCATCGCCGCCAACGGCCGCAACGCGGCGGTGGCCGTGCTCGCCGACGGCGCCGGGGCGGCGGCGTCGTCGTGAGCGCCCGGGTCAGGAGCCCGGCGACGGGTCGGGGTCGAGATCGAGCGACACCGAGTTGATGCAGTAGCGCTGACCGGTGGGCCCCGGGCCGTCGTCGAAGACGTGGCCCAGGTGGCCGCCGCACGCCCGGCACACGACCTCGGTGCGCACCATGCCGTGGCTGCGGTCGGCGACGAGCTCGACGGCGTCGGCCACCGCCGGCTCGGTGAAGCTCGGCCACCCCGTGCCCGACTCGAACTTCGTGTCAGAGGAGAACAGGGCGGCCCCGCACGCCGCGCAGCGGTACATGCCGTCGTCCTTGGCGTGCACGTACTTGCCGGTGAAGGGCCGCTCGGTGCCCTTCAGGCGCAGCACCTGGAACTGCTCGGGCGACAGCTTCCGGCGCCACTCCTCGTCCGTCGTCGGCATGTCCGGGCTCATCGGCGTCCTCCTCGTCGGGGCACGAACCAGCCTACGAAGAGACCACCCGCAGCAGGGCGCGCGACCGCGGCCGCTCGGGACGCGTACGGAGGCGACGGAAGCGGACGCTGCGGTCCCGGCCCTGGCGCTTGGCCCGGTAGAGGGCGGCGTCGGCGGCGGCGACCAGGCCTGCGGCGTCACCGGCGTCGGCCGGGTAGGTGGCCACCCCGGCGCTCATGGTGACGGGGAAGGTGCCGGGCGACGCGGCGACGGCGGCGCGGACCCGTTCGGCCACCGCCAGCGCCTCGGGCGGCGTGCAGTCGGGCACCACGACGGCGAACTCCTCGCCTCCGTAGCGCGCGGCGACGTCGGTCCCCCGGCACGCCTCGGCGAGGACGGCGCCGATCCGGCGCAGCACCTCGTCGCCCGCCTGGTGGCCGTGGGTGTCGTTGACCGCCTTGAAGTGGTCGACGTCGAGGACGACCAGACCGCACGACGTCCCCCGCCGGGCGGCCACCGCCAGCTCCCGGGCCAGGGTCTCCTGGAACACCCGCCGGTTGGGCAGCCCGGTCAGGGCGTCGGTGCGGGCCAGGCGCTCGACCTCGGCCTGGAGGGCGGCGGTGCGCAGGGCGAGCGCGGCGTGGGCGGCGAGCTGGCCGAGCAGGGTGACCGTCCCCGCCGACACCCGCGTGCCCCGCCCGCCGCCCCACTCGACGGCCAGGCTGCCGAGGGTGCGCCCCTCCGCCACCAGGGGCACGACCACCACGTTGTCGGCGCCCGGCAGGGCGACGGCCAGGAGGGCGTGGTTCTCACCGACCAGCCGGCGGGCCAGGGTGGGCGTGGCGTCGACCGGTGCCTCGCCTCCCGGCGCCGGCCCGCACGCCACTTGCTCGAGAGTGCCGCCCACGGCGAGGACGAACGCCCGGGCGGTGCCGCCACCGTCGTCGTGCAGCACGAGCGCCGTCCGGCGCCCCACGAACGCGTCGGCCACCGCCGCGAGCAGGGCGTGCACCAGCTCGGTCGGGTGCCGCAGCGCGGCCATGCAGCCCGCCATCCCGGCCAGGATGCGAGCCTCCGTCTTGCCGCGGCGCAGCTGGCCCTCGTTCAACGACGAGAACCAGGCGCTGGCCACGGCCAGGAGCAGCAGGGCGACGGTCACGATCACGGCTGCCTGCTCGGCGCTGGTGCCCGGCCCCTCGTCCACCACCCCGGCGCCCTGGAGCCACGACATGGCGAACAGCAGGAGGGCGTGCCACAGGGCGGCCTTGAGCCCGGTGCGGAAGGACAGAAGGAGGGTCACGGCGACGACGTGGACCAGCACCAGGAACGCCAGGACGCTCCCCGGCCCGCCGGTGAGGGCCAGGACGGACGCCAGGTAGACGCCGTCGAAGAGGACGAGGCCGCCGAGAACGAGCGGGCCGTGTGGGCGCACCCGGCGGCGCACGAGCTCCGTCCCCCCGGTGACCACGGCGTAGACGGCTCCCAACCCCGCCAGGGCGGAGACGGCGTCCGCCCCGGACGGCCCGGGCAGGAGGGCGGGGATCCCCAGGGTCAGCGAGACCAGGAGGAATCGGAGCACCTGGAGGAGCAGCAGCCGGCGGCCGAGCGGCGCCAGGTCGGCGCCCGGGGCGTCGTGGGGGGCGGCGGCGCAGTCCCTCACGAGAACTCCAGCAGCTCGTCGTCGGCCGGCCCGACCGGCGTCATCCGGGGGTCGTCCCGGTCCAGGCGGTGCTGCACGAGCAGGAAGCAGGCGATGGCGACGGCCAGGCCGAGGGGGAACGAGAGCCGGCCGACCGTCTCGGCGGCGGCCTGCCGGAGGCGCACGCCGAGGGGCCCCACCTCGGTCGCCGCAGAGGCGACGGCGGCGGTGGCGGCAGTGGCGGCGGGCACGCCGGAGCCCGGCGGCCCAACCGAGCCCGGCCCGGACGTCCCCGGCAGCTCGCCGACGGGCGCCTGGCCCGTCGTCTCCCCGGGGATGGCCAGCGGGACGGTGGCGGCCACCGGGGCGGTGATCGGGGCTTCCACGCCGCCGCCGACGGCCAGGGGCGGGAGCGTCACCGACGGCACCGGGAGCGAGGGCACCTCGGCGATCGGAGTGGACAGCGCGGGCGTGGTGAGCCCGGGCGTGGACACCGGCGGCACGGTCACGGACGGCAGGGTCACGGCCGGAAGGGTCACCGGGGACAGCGTCTCGTCGGCCAGGTCGTGCGCGCCGGCGGCGATCGACGGCCACCCGGCGGCCGTGGCAGCCGCCAGCGCGGCGCCAGCAGCCAGCCTCCACCACCGTGCCCCCCGCCGTTCGGCCACGTTCCCTCCTTCCGTCCTCCCGAGCCCTATCGGCAGGTTTCCCCGCGACCTTTGGCCGGCGCCGGCGATCGCCCGTTCCCCCTGGTCAGCACAGGGACCGGCGTCACGGGCGACGTGCCTGGTGGGGGGTGGCGGAGATACCGCCCGGCCAGCCGGCCGACCAGATCACCGCGCAACTGGAGCTCCTCACTTGCCTCGCCAGGTTGGATCAGCAGCTGAACGCGCGAACTGCCCTCTGTGTGCCTTCCCCGTCGTTCGTGGTGAACGACGGGGACTGGGCGTGATGTCGTGGCCCGCCTGGGCGGGCACGTCGACGCTCCTGGGTGTTGCCGGCGGTCACTCGTCTAGCCGGCGCGAATCCGCCGGCGTTTTCCGGGTCAGCCTGGGGCCGCCCGAGTCTTGGCTCAGCGATCCACCACCACCACCTCGTACTGGCCGGCGGTGGGCGGGAACCCGGTGTCGAACTTGGCATTCACGACAGCCAGCCGGTTGCCGAACCTGGCCGCCGTGGAAGGCACCTGGAACAGCTCAGAGGTGATGACCTGCTCGACCACACCCGACGCGAGGTCAGCACTAAGGCGGACCCGGGAGACCTGGTTGCTGAAGTTCTGCACCGCCCACAGACGTCCGGCCTCGAACAGGATGCCGTCGACGTTGGGCACGCTGACCCCAGTGATGGTCTGGCTGGCGCCCGTGTCGGGATCGACGGTGTAGAGCGCCCCGTTGGCGGAGTGCGCCACGATCAGCGTCTTGCCGTTGGGCGCGGCCCGGATGCCATTGAGGTTGAACTGACCGCTGCTGTCGGCGGCTGGGCCGGTGAGGGTCAGGGTCTCTGCGGAAGATCCGGGGACCCCCTTCGAGGTGATGGGCACGAAATACAGCTGCGGCTGGAACGTGTCGGTGAACCACGCCCCGTCCTTCGTCAGCGTGACGTCGTTGATCAGAGACGTCCCCGCCGCCGCGAGCTGGTACGTGGCCAGAGTGGCGCCCGTGTCGAGGTCGTAGAAGTACGCCTGGCCGGTGAAGCCTCCGGTGACGATCAGGACGTGATGAGCCACGTCGACGATCATCCCGGTGGCCTGGCGGCCCGCCGGCGCATCGATGAAGGTCTCGGCGGTCCCCCGGCGCAGGTCCCCCCGGAAGATGTCGCCGGTGAAGAGGTCACCGGCGTAGAAGGTCGATCCCCGCCCGGCGGCGATCCCCTCCGCCGACGTGGCGCCCGGGAGCACGATGACGTCAGCCGTCGCCGCCCCGGCCAGCGGCGATGTGGCGGCGGACACAGCCGCCATCACGGCGAAGAGGCATGCCAGTCGCCGGCCCCTGCGGGAGCGAACCGACCCGTCCAGCGTCCGCCCTTCACTCCGTCGGATGCCTTCACCATTGGACACGATCCATCACCCCGCAGAGCCGGCAGAGTAGATCTGCAATCTAATAAGATAGATCCAGAGTATGATACCGATGATGACGTCTGTCAAGCGGCGCGGGTACCGGAGCGGCATCCGTCGAGGCGACGCCCCGGCACTGGTGTGCGAGGCGGCGTACCGGCTCTTCTCCACCAAGGGGTACCTGGCGACCTCGATCGAGGACATCGCTGCCGAGGCCGGCGTGGCCCGGCCGACCGTGTTCACCGCAGTGGGCCCCAAACCCGTCATCCTGCGTGCCGTCGTCGACCGCGCCCTCGCCGGTGACGACGCGCAGGTGCCCATCGCCGAGCGGGCCTGGTGGCGGGAGGCGATCGAGGAGCCCGACCCCGTCCGGTCCATCGAGCTGTACGCGCGGAACATGTGCCGCATCTCCGGGCGAGCGGGCCTCGTGCTGCGCGCGCTGGAGACCGCCGCGTCCGTCGACGCCGAGGCCGCCGACGTATGGGCGCGCTTCCAGCACCAGCGACGAGTCGGGCTGAACGAATTCGCGGTGGCGCTGGCGCAGAAGTCCGGCGTGCTTCGCTACGACGGGGACACGATCACCGACACGATGTGGATGCTCGCACCAGACGCGTATTTGCGCCTCGTACACGACGCGGGCTGGACCGTCGAACGGTTCCAGGCATGGCTGGCCGACCTCCTCCAGCGCCTGTTCCTCGAATGAAGCGTCCACGCCATGGTGGACGGCCCCGGTCACCCACGCACCGGCGCGGCCGAGCGGACTGCCGGGACCTCGTGGCGGTCGTGCCCGGCCCCGCGGCCTTGCCGCTCGGGACGCCGGAACCCGGCACTTCTGGATCGCACTCGCCTGCCGGTTCCCCGATGGGGCGGCGTTCTTCGTGCGGCAAGAATGGGCGGATATCGCCCGTTCTTGCCGCATGAAGGCCCGGGGCGGCGCGGCCCGGCTCGACGCGGGCGTGCTCGTTGAGGTCCTCGCGGGTCCGCGGGCGTCCACCGCGATCGACGGCAGCCCGTGGAAGAAGTCCCGCCGACGCGCTCTCGTTCAGGCCCGCAATGGGTTCGACCAGTGAGCCCGAGCAGCTCGGCGCTCGTGTACAGACGGCTCGGCCGTCCTCGCCCGCTCGGTGCACCCGTGCCGTGCTCCACGAGGACGCCGGCAGCGACGAGCTCGAAACCCTGCCCGCGTCCGTACGGGCTGAATTCCGCCCAGTACGCCGGCTCCACATCGGCGTCGCGACCGGCAAGGGCGGGACCGAGAGCAACGTCGAGGGACCGTTCTACGTCCCCGACGCCAGCTGTTGGAGCGGCCCTACGTGCTGCCCCAGCGCGAGGCCGAGCCGGGCGAGCGCCTCGTTCTCGAGCACCGTGCGCTCGACCGACGGCTCGGCCCTGGCCGGCGCGCTGATGGACGTGTGGCAGGCGAGCGCGGCGGGCGAGACTCGAACTACCACCCGACGGTCCCCGAGGGCAATCTCCGCGGGCGCCTCACGACCGACGCCGCCGGACGGTTCGAGTTCGAGACCATCGTGCCCCCGTCCTACGGGATCCCCGACGCCGGTGCCACCGCCCAGCTCCTGGAGGCCCTGGGGCGCCACGTCATCCGGCCCGGCCACATCCACTTCAAGGTCAGTCACCCCGCCTGCCGGTCGCTCACGACCAAGATCTACTTCGAGGGCGATCCCTACATCGACTCCGACGTTGTCGGAGCGATCAAAGTACTCCCTGGTCATCGGGCTCGTGCGCAAGGGCGAGGCCGACACGCGCTGCTCCTACGACTTCGTCCTCACCCCGAACGACAACGTCTGAGAGCCTGCCAGCGCTGACGAGCGGACCGGAATCTCCGTAGTCTCCACCACAGCGCCGCTCGGACATCGAAGGAGCGGTGTCAACCGACGCAGGGCGTCGTGTTCGAAGGCAACCATGACGCAGGACCACGGAAAGGGGAGGGGAAACATGCCGCAGCATCAAGGCTTCGGGCACCTGACACTCACGGTCACCGACCTCGAGCGGAGCGCCGACTTCTACAACCGGTTGTTGGGGTCGCAGACAGCGCTGGCGTCCGAGGACCACCTCGGACCGTTCATCGTCTGCATGGGGCCGGGTTTCATGGTTGGCCTCCGCAAATGGGCGCAGACGGCGAGCGATGACTCGTTCCTGTTCTCGCGGGTGGGTCTCGACCACATGGGCGTGCACGTCGAGAGCAGGGACGAGCTCGAGAAGTGGGTGGCTCACCTCAGGGAGAACGGCGTCGAAAGCTCGGGCATGGTCGAGAGTCCGTTCGGTCTGCACCTTCACGCCAAAGATCCCGACGGGATCGCGATCGAGTTCTTCGTGGCCGCTCAGCAGAGCTAGAGGACACCCTCGAACCGGCCACGCCGGGGGCTTGGGTCGCCCCCGGCTGAAGCCGGGCTACATGGCAGAGCGGCAGCAGTCCAGGCGAAAGGAGTTCGCGACCATGGAAGTGAAGTGGCTCGGGCATCTGGTGCTGTACGTACGCGACCTCGAGCGGTCCCGCCGGTTCTACGCCGACGTGTTGGGCTGGCGTGAGGTACGAGGGGACATGCCGGTCCGCTTCCCGGCGGCGGCCTTCTCGTCGGGCCGGACGCACCACGAACTCCTCCTGATCGAGGTCGGAGCCGACGCAGCGCCGATCCCGGCAGGCCGCCGGATCGGGATGTACCACTTCGGCCTCAAGGTGGGCGAGTCCGACGAGGAGCTCCGTGAAGCGCGGCAACGACTCACCGAGGCGGGCGTACGCGTGGTCGGTGCTTCCGATCACACCGTCACCCACAGCCTGTACATCGAGGATCCGGACGGCAACGAGATCGAGCTGTACATCGACGTGCAGCCCGAGATATGGCGCGACGATCCCGGTGCCGTCTTTGCGCCAGTCAAGCCGCTGCAGCTCTAGGCGCCCTCACCCGCCGCAGGTCCCAGCGGATCCGTTCGGAACAGGCATTCCGATTGTCCGACGCGAATCCGCAGAAATGCGTCTTCAGTGAGCGCCGGGCACTCGAAGGGTGGCCCGGAACGTCCGTCCCCTATCGGCAGAGGTGGCCTGTCCCATTGGTGCCGGTCAGGGACACCACAGGTCAGCGACACCGAATCACAGTGTGGTGGCGCGTCGAACGGCGACGGAGGGAGCGGGACGGAGCCACCTATCGCTCGGCCGCAGCGGGCGGAATGGTCCCCGACCACCGCCTACGCCACACCCCGGTGGGTCGTCGAACCGCCGACGAAGCGTCCTCAAATACTCATGGCTGTTGACTGCGCCGCCGCGTTCCCCCGAGTTCGTTCCCGCGTGTCCGACCCCTCCTACCTGGACATTCGCTCTTCGGCTCTTCTACAAGCACCTGGCGACGTGCGTGGTCTACCGATTGTTCCCCGGGGTTCCGATCAGCGAGACCCGCGTTGAAGGAGGAACAGATGAAGGGCACGTCAAGAAGCGAGGGGACCGCTACTACGCGGTGATCTACGGAGGTCGGGACGCCGTGACCGGCAAGGAACGCCGCAGCTGGCACCCGGCGGGCACGGACCGGGCCGAGGCCGAGCGCCTCGCCGCCAAGCTCGCGGCCTCGCCGCCAAGCTCGCGGCGACCGAGACGAGCCGGGTCGACGCGGTGCGGTCGCTGACCTTCGGCGCGCACCTGACCAGCCAGTGGCTGCCGGCCAAGAAGCTGCACCTGGCCACCAGCACCTATCGAAGCTACGAACGCAATGTGCAGCTCCACGTGCTGCCTGCATTGGGCAGGGTGAGCATCCGGCGGCTGCGCTACCGACAGATCGAGGCGCTCTAACGACACGCTGGTTCACCCCACCGAGGGGAAGGGGCTGTCACCGAGGACCGGCTATGAGATCCATCTCCCTCATCAAGGGTGCGCTCGCGGACGCGTTGCGACGCGGCCTGGTGACCAGCAACGGCGCTGTCGTCGCCCGAGCCAACCTCAAGTGGCCCGACATCGACTTCACGAGGAAGCGTCTGCACCTCAACCGTGGGCTCGTCGCCGTCGGCTGCGCGGTCCACCAGACACGCGGCAAGACCAAGAATGCCCGCCGCGCCATCGCCCTCGACGACGCGACGCTCACCATCCTCGCCGGTTGGCGGGCTTCCAGGCCGCCGAGTACGCGGCGGTCGGCGTCACCAACGACGACGGGTGGGTGTTCACCGACGGTGATGCAAGCCCGTGCATCCCACTCGGTCTATGAGGCGTTTCGGCAAATCGTGCACAACGCCGGCGTACCGACCATCCGCCTTAATGATCTCCGGCACACCCACGGCAGTCTGCTCATCCAGGACGGGACCCCGGTGAAGGTCGTGAGCGAACGTCTCGACCACGCCAACATCGCGTTCCCGATGCAGACCTATCTGATCTGACCTGCCTCTTCGTTGGTGGCGGGGGCGAGATATGCCCGTTAGCGGCAACACTGGGATTGCCCCGGTGACCTGCTCTTTTCTACCGCGTTCACACGCGCTCGTACGGGTCCTCGCGGGTCCAGCTGCGTCCACCGCGAGGGACGGCGGCACGAGTCGCTCGGCGCGCCCGACGGTCGTGTCCCAGATCTGGTGTAAAAGCCGACTGA
>Ga0247698_1000094_pt1 | contig 11722 bp, 12 predicted proteins | sample 21W_NmetaG_FD_197430 | JGI IMG/M metagenome (GOLD analysis project Ga0247698, IMG submission 197430) | Soil microbial communities from hillslope of Landscape Evolution Observatory, University of Arizona, Oracle, AZ, United States - 2-1-W_N | ecosystem: Engineered > Artificial ecosystem >...
CCACCGGCCGGGGCGACGGTGGGGGTCGAGGCCGGAGCCGGCGCGCTCGTACCGACCGTCCTCGCCGCGGGAGCCCGGCGAGACGCCACCGTCGTCGGCGGGGCGACGGCCGCCGTCGTCGGCGGCGTGGTGGCCGCGGTCGTGGGCGACGGGGCGGCGGCCTCCTGGGCGTTCCCGAGCACGCGCGCCTCGGGCACCGTGGCCAGGGCGCCTCCGCCGGCCTCCACGCGGTGGGCGGATCCGGGGTCGTCGCGGCCGAGCCACCAGCCGGCGAGCGAGGCGACGACCAGGGCGACGAGCACGATGATCGGCGTCCACTGGCCCGCGCCACCCGCGGGCGGGGGGGCGCCCGGCCCGGGGCCGGTGAGGCGGTCGTGCGGCCGGCGCACCACGCCGGTCACCACGTCAGTCAGTCCCCCGTGCGTCGTCAGCCGCCGCTCCCATGCGCCAAGTGTGGAGGAAGGGCTTGGGCCGCAAAAGGGTCGTACGACCTATTTCCCCGCAGGGGCCCGGGAGGTACCTCAGTGCGTTCGATGTCATCCCGGCACGTGGGGCGCGCCGGTGAGGAGCCCGTAGTGGCCGTCGAACCGGCGGTACGCGACGTTGCCCCGTCCGGTGCTCGGGTCCTCGAAGAACACGAACCGCTCCCGGCCGGCGTTCAGCCGCTCGATCGCGGCCTCGACCGTGAGGACGGGGGCGGCGGCGGGCTGCGCGGTGACGCCGGCGACGGAGGGCCCCACCGCTACCTCCGGTGTGCGCAGCCGGGCCAGGGCGTAGCCGTCCTCGGTCCGCCACACCAGGCTGTCCTCGCCGGTGGCCAGGTCGACGAACAGGTGGAAGTCGTAGTCGAGCGACTCCATGTCGAACACCGCCTCTTCGGCGGTCGACTCCCCCAGCGGAAACGCCTTGTGGCGGACCACCTCGCGGTCCTCGACCGGCCGGTCGAAGTACGACGGCCGGTGGGCGGGGAGCATGCCGTGCCGCCACGTGGCTGCCACTCCCGCCTGCGCCGGCTCCCGCGGCGGGCGCCGGCGGCGATGCTCCAGGCGGTCCCGAAGGCGCCGCTCGAGGAGGTCGGCCGCTTCCGGCGTCGACCGACCGGCGACGTGGGCCCGCACGATGTCCCCGTTGACGTCGAGCACGGCCTCGGCCACCGCCGGGCGCTCCACTGCCGGGTCGGGGAGCATCGTCAGCTTCAGGCGGGCGTGCAGGACCGGCTCGTCGACGAGCGACATCGTGCGCACCACCTTGTTGTGGGCGTACGCCACCGCACCATGAGGCACCTCGCCCCGGACGACCACGTCGATCGGGGGCAGCGGCGCCGGCGCCTGGGCCGCAGACCGCAGGTCGGTGCGGGCGTCGTCTGGGCCGGGCATCCAGGCCTCGATCGGCGCCTCGTCGGTTCGTGGGAGGACACGGTCGGACATGTCCTTACCCTCATCCTCCGGTCGTCCTCCGACCAGGGGCGAACGGCCCATTGCCGCCTCAGGTGCCCATGGGGATCCGCAGGAGCTGGCCCGGGAAGATGCGGTCCGGGTCGGAGATCAGATGGGGGTTGGCCCGCACGATCAGCGGGTACTCGCTGCCGTTGCCGTAGTTCGACTGGGCGATCGCCCACAAGGTGTCGCCCCGGCGGACAAGGTGCTCGCGGTAGCCGACGTAGCCCGGGACGATCCGGGGCCCGTAGATCACGGGCACCACCACCTTGTGGATCTCCGAGCCGTCCTCGGCACTGACCTCGAACACCTCCACGAACAGGCGGTCCAGGGAGAAGGCGGCACCCGAGACGTCGACCTGCAGCTGGTACTGGCCGTGCTCGCCCGTCCCCCCTCCTACCATGAACGAGCCGGTCACCTCGTCGTGGCCCTCGTGCACGCGGTAGCTGAGGGTGGCTTCGAACCCGGTTCCCACGCCCCCGATCAGGATGGGGTTCCCCACGAGGTCGAACTGGCGTGGCTGGTCGATCCGGTTCGTCATCTCCACCTCCCGCCGGCGGTCGCCGTGCCCGATCCTCTCACGCGGGCCGCTCGGCGGGAAGGGCCCTTCGACCCTGGCCGGTTCGACCGTTCCGGCGCAGGCTTGCTTCGAGAGAGGAGACGACCATGGGGAACCGCAGCAGGTATGTCGCGGTGACGGCAGCGGCGGCCACCGCGGCGGTGGTATCGGCGCGCCGGAACGCCCGCCTCCGCCGGGTGGCGGATGGGGTTCGCCAGACGATCCTGCCAACCCACGTCGCCGACCGGCCCACCGACCTGGCATCGCTCGACGACGAGTCGCACGCTCCGGGCCACCGCCACCTCGGTAGGGCGCCCGGCTCCACGCCGGCGAGGGAGCGGGCGCGGGCGGGACGGATGGCCCAGTACGCCAAAGGCATGCGCCACCGGGTGCCGGACAGATAGGCGACGCCCGCTCAGCGCTTGGGGACCCAGATCGTCGGTCTCTCGCCGCCCATGGTCAGCGAGCCGTTCTCGAACTCCTGGTGCACCCCATCCCCGGCGACTGTGACGGGGTCCGACGTCGGGAAGCCCAGCTGTTCTTCGACCCCGGCCTCGAAGAGGTACCGGTGCAGGATCGCGCCCCGGAGGTAGTGGACCCTGCCGCCGGGGCGCTGCATGAAGTACGCCCCCTCGCTGCCCCCGGCGCCGAAGGGCTGCCGCCACCCACCCCGCAGGAAGCCCTGCCGGCCCAAGGGGTAGCCGAACACGGCCGCCGCCTCGGCGCCGTGCGAGGCGTAGAAGGCCCAGAAGTCGCCGGTCACCCCGAACACCTGGCGGTTGGCGCCGCACGGCTGCTGCATCAGCGCCGCCGCGCCTGACCGGCCGCCCTCGAACAGCTGCCGGCACCCGAACGCCCACCGAGACACCGGCCCGGACGGCGTGCCCAATACCGCCTCGCCGCCGCTCTCCTCGAAGGCCAGCTGGTAGCCGCCCGGATCCCCGGCGCCCACCCCGACCTGTGCCGCGCGGGGCTCGCCGCAGCCGGCCACAATTGCCGCCAGCAGGGCGACGAGGGCGACACCGGGTCTGGGCGCCAGCCGCCCCGCTCGTGCGGTGACCACCGCAACACCGATCACCTCGGGAGCCTGACCGCCGCCGGGTGCGGCCCGCAACGGAATTACCCGCGTCGCGAACTAGTCCCCGGACGCGCGGTACAAAGGGTGACATGCACTAGAGACACGTGCGGTACCTGTGGCCCTGTCGGTGATTCCGGGCTCGGGTGCACCCAAGGGCTGCAGCAATCCGCAGTCAGGAGTGGTCCGTGGGACAGATCGTCCTCGAGGACGTCTGGAAGGTCTTCGCCGACGGCACCGAGGCCGTGCGCGCCCTTGACCTCGACATCAGCGACGGCGAGTTCATGGTCCTGGTCGGACCGTCGGGATGCGGGAAGACGACGGCGCTGCGGATGGTCGCCGGGCTGGAGACCGTCACCAAGGGCCAGATCCGCATCGGCGAGCGCGTGGTCAACGAGGTGCCGCCCAAGGAGCGCGACATCGCCATGGTGTTCCAGAACTACGCGCTCTACCCCCACATGACCGTGTTCGACAACATGGCGTTCGGCCTCAAGCTCCAGAAGCTGCCCAGGCCGGAGATCGACCAGCGGGTGCGGGAGGCCGGCCGGATCCTCGACCTCACCGACCTGCTCGACCGCAAGCCCCGGGCCCTCTCGGGCGGGCAGCGCCAGCGGGTGGCGATGGGGCGGGCGATCGTCCGCCATCCCAAGGCGTTCCTCATGGACGAGCCCCTGTCGAACCTCGACGCCAAGCTGCGCGTGCAGATGCGAGCCGAGATCGCCCGCCTCCAGCACGAGCTGGGAACCACCACGATCTACGTCACCCACGACCAGACCGAGGCCATGACCATGGGCGACCGGGTGGCCGTCATCCGCAAGGGGATGCTCCAGCAGGTCGACGCGCCCCAGACGCTTTACGAGCATCCCTGCAACCTGTTCGTGGCCGGCTTCATCGGCTCGCCGGCCATGAACCTGCTCGAGGCCTCCTTGACCCGGGAGGACGGCCGGCTGACCATCCAGCTCGGGTCGCTGACCCTCCCCGTGGCGCCCGAGCTGGCCGCGGCCCGACCGGCGCTCGCCGGCTACGAGGGGAGGAAGGTCATCCTGGGCATCCGCCCCGAGGACATGGAGGACGCGTCGCTGGTGGCCGACGCGCCCGGCGACCGTCGCATACCGGCCACGGTCGAGCTGCGGGAGGCCCTGGGGTCGGACGTTGTCATCCACTTCACCGTTCCGGCGCCGCCGGCGGTCGGCGACGACGTGCGTGAGCTGGCGGTCGACGTCGGAAAGGAGGTCCTGGAGAAGGTCGAGCGGGCGGCCGAAGGCGGGGAGGCGAGCGTTGTCGCCCGGCTCAATCCCCGCACGCACGTCCAGAAGGGCGACCGCATCGAGCTCGTCGTCGACACGACACGTCTGCACTTCTTCGACCCGGACGACGGCTCTGGCATCTATGACACCTGACACAGAGGAGGACTGATGAGGAAGCTGCGAATATTCGTATTTCCCGTCGTCGCGCTCACCCTTCTGGCTGCGTGCGGGGGCGGCGACGACGAGGCCACACCGGCCCCGGGAAGCCAGGCCACTGGGACCGTCACCGTCTTCAACGCCATGGAGCCCGAAGAGGTCACGGCGCTGCAGAAGGTCGTCGACGAGATGATCAACAACAAGGTCCAGTACAAGGCCACCATCGAGGGCTCCTCGCAGTTCGAGGAGCAGGTCAAGATCCGCGTCCAAGGCGGCAACCCGCCCGAGATCGCCATGTACCCCCAGCCGGGCGCCGTGCTCGAGCTGGCCAAGCAGGGAAGGGCCGTCGCCCTCGAGGACATGGGCTTCAAGATCGAGGACCTCGAGAAGGCGTTCGGCAAGTACTTCATGTCGCTGGGCGCCTACAACGGCAAGCACTACGGCATGCCCACCAACATCAACCTCAAGAGCATGATCTGGTACCCCAAGAAGGCGTTCGACGCCAAGGGCTACAAGGTCCCCACCACGTTCACCGAGCTGATCGCCCTGAGTGACCAGATCGTCCGGGACGGAGCGAGCCCCTGGTGCGTCGGCTTCGAGAGCGGCAGCGCGACCGGCTGGCCGGCGACCGATTGGATGGAGGACATCATGCTCCGGACGGCGGGCGCCGACACCTACGACAAGTGGGTGAACCACCAGATCCCGTTCAACGACCCCGCGGTGGTGAAGGCCGGTGAGCAGTTCGGCCGGATCCTCTTCACCCCCAACTACGTCCTCGGTGGGGCGGCGAACACCACGTCGATCAACTTCGGCGACGCGGTGGGCCCCATGTTCACCAACCCGCCGCGGTGCTACTTCAACCGCCAGGCCAACTTCATCGCCTCGTTCTTCCCGAAGACGGCGGTGGCCGGTGTCGACTACGACTGGTTCCCCTTCCCCAAGATGGACCTGCCGGGCGACGCCGCCCTGTTCGCCGGTGAGCTGTCCGTGGTCTTCAAGGACACGCCGGCCGTCCGCGACTTCCTGACCCGCTTCTCGGGCACCGAGGTCCAGTGCGCCCAGGGCAAGAGCATCGACACCTCGCGCATATCCCCCAACGTAAACGTCGGGGCGGAGTGCTACGCCAACAAGCAGCTGGCCGACGCCTCCAAGGTGCTGACCGCCGCCCTCAAGGCCAACACGGCCCGGTTCGACGCGTCCGACCTCATGCCGTCGGCGGTCGGGTCGGGCAGCTTCTGGACCGGGATGGTGAAGTACGTCCAGGGTGGCCGCAACTCCCTTGCGGGCGTCCTGAGCGACATCGAGAAGAGCTGGCCGGCGGCGTAATGGTCGTGACGGGCGAGGCTTCTCGGCCGACGGGAGTGACGTCACCGTGACCTCGTCCGTCCACACCCCGCCCATCGGCAGGGAACGCCACCCCCAGCCGGAGCACGGCGAGCGGCCCCACCGCCGGGCCGCCGCCGCGCTCCGGCTGGCGGGCGTGGTGGGCGTCCCGATACTCGCCGTCGGTCTCCTGTGGGCCTCCTTCGCCTTCCTCCGCGACTCCGACGCCAACCGCCTGCTCATCGTCGCCGTGGCGATCGGCATCGGTGTCGTCGGGGTGTTCTTCCTCTTCTGGGCCATGAACCGGGTCGTCGACTGGCTCCCGGAACGGATCCACGAAGGGGTGCGGCCCTACGTGTTCGTCGGTCCGGCGCTCGTCATGCTGAGCGTGTTCCTCGTCTATCCCGTGGTCAACACGGTGCTCATCAGCTTCAAGGACGCCACGTCGTCGGAGTTCGTCGGCCTCGACAACTACCGGTTCGCCTTCACCGACGACAGCATGCTGCGCTCGATCCGCAACTCGGCCGGCTGGATCGTGCTCGTCCCGATGGTCGCGGTCAGCATCGGGCTGCTGTTCGCCACGCTCGCCGACCGGCTCCGCCGGGGCGAGGCGGTGGCCAAGTCGCTCATCTTCCTGCCCATGGCCATCTCGTTCGTGGGCGCCGCCGTCGTCTGGCGGTTCGTCTACAGCTTCCGGCCCAGCGGCTTCGGCAGCAACATCGGTCTGCTCAACGCCATCGTGGGCGGGTTCGGCAAGGACCCTGTGCCGTGGCTGCAGCAACGTCCGTGGAACAACCTGCTGCTCATGGTGATCATGGTCTGGATGCAGACCGGGTTCGCCATGGTCGTGCTCTCGGCCGCCATCAAGGCCATCCCCGACGAGATCATCGAGGCGGCACGCATCGACGGGGCCTCGGAGCTCCAGGTCTTCCGGAGCATCACCGTCCCGTCGATCCTGCCCACCATCGTCGTGGTCACCACGTACATGGTCATCAACGCCCTCAAGGTCTTCGACATCGTCTTCGTCATGGGCAACGCCGAAGCCCAGGGCACCGAGGTCATCGCCGAGCGGATGATCCGGTGGTTCTTCATCGGCGACCACAACGGCCGAGGGGCGGCCATCGCCGTGATCCTCTTCCTCGCCGTGGTGCCGGTGATGATCTGGAACATCCGCCGCTTCCGCGCCCAGGAGGACATCCGGTGACTGCGGTCGTGCCCGTGCCCGAAGTGTCGGCGCCGGCCCGGGACGCCCCGCCGGGCAGCATCCACAAGGGCGGCTGGCTGGTGCGCATCGCCATCACCGTGGTGGTGCTGCTTTGGACCATCCCGACCCTCGGCGTCCTCGTCAGTTCCTTCCGCCCCGAGCAGCTGGTGGACAGCAGCGGCTGGTGGACGTCGCTGGCCCACCCGTTCCGCGATGCCGAGTGGACCCTCGGCAACTACCGCAGCGCCCTCTCGACGGGCGGGTTCGGCAACGCCTTCCTGAACAGCCTGGCCGTCGCCATCCCGTCGACGGTCATCCCCATCACCATCGCCGCCTTCGCCTCCTACGCCTTCTCGTGGATGGACTTCCGTGGCCGGTACGTGATGTTCGTGGCCGTCGTCGGGCTCATGGTCGTCCCCCTCCAGATGGCGCTCATCCCCATCCTGCGCCTGTACACGGGCGGCGCCAGCATCGGCGGCGTCCAGATCATCCCGGACCTCGACCTGGGCGGGTCGTTCCTCGGGGTCTGGCTGGCCCATACCGGCTTCGGCCTGCCCCTGGCCACGTACCTGCTCCGGAACTACATCGGCTCGCTGCCCTCGTCGATCATCGAATCGGCCAAGATCGACGGCGCCGACCACTTCACGATCTTCTGGCGGCTGATCATCCCCCTGTCGGTTCCCGCCCTCGCCGCCTTCGCCATCTTCCAGTTCATGTGGGTGTGGAACGACCTGCTGGTCGCCTACGTCTTCCTGGGTGGGAGCCATGACAACCGGGTGCTCACCATCGCCCTGGCCGACCTCGTCGGCTCGCGGGGCGAGAACTGGCACCTTCTCACTGCGGCCGCGTTCCTGTCGATGGCCCTCCCGCTCGCCGTGTTCTTCTCGCTCCAGCGCTACTTCGTCCGGGGCCTGACTGCAGGCTCGGTGAAGGGGTGAGGCGGGGCCGAAGCACCGCCGGCATCCAGCCGCTTTCGCCCAAGCGGAAGTGGCAGACGATCACCCTGGCCACCCTGCTGCTCGTGCCCGCGTACTGGTCGATGCTGGCCGCGCTGGTTGCTGCGGCATCGACGTCGGAGGATCCGCTCCCCAACCCGGCAGCGTCGCTCGCCTTCGGCCTGGCCCTGATCCCGTTCGTCTTCGTCGTGCTGGCCTTCATGTCCGAGCATCCCCGGGCTCCGGGCGCGGTCGTGCGGGCCATGGGGCTGTGCCTGCTGGTCGGCATCACGGTGTCGGCGCTGGCAGCCGACGCGGTGACGGGAATCGTGGCCGGCGTTGGTGCCGGAGGAATTGTCGCCCTCCGCGCCGACGCAGGTCACACGTGGCGGGCCCGGGCCCTCGCCGTGGCCTTCGCCGTGGTGTACGTCTTCGTGCTCGTCCGGGTCGCGTCCTCTCTGGCCCTCCTGCCCGCTCCCATCTTCCCGTTCACGGCCATCGGCATCGCCGACCACCTTTCCGAGCGCCGGCGCGCCTACGAGCTCTCCCGTTCGTGAGGGAGTTCCCGCCGGGCTTCCTCTGGGGCGTCGCCACCTCGGCCTACCAGATCGAGGGAGGCGTCGACCTCGACGGCCGCCAACCGTCGATCTGGGACACGTTCTGCACTCGCCCGGGGGCGGTGCGTACCGGTGAGGACGGGCGGGTGGCCTGCGACCACCGCCGCCGCATGGCCGACGACGTGGCCCTGCTCGCCGGGCTCGGCGTCGGCGCCTACCGGTTCTCGGTGGCCTGGCCGCGTGTGCTGGGCACCGGGATCGCCTTCTACGACGCCCTGGTGGACGCCCTCCTGGCCGTCGGCGTCGAACCCGTCGTGACGCTGTACCACTGGGACCTGCCGCAGGCGCTGGAGGATGCGGGCGGCTGGCCGGCGCGGGACACCGCGTACCGGTTCGCCGAGTACGCGGCGGTCGTCGGGGCGGCCCTGGGCGACCGGGTGCGCCGCTGGGCCACGGTGAACGAACCCTGGTGCGCGGCCATGCTCGGCTACGCCAGCGGCGTGCACGCGCCGGGCCGGGTCGATGCCGCGGCGGCCGTCGCCGCCGCCCACCACCTGCTCCTGGGCCACGGCCTCGCCGTCGACGCCCTGCGGGGCACCGTCCGGCCCGACGCCGAGATCGCCATCACGGTCAACCCCTACCCGGTGGTCACCGCCGGGGAGGGCGAGGCCGACGTGGACGCCGCCCGGCGGGTCGACGGGGTGGCCAACCGCCTCTGGTACGACCCTGTGCTCCGGGGCCGCTACCCCGACGACGTGCTCGCCGACTTCTCGGCGGTCAGCGACCTGTCGCACATCCACGACGGCGACCTGGCCGTCATCTCCCGGCCGATCGACGCCATTGGCGTCAACTACTACCGCCGGCACCACGTCCGGTTCTCCCCCGGCGCCTCGGCCGGCCCACCGGCCTGCACCTGGCCCGGCTCGCCCGACGTCGAGCTGGTCGACCCCGGCGTGGCCGTCACCGCCAGCGGCTGGGCCATCGAGCCCGCCGGGCTGGTGGAGACGCTGGTCCGGCTCACCGAGGACTACGCCCCGACGCCGATCTACGTGCACGAGAACGGGGCCGCCTTCGTCGACCGGGTGCAGGACGACGATCGGATCGGGTTCCTGCGCGGGCACCTGCGGGCCGCCCACGACGCCCTCGCGGCCGGGGTCGACCTTCGGGGCTACTTCGTCTGGTCGCTGCTGGACAACTTCGAGTGGGCCGAGGGCTACTCCAAGCGCTTCGGCATCGTTCGGGTCGACTTCGACACCCAGCTCCGGACCCCCAAGGCCAGCGCCCGCTGGTACGCCGACGTGGCCCGCACGGGCGCGCTCGACGCCTGATGTCCCCAGAATGGGCGATTCGGTGCGGTATGGGCCGCGAACCGTCCAGACTCAGCCGTCGTCGCGCTTGTGGCGCTCGGCCAGGCGGGCGGCGTAGGCCGCGGCCTCCGAGCGCCGGCTCATGCCCAGCTTCATGAGCACGTTGGACACGTAGTTCTTGACCGTCTTCTCGGCCAGGAACATGCGCTCGCCGATCTGGCGGTTGGTGAGGCCCTCGGCGATGAGGTCGAGGATGCGCCGCTCCTGGTCGGTGAGGCTGGCCAGGGACTCATCGGGCGCCTGGGGGACCCGCAGGCGCTCCAGCACCCGGGCGGTGACGGTGGGGTCGAGCAGGGACTGGCCGGCGGCCACCCGGCGGATGGCGTCGAGCAGGTCGGTGCCCCGCACCTGCTTGAGCACATAGCCGGCGGCCCCGGCCAGGATGGCGGAGAACAGGGCCTCGTCATCGGCGAAGGAGGTCAGCATGAGGCAGCGCACCTCGGGGTGGCGTGAGCGGATCTCCCTGCACACCTCCACCCCGTTGCCGTCGGGCAGGCGCACGTCGAGCACGGCCACCTCGGGGTTGGTGGCCGGGATGCGGGCCAGGGCCTCCTCGGCGGTGCCCGCCTCGCCGACCACGGCGAAGCCCTCCTCGCCCTCGAGCAGCTCCCGCAGGCCCCGGCGCACGATCTCGTGGTCGTCGAGGAGGAACACCCGGGTCGCTTCGGCCATAGCGCCATTCTTGTCGCTACCCTCGGGCTTCGTGAGGACTCTGTGAGGACCCCACGGTGAGCGCGGCCTCCAACGCCGGGCCCCGCAGCCTGCGCCAGCTCCTCGACGCGGTCATCACCGTGGGCTCGGACCTGGACCTGGAGACCGTGCTGCGCCACATCGTGGAGTCGGCGGTGGCCCTCGTCGACGCCCGCTACGGGGCCCTGGGGGTGCTGGACGAGGCCGGGACCTCCCTGGCCCAGTTCCTCACCGTGGGCCTCGAGCCCGACACCTACGCGGCCATCGGCCCCCTGCCCAAGGGCCACGGCATCCTGGGCCTGCTCATCAGAGACCCCAAGCCCATCCGCCTGCCCGATCTCTCCGAGCACCCCGACAGCTACGGCTTCCCGCCCCACCACCCGCCCATGAAGTCCTTCCTGGGGGTGCCGGTGCGGGTGCGCGACCAGGTCTTCGGCAACCTCTACCTCACCGACAAGACCACCGCCGAGGTCTTCACCGACATCGACGAGGAGCTGGTGGTGGGCCTGGCCGCGGCGGCCGGGGTGGCCATCGAGAACGCCCGCCTGCACATCCGGGTCCGGGAGCTGGCCCTGCTGGAGGACCGTGAGCGCATCGCCCGGGACCTACACGACACCGTCATCCAGCGCCTCTTCGCCACCGGCCTGCGCCTCCAGGGGGCGGCGAGGCTGGCCCAGCGCCCCGAGGTGGCCGAGCGCATCACCCAGGCGGTGGACGACCTGGACCTGACCGTCAAGCACATCCGCACCGCCATCTTCGGCCTGGAGGCCTCCCGGCGGGCCGCCGGGGGCCTGCGGGCCCGGGTCCTGTCCCTGGCCGCCGAGGCCGGCGGGGCCCTGGGCCATGACCCCCACGTGCTCTTCGACGGCCCGGTGGACAACCTCGACGACGAGGTGGCCACCGAGGTCCTGGCCGTGCTGCGCGAGGCCCTGGCCAACGCCGCCCGCCACGCCCGGGCCTCCCGGGTGGAGGTGGAGCTGGCCGCCGACGCCGACGTGGTCCTGCGGGTCGCCGACGACGGGCGGGGCCTGCCCCCGGCCCGGCGGGTGGGGGGCAAGGGCCTGGCCAACATGGAGACCCGGGCCGCCCGCCTGGGCGGGTCCCTGCAGGTCGGCCCCGGCCCCCAGGGCGGCACCGTCGTCGAGTGGCGGGTGCCGGCCGGGCGCTGAGGGA
>Ga0247698_1000096_pt1 | contig 11609 bp, 8 predicted proteins | sample 21W_NmetaG_FD_197430 | JGI IMG/M metagenome (GOLD analysis project Ga0247698, IMG submission 197430) | Soil microbial communities from hillslope of Landscape Evolution Observatory, University of Arizona, Oracle, AZ, United States - 2-1-W_N | ecosystem: Engineered > Artificial ecosystem > Mesocosm...
GCCGACGAGTTCGAGGTCGCGATCGAGCTTGAGGGTGGTCGCCGAGACGACCTGCAGAACCTTGGCCTTGAAGGTGTCCGCGCCGACGGTGAGGACGACATCGTCACCCGCCTGCACGCCCTCGGACGCGAAGTCGGGCTCGCCCACTCCAGGGGCAATCGTCATCTGATCGTCGGTCACGTTGGCCTTGAGAGCGCCGCCCTCGAAGACGGAAAGCACGACCTTGGCGAGCTTCACCTTGACGGAAGCTGCCCGGACGATCGCGCCACCTTCGAGCTCGGGGTAGGCCATCGTGAGAGCGGAGCCCTTCACGTATTTGCCACCCGCCAGCTCGTCAACGATCTGGACGTTCGGCCCAACGATGACCGTGGGCAGGTCTGGGTTGACCAGGGACGGGTTGGTCTGCAGGAAGACCTGCTGGATCTCCACACCTGGCCGTACGATCCTTTGAATCATGTCTGTCCTCCCGAAAAGGCATGTTTGGTATAATGGCCAGCAAGCCTTCTTTGGTAGTACCGTTCTACCCGAGAGGTTGCGTGGTCACCCCACTGTGCCGTTACCTTTCAAACGTATTATATGGAGGCGAAAGAGACCGCTCGATGAAAACGACAGACGAGGTCAAAAATTTCCTGAACACGGTCATCAGCGAATGTCGGCAGGAGTACAAGGACTCGTACCGGGAGGTCTGCATCGGCCTTGAGGCTGCTATGCTATCCTTGCATGAGGAAGGTACTTCCGTTCTACGGATCGCATTCGACTATCATAAGGATGGGATCAGCGTCGCTGAGGTTGAGCTCACGGATAGTCCGCCGTCGGATTACACCCTCGTTGGGGTGTGGACGGTGCTCTACTCCACCGTGATGCCGCGCTTCACTGCCTTTGGTCCGGAGCCCCTCAGGGTCTCAAGGCTGGAGATCGGCTATGGCATCGAGCCAAGGGTTACCTATGACACCACCTATGACATCGGCTTGCCGTTGGCCCTCAACCGCCCCTACAGCCCCGACAAGTTGAAGGTCAACATGAAGCGATGAAGAGAAAAAAGCCTGTCGCCATCACAAAGGAAAGAGAATACGAGCTCATTCGCCGTGCCAAGGATGGCGACAAGGCGGCCAAAGCAGAGCTTCTCGAAGCCCACAAGCCGTTCATCATGACGGTCATCAAGGAGTTCACGCTGCCTGGTTGGGTGTCTCTCGAAGATGTTCAACAGGAGGGCCAGATCGGGATGCTCGACGCCATCGAGCGCTTCGACCTCTCACGAAATCTCAGGCTCTGCACCTTCGCCTACTGGCGAATCAAGAAGGCTGTCGTCGCATACCTGTCCGAGATGGGATACCCGATGAAGGTTCCCTTCCCGGATGTCGTGAAGCTCAAGAAGACCGCCAATCGTATCGAGATGGGCTTGAGCCAGGACCTCGAAGAGGATCACAAGTTCCTCAATCAATCGAAGAACATCCACATCCTTCATCTCATCCTCGGTTGCCTGCCTATCAATCCGACCGAGTACGGGCAAGGCAGAGACGAGGACTCCGCATGGTCTGCTATCGAGAGTCAGCTATCCACAATGGATCCGAGCGACCGCGTCATCGGATCCATTCTCGTTGAGGAGATCATCTCGAAGTTGACGGAGCTTACGGTGTATGAAGGCCACATGTTGGCCCAGTACCTGGGAATCTACGTCACGGAAGACCCGGTTCCACTGAAATACATCGCCGGTGAGCGATCGCGTGTGGTCAAAATCAATGAGGATTCGGTGGACATCGTCCCCGGGTGGAATGGATTTGGGCTGCAGATCGGGGAGACATATAATAGTGTTGGGAAGCTGATCAAGCAGAGCGAAGCCAAGCTGAAGGCGATCCTCCGCAGATTTCTTGGCAGACCCTACGCCGACTACTTGGAGAGTTAAACGCATGGGAATGACTCTGAAAGACAAAGCCAAGCCCGGCTTCATGGGGCGAGTCCAGATCAAGGGGATCATCGATGACCCTGGCGCCCCCGACCACGGCAAGGTGGTCTTCTTCAAGAACTTCAACACCATCACCTTCGACGCCCGGGAGATCATGGCCCATGCGCTCGCGGGCGACCCTCTCGCCAAGATCACGACCGTTGCGTGGGGATCCGGAAGCACGCCTCCTTCCCGGTCTGACAGCGCCCTGGAGAACGAGCTCATTACCTCGGCCGTCATTGAGCCGGTGAGTTACCCCACGGTTGACAGCGTGGTCTTTTCGAGTACGCTACCTCCAGGGGTCGGAACGAACTACCGGTTTACCGAGGTCGGACTGAAGTCGGCGGGCGGCAAGCTGCTCGCTCGATTCGTCTTCCCGCCGCAGGACAAGTTCGAGCGGCTTCGGCTTTCGGTGAACTGGCAGATTATTTTTGTGTAGGGGTAATACCGTCCTACCAGTAGGAGAGGCATAGAATGGTCAACGGAACCTACGGTATCTTCCGGGGCGGAGAGGTCACGATCAACGCAGAGTTCTTCGGAATCGACGTGGGTCCGACCATCCTTCGGACGAGCAATGGCCGCAACGTCGGATTCGGTAAAGGTGGGCGCCGTGTCAGCGTCCGCTTCAATCAGCCGGTCGCGGATTTCGAGTTCAACGCCACCCGGCCTTCGGATCTCGACGCTCCGATCTACCGCATCGACATCGGACCCAATGCGGGCCACGCCTTCGTCGCCTTCGATGGCGAGGTCATGAACGATATCGTGGTGATCGGGCAGCCGTCGACCAACTACGTCGTATTCGCCAAGGTGTCCTGGCCTGCTGGCGCAACTCAGATGTCCGACCTCACGCTCAGCTTCGACGAGCGAATGGAGAGCCGGGTTCTCTTGGCACCCAACCCCCTCAATCCCGGTGATCTCTACCGCCCTGGAATGGACTTCGGGGATATCTCCTTCAATGAGCCACTCGTGTCTCTTTCGGTGCTCTCGGAGGTCCTTCAGGGCGAGCTCAAGAGCCGATCTGGCAACAGCTTCCATGTCGTCCTCATTGATCGCGACGACATTAGTGGGGTTGGGCAGCTTCTGACCGTTCAGCCGTTCGGCGTCCTGATGCGCTACATCGAGAACGGCGAGGACAACTTCAAGATCCTCGCAACCCGAAGCGTGGCCACTTTCAATTACGACGTCACGGCGCTCATCGGCCAGCGGATCTACGTCTACGTCAACCCTGACTCCGGCGTTGTCGGATCCGGCACCTCCTACTCCAGCGAGCTCGGCATCCTCGTGTCCTACGGCGACGTGCCGCTCGGAGCGACGGGCCTCCAGGACGTCCGGTTCATTCTCGCCACCGAGATCTCGCAGGCGAACGCCCAGGCAGGCGCTGAGATCGAGCTATTCCGCTCCGCTCTCACCTCCGGTTTCTCCAGTGCGGTGACGCTACAGCCTTCCGCCGTCGTTCAGAACACTGTCTCGATCGGGAAGAACGTCGCCATCTTGAATGGTATCCAGTTCAACGTGCCGACCCAGCAGGTCGCGCTCCCGGAGGCTCCACTCCTCGGCGATCGCCTGGATCTCATGTTTCTTGAGGTGTACCGGGTGGTCGAGGCGACCCCTACCACGGATGGATCGTTCTACGTGCCGCTGGCTGGTGTTGGCTATCTCAGCACCAAGACCCGTATCGTCATCGCTCCGAACGTCCAGTACGGCACCCCTGAGAAGCTGATGACGGATCCCGCGGTCGTCTCGATCGGTGGAGGGAACTTCGTTCGTCATCCGCTTGGTCACTACCGCAGTCCCTACCAGGGGTCTTACGACGGGGAGTCTTGGGCGATTCCGATGGCGCTCTTCTACCGCTTCAACCGCGACCCTTGGAGCTACTCGAACCTGTCGGGTGGGGGTATCGGTGCCGGTAACCTTCCGACTCGCCCTGATGGCAAACGGCATGACTTCATCCACACTGATGAGGTCGAGGTCGTCGCGCCGGTCATTCCCTTCAAGGGCGTCAACTACCAGTCTCTATTCGGGCAGACGCTCGATATGATCCTCCGTGGCAACCACGGCAGCCAGATGGGCGTGAGCAGCTTGGTTCCAACCTACTACTCGAAGAAGCCCATCCACGTCGATACGATCGGCTCGACGGTCGTCCCTGGCACCCGAATGATGGGTTCTCCGGATAAGTTCCGCAGGCAGTGGTCGGCGATGCCGTCCCCCTACTGGGTGGGGACCAACTTCGCGGTGAATGCCGACTATACCGATGAGCTCGTGCTGTACGAAGACGGTAACCGCAGCATCACCCTGAGGAGTCCCGTCGACGGCGAGATCTACCTCGGCGGCGTGTCTGGCGACCAGCCCATCACTCAGATCGTCTGGGTGGAGAGCGGGCTTCCGGTCGTTCTCAGTGGTGCATGGTCGGTCGGCGGGGATGCTACGGCGACTTCGGCGCAAATCGACACGACTGCCCCGGGTTACGACCCCTTCGGCACGATATCGGTCTCCTTCCAGGTCATCCAGCGCCCGGTCAACTACCTCGGACAGGTTCCTCAGGACGTCTACGGCGCATTCGTGAACGGCGATAAGATCGTTCTGGCGGATGCTGCTAAGCCGTCTGAGACGGTAACGACCCCGACGGGCTACACCGGGCACGTCACTCCGATCGGATCAGCGCTGAAGGCGGATGCGATCGCCGTCGACTTGATCCTTACCGGCAACGGTACGGACACGATCAACCTGCCGGTCACGGTCGAGAGCCGTGTGGTGCTCGGTGTCATCGAGGCACGGATCGAAGGCGGAGCCGATCTCCCCATCAAGACCGTGCGGATCGGCGTCAACGAGCATGCTGTGCAGTTCTACGCCTCTGTAGGGAACGGCACCCAGGTTCGCCTGAAGATGGCTCTCGGCGGCAAGGTGGTCAATTTCCGCCCGAGGAACCTCAGTTTCGACGAGTTCGCCTCTGGCCAGTTCTTCGAGGCGATCGTCAACGGGGTTGAAGCGACCTACCGCGTCCTCCTTCCCAAGAACCGGGTCCTGAAGGGGGTCCTTGGCTTCATCCATGCCGAAGGGCAGCCCCTTGTCGCTGGTGTCTATGTCGACAATCGACTCTACCCGGCCACGGTGAGCGGCCTCGACCGCAACCTGATCGAGGTCACCTTGACTCTGTCGCAGGCGGACTACGACGGTCTCCTCCCAGATGAGCAGACGAAGTGGGAGTATCACGTCGCAACCGGCGTGTATCGCCTAAAGGACGGCACCTACTCGGTCAAGCTTCCGCTGCTGTGGAGCGACCCTCTGACCTCCTTTGACGTGATGAACCTGGTCTACCGCTACTCCTCGCTCCCCTTCATCCAGGTGGCGCCGGGTGAGGTCTTCTCGCTCGCGCACCGCGGCATGCTGGTTGGATCGAACTCCAGCGCGGCAAACGAGCCGGTGGACTACCTGTCTCCGGCCACCGAAAAGTTCCCACTCGTTCGTGGAAAGCGAAAGGGTGTCGATGCGGTGTCCATCCAGACTTCACTCAGTGATGTCCTCCAGATCGGTCAGCTCGGCGCCCTCCCGCTCGACGGTGTCAGCTTCGAGCTCGACGGCACCTTCAAGTTCAGCGCAGGCGTCATGGATCCGGATGGCGGCTTCCTTGCCTGGGTGGCGCTCGTCAAGGTCAATGGAGCGCTCAGGGTCCTGACGTACGTCGTCGAGGGGGATACCTTTATGGTGGATAGCCCGGCACGGGCTTTCCTGACCTATCCGCTCGTTCACTACGTCGAGTAGCTTCATGGGTATCCTCGGTAAGCGCTTCCTAATCGAACGCGACAAGCTGCGCCAGGAGGAGGGTCAAGAACTCTCCTTCAGGCGCCCAGTGTCGATTACTGGAGAAGAGGTCACCTTCTCCTTGCGTCAGGCTCCCATGTTCGTGACCACAAGACGTCAAGTGAAGTTCGTCTTGCCATTCGCTCCGACGCCTGGAGTGATCAATTCGGTCGTCATCGACGGGTTGACGTACTTCGAGCCCGACTTCCGGGTGGTCGATCGTCAGCTTTTCTGGCTTGAGGGCGTGATTCCCGTCGGTAAGCGCTTGACCTTCGAATCCTACGGGGATGCGAGCACCATTGGGCACATGAGACTTGAGCGGGTGGTTATCACCTCTCAGGGGCAGACAGAGCTCAGGATCGATGGATCTCCTGTCGGACGGAGAGCTGAGATCTACGTCAACGGGAAGTGCTACCCGGAAACCGCGGGGTTCTTCACGCGATCGGGTGGCCGGGTTCACTGGCGCCATCAAAGCGTCAAGCTCAATCCTGGCGACAAGGTGTACATCCTCTACGCACGCACCACGGAAGGGGCTACGCTCTTCACCCAGGAGAGCGCTCTGCCGTCACCCGGCCTGAGTCGAACGATCGAGCTCGCCATCGAACCCAAGCCACCCGAGCACGTCCGTGCCTACTACAAGGGGAAGCGATACTTCTACGGCGAGTCCTTCGTCCTCACGCGCCACATGCTGTCTCTATTCGATGACGTCGTCCTGCAGCACGGTTCTCCGCTCACGGTGATGTCGACCACCTCCGAGAGCTTCTTCCCGAAGCTTTCAGATGAGGTCGACCTCCCTGATCAGTTCTTCGTGAAGGCCGCGGGGACCGTCTCGGAGGACGGGGTATCAACACTGCCCATGTCGTACCTTCCGCCGTACACCGGGGCATCCATCGCTTCTCTCAGGGGGAGTGGCTATGTCCAGGGGGCGGGGTACGATCGCGTCGGCGAGCAGATTCAGTGGAACGACTCTTGGTTGCCGCTCAAGGCGGGGGACGACTTCTCGATTGTGGGGTTCCTGCGCGAGCGCGTGGGATCAGCCATTAAGTTCAAGGAGCTCGCAATGAGTGCCGGGTATCCCGTCTTCGACCTCGGGGAGAAGGCGGCTGATATCCGCAAGAGCATGTTCTTCTTGTCCTCCGGCGGGACGCTCGGTGGTGAGGTCTACATCGGTGAGCGTTGGCTCACCTTCATCGACGAGCGTACGGTTCAATGGAGCGGGCCGTTCCCGCTGAAAGAAGATGACCGGGCGATGATCGCCTTCTGGAAGGATCCTCTCGTTGCTGAGAGCCTATCCGCCCACGCCTACGTGGCAACGGCGGCCGATGAAGGAAAGCCGTTCGCATACCGCCTCCCGATCCGGCCGAAAGAGCCATCACAGGTCTTCGTGAGCCAGAATGGGCAGCGGCTACTGAGTCCGAGTGAGTTTGTGGTCAACGACGGGGTGTTTAACTACCTCATCGGTGATCGTCCGGTGAAGAGCGGTGACGAGTTCGTCTTCCTGTACCGGTGATTGAATACTTACTTTGCCCTCTTATACAATACCGGGTCCGGTCGATTATTGATTACTCCCGTCCAAAAATGATTAGATCTGACGCTGGTTGTCGAAAAACGCTTACTTCATCTTGACGACGAAGAGGTATTCGATGACCGTGTCGTTCTCGGCATACTTCCGGGTCTCTGAGTCCTTGTCCGCTCGGAACCGAGGGTACTCGTGCTCGAAGATTACAGGATACCCGAAGTGCGACATCGCCTTGATGATCTCATCCTTCGGGATGAGCCCCTCGTCGCTATAGCTCAGGAAGACGTACTCGGCATCACAGAGGTGAAGGAGCGTCGTGAACTCGTTGAGAGCCTTCCCTTTATAGCACCAGTTGCTCTTCTGGTTGTCGTAGGGGCGGACGCCACCGACACCGGACACTGCCGGATCATCCCACAGGCAGATGGTCTCCAGGAGGTGGTAGTTTGCGGCGTACTGACGCTGGTTGTACGGCGGGTCGAGGTAGAGGACGCGGAAGTCCCTGACACCCTTCACGAAGTCGAGTGCGTCCAGGTTGTAGACCTCAGCCTTCGGGCCGACGTTGATCTGGGGGACATCAAGCTTGAGCGATCGTTTCGCTGATGGCTTGAGGTTCTTGAGGTAGGTGTAGTAGATGCTCGCGGTGTTCGCGACCTTGTCGGCCGCCACGATGATCGCATGGTTGAGGACGCAGAACTCCTCGGCGGTGAGCCGCCACTGGTTGATCACCCATCGGAGGACGGTGATGCGCTTTCCGTTCTCGTTCGAGAAGTAGAGCCTGCCATCCGATCCACCTTCACAGTACTTGTCGATGAACCAGGTTCCATGAACGAGCGGCAGGTAGTTTTGCTCGATGTCAGAGGCGATCTCGTTCAGGTAGGCGATCACCTTCCCGAGGCGCTCCTCCACAGGGGTGCTGTGGAGGAAGATGTGCCCCGAGAGCTCATTGAATCTCGGGTAGTCCGCGCAGAGCACGGACTTCCCGATGGTGTAGGAGTACGCCTGCAGGTCGTTCGCATGGACCGTGTAGCCCTTGCGTTGCATGTGCCGTCCGACCGCATTGGTTCCGGCGAAGGCATCCCCGAACTTCCCGAAGGTCGGAATGTCCAGGGTGTCGATCGCCCTATCGATGAGGGGGTTCAACAGACGGCCTTTCGAGCCCAGATAGTTCAAGTGCGTTCTCCATGTCAGTAAATGATCGCACTTGCTATTGTAGCGGTAGGTTGGTACTACCGTCCAGCCTGTTTGTAGTACTCCAGCACCATCCGCGTGAGCTTGCTGCGCTGGACGTCCTTCTCCGTGAGCTCGATGAACCCGATGCCTTGCTTCCCCTTGAAGACGTGGAAGTCGTTCACCGCGGACAGGTGGCGCTTGTCTTCCTTGAGGTCGATCTGGGTGGGGTCGGCGGTCACGATGATGCGGGAGTTCTCGCCTGCCCGGGTAAGAACGAGCTTGAGCTGCTCCATCGTCGCGTTCTGCGCTTCATCGAGCACGATGAGCGTGTCGTCGAGTGATAGACCGCGCATGTAAGTCATCGAGAGAGTCTCGATGCGCTCCTGGTCGCGCAGGCTCTTCACGTCACGCTCGTCGACGATCTTCTTGAGGTTGTCCATGAAGGGTCTCAGGAAGGGGTCCATCTTATCGGACTGGTCGCCAGGCAAGAACCCAATAGGCTCACCGGCCTCCACGTTGGCGCGGGTTCCAATGACCTTCTCGATGCGACCGTCCTTCTTGGGCCTCTTCATGAGCTCGACGGCGAGCGCCGCGGACAGGAAGGTCTTTCCGGTTCCGGCCGGGCCTACGAGGAAGGTGATGAGGCTGTTCCGCATCGTGTCCATGATCTCGGCTTGGCGAGATCCAGCCCGAGGCTTGAACGGGTTGATGACCGTGATGTCATCCGGGTTGAAGGCGTTTGCCGAGTTCCTGCGTCGACGTTCAGGTCCATCATAGGGTGGTAGTGCCATAGCTCCACTCCGTTCTTCTTTCTCAGTGCGCTTCGATGCCCTCGCCATTCAGCCTCCTACATCGGAGCTCCACCCTTCCGGGTGGGCGGTCGTTGATCAGGCATGGACTTCTCGATGTCCGTGCCCTTCTTCTTGTCGTCCTTGCCGTTCTCGGAGCCGGGCGGCTGAGGACCGCCACCTCCCATCCCTCCGTTGAGGAGGGCTTGGTCGAGGTTGAACGCTTTCATGAGGTTGGCTAAGATGAGGGCCTGAACGGGGTTGCTCTGCTGCATCTGGTCCATGAACCCGAGGCGCTGCTCGGGGGTCATCGCGAACATGGTCTGGATCGTCTGACCGTAGTTGTTCATGTCCGTAGAAGCGCGAGTCTGCAGCTCGCGAGCGAGGCTCGGGTTCTGTGCCCCAATCTGCTGGACGTACATCTCCTGCTGTTCAGGCTGCAGCCTCCCGAGTCCTTGGTAGACCTGCTCGACCATGTTCGGGTCGAAGGTCGGCGGGGTGATCGACATCTCCGGAGCGAGTGTCTGTTGCATGAGCGACATGAGAACCTGCATCCGGTTGGCTGCTTCTGCCTGAGCCTTCGCGTCGCTGACCGCCTTCTCGATGTTCTCCGCGGTGCGCTTGCGCTGCTCGTCCTGGAAGTTGAAGTCGCAGACTTGACCGAGGTACTCGCCCGATATCGCACCCTGCGCCCACAGGTTCATGAAGAGCTGACGCATCTGGATGTCGTCGGCCATCTTGAAGCGCTTGAGGTCGATCTCGATGTACTCCATCTTGGCGATCTGGCTGATTCGCTTGGCGACCCACCGGAAACACTTCACGAGTTGCTCGACCTGCGACAGGAGGCTGTTCTCCAGCATCCGCAAGCTGACCGAGGTTCCGGTGTACTGCAAGCCACCCTTGACGAACTCCAAAGGGACATTCATGCCGTTGATGGTGTCTTCCTTGACCATCTGCATCTCAGGGAAGAGCATGAGCGCCTTACCCTGGCCGCCCATCTGATCCTGTCCGAGAGGGATGGGGCTCAGCATGATGTAAAGGGGGTCTCGCTTCCACTTCCGGAGCTCGGTACGCATCCGGCGCCGCCAGTCGCCGAGATCGACGGGCATCGTGGTGTTGTAGCCCGTGTCGGATGCTGGGAAGAGATAGCGGAACGGTAGGATGTGGTCCATCATGAGCGCTGTCTGCGCCCGCTTCATCATGTTGAGGTAGTAGACGTTGCGGAGCACCGACACGATGATCGGCATCCCCCACGGGTTCTCGACGCCGGGTAGGTCGATCGAGTGCCGGGCGAGATGGTAGATGTTGTCCCGGTGGAACTTGATCTTGGGTTGGGTCTTCTTGTTTCCGCCCGACCGGTTGATCTTGACCGCTTCGATGATGTCCCAAGGGGTCTTCTCTAAGCGAAGACGGTTGCCCTTCTTGATCTTGTCGGCTTCCTCTTCCGGGATGTTGTAGTAGAACTCCTTGCAGCCGGAGTAGGGGTCGTAGTCGATATCGATGTTCCCCGGATACCAGGAGATTAGGTTGATCTTCTTGGGGTCGTGGACGATCTCGTCACGTACCTTCGCTGCGCCCTTGAAACCACAGTTCGGGCACTTCGTGATGATGAAGTTCATCTTGGCCTTATCCCACTCCCACTTGACCGTGTTGAGCAGGTGGTCGGTGCGACATGACTGGTTGCCGCAGGTCAGGATGCGATTGAAGGGCTGGTAGACGGACACGAAGGCGTTGCCGTAGGTGTAGAAGTTCGTCGAGATCTTGATGGCGAAGCCCTTGGCCTGAAGGTGGATGTCGAAGAGATCTCGCCATGCCTTGACGATCGAGCTCTTGCTCTTGTACTCCTCGGAGTACTCGGGCGTGTCCTTCTGATGGCTCACGATGGGCTCGAAGATGAACTCGGTGATCGGGTACTCGGCAAGCTTCTCGATAGCCGGGTTGATCGCGTCATTGGTGATGTAGGTGTACGCGCAGAACCGGAAGAGCTCTTTGATCGTCTTCGGCAGGAAGAACTGCTCGAAGGCGAAGAACTGCGATTCGCCCATCATCGTCCGCTGGAGGGCGGCGTTCTGGAAGTTAAAAGGGACGTCTCCTACGAGGTCGTCGTTTTCGGTTCCCATCCAAGTCATCGCTTACCTGCCTATGATCTCAGCCCTTGAAGCTCGCGCAGGAGCTTCTTGTGCCGGTAGTTGACGTAGTCGTTGGCCAGAGCAACCTTCTTCCGTTGGATGACGGCCTCCTCGTCCTGCTCGCCCTTCTTGATGCGATCCGCCACCGCCCGTCCGTAGTCGCTCGCCTGGTGATAGAGCGCATCCTCTGCGAACGACAGGATGGGCGGCAAGGTGACAAACCCCTCTTCTTTCGCATTGACGACGATGTAGTGGATGACTTC
>Ga0247698_1000105_pt1 | contig 10901 bp, 11 predicted proteins | sample 21W_NmetaG_FD_197430 | JGI IMG/M metagenome (GOLD analysis project Ga0247698, IMG submission 197430) | Soil microbial communities from hillslope of Landscape Evolution Observatory, University of Arizona, Oracle, AZ, United States - 2-1-W_N | ecosystem: Engineered > Artificial ecosystem >...
ACCACTCGCCGCCGATGCTCACCGAGCGGTCTCCGCCCCGGCGTCGGCCGGCGCCCCGGGCACGTTGACGACCGCGCTCACCGGCTCGCCCTCGGAGTCCCCCTCGGCCACCGGCGGCGGCGGCCGGCGCACGAGGACGACGGCGCCCACCACGGCGATGATCAGCAGCACCGACGTGACCTCGAAGGCGAACATGTACCGGGTGAAGATGCTCTCGGCCAGCTTCTCCACGTTGCTGCCCTCGCCGCTGGCCTGACCGGCCACCGCCGGAGCGCCCGTCACCCAGTCGCCGCCCCGTGACAGCAGCACGATCTCGGCCAGGGCGACGAGGCCGAGCAGGACGGCCAGCGGCCGCTGGCCGCGCAGCGGCTCGCTCCGGATGTCCTCGGCCCGGTCCACGCCGATGAGCATGATCACGAACAGGAAGAGCACGACGATGGCGCCGGCGTAGACGATCACCTGCACGGCGGCCAGGAAGTGCGCCTCCTGGGCGACGAACAGCACGGCGATCCCGAACAGGGTCATCACGAGCGAGAGGGCGGCGTGGACGGGGTTGGAGCTGATGACCACGCCGATGGCGCCGGACAGCACGATGACGGCACAGGCCAGGAACACGCCCTGGTCCACCTTGGTGGCGGCCAGCATGAGGCCGAGGCTCACTTCCGCCCCTCCCCGCCGGGGGCCGGCGCGGCCGGGCCCTCGGCCGCCTGGCCCGGCTCGGGCGGGCGGACCCCGTAGCCGAGCTCGCCCGACCACTGGACCTCGCCCTCGAAGCGGGCGTTGCCCGACGGGGCGGTGACGCGGGCCCACGCCGACGTGTGCTCGTCGTCGCCCTCCCGCCAGTCCTCCCACGGCAGCTTCCGGGGCCGGCCGTCGTCGTCGACCACCAGCTCCTCCTTGGTGTAGATGGCGTCCTTGCGGTCGGTGAAGGAGAACTCGAACAGCTTCGACTCGGTGATGGCCTCGGTGGGGCAGGCCTCCACGCACAGGTCGCAGTGGATGCAGCGCAGGTAGTTGATCTCGTAGACGTAGCCGTAGCGCTCACCGGGCGAGACCGGAGCGTCAGGCGGGTTGTCGGCGCCGCGGACGTAGATGCACCGGGCCGGGCACACCCCGGCGCACAGCTCGCAGCCGATGCACTTCTCCATGCCGTCCTCGTAGCGGTTCAGCACGTGGCGCCCGTGGAAGCGCTCCGGCTTGGGGCGCTTCTGCTTCGGGTACTCGTTGGTGACCCGCTTCTCGAACATGGTCTTGAACGTGACCTTGAACCCGTCGAGGTACCCCATCAGACGACCTCCTCGAAGGCGGGCGCGCCGCCGGAGCCCGCCTCGCCCCGCGTCGTGGCCTGCCCGATGTGGATGGCGCGCAGCAGCAGCAGCCCGAGCAGCAGGCCGCCGACGAACACGCCGAACCCGTAGCGCCGGCGCAGGAGGGACCCGACGAAGCCGTCCTGGGTGGTGGGCGCCTCGATCAGCATGCCGGCCAGCACGAGGAGCCAGAACAGCGAGAGCGGGATGAGCTTCTTCCACCCCAGGTCCATCAGCTGGTCGTAGCGCAGCCGGGGCAGCGTGGCCCTCAGCCACACGTAGGTGAACAGGAAGACGAACGTCTTGGCCAGGAACCACAGGACGGGGACGACGGCCCCGAGGAACCCGCCGTCGGGCGCGGGGCCGGCCGGCCCGCCGAGGAAGAGGGTGACGATGACCGTCGACATCACCACCGTGCTCATGAACTCGGCCAGGAAGAACATGGCGAAGCGCAGCGACGAGTACTCGGTGTTGAAGCCGCCGACCAGCTCCTGCTCGGCCTCGACCAGGTCGAACGGCGGCCGGTTCAGCTCGGCCGTCGCCGCGATGCAGAAGATGACGAAGGGGAGGAAGCCGAGCCGGAAGACGTTCCAGTCGGCGATGGTGCCACCCGACTGGTCGGCCACGATGTCGCTGGTGAGCAGCGAGCCGGTGACGAGGACGACGGCGGCCACCGACAGCCCGAGGGCGGCCTCGTAGGACACCATCTGGGCCGACGCCCGCACCGAGCCGAGCAGCGGGTACTTCGAGCCCGACGACCAGCCGGCCAGCATCACGCCGTAGACGGCGATGGACGACACGGCCAGCAGGAACAGGATCCCGACGGGGGGGTCGGCCAGCTGGAGGCGGGTGGTGCGGTCGCCGATGGTGATCTCGCCGCCCACGGGGACGATGGCGAAGGCGAGGAAGGCGGGCACCAGCGAGAGGTAGGGCGCCAGGCGGAAGATGCGCCGGTCGGCGCGGTCGGGCAGCAGGTCCTCCTTGAAGAACAGCTTGGTGCCGTCGGCCAGCGCCTGGAGGACGCCCCACTTGCCGGCCCGGTTGGGGCCGATGCGGGCCTGCATGTCGGAGACGAGCTTGCGCTCGAACCACACCATGAACAGCACCGACACCATCAGGGCGGCGAACACCACCAGCGTCTTGACCGCCACGATGAGGACGACGGCGCCGTCCACGCCCTCGGCGAAGAGGGGGTCGGCGGCCAGGATCACCGACCGCGCCGTCACTGCTGCGCCATCCGATCGGGACCGCCGACCGTTGCGTCGTTCACGGCGTCTCCACCCGGACGTCGGTGACCGCAGCGGACACGTCGATCAGCTCGCCGGCGCCGACACCGTCGCCGCCGGTGTTGAACGGCAGCGAGATCGACCCTCGGGGGACGCCGGGGTCGGGCGTGGCGTCCACCACGAAGTTGGCCCGGTTCGAACGCACCCGCACGCGCCCGCCCGATCCCATGCCCAGACGGTCGAGGTCCGACGGGTTGGCCCGGGCGCACGGCTCGGGCGCCAGCGCGGCGAGGGCCGGGGCGTGCTGGACGAGCGTGCCGGTGCCGTAAAGCTTGCGGGCCGACACCAGGCGGAGCGAGTAGGCGTCCAGCGGCGGCAGGGCGACCTCGGCACTGCCGGCCGAGAACGACAGGGTGGGCGGGCGCGGCACCTCGGGCGGAGGAGCCACGCCACCGGACGGGGCGCCGTGCGGGGCCGTGACAACCGCGGTGGCCGGGATGCCCTGCGACTCGACGGCGTCGATGCCGGGGTCGGCGACGGGGTCCACGGCGGCGGGCACGTCGGTGGTGGAGCCGGTGGACGTGTCGGTGGCCGCCGGGCCTCCGGCCCCGAGGTCGCCGGTCGGCGGCGACTCGACGGCGCGGGGGACGACGACGCCGTCGCGGAAGCGCCGGTCGCCGAGCAGGGCCCGGGTGATCCCGGCGTGGGACGGGGCCAGCCGCTCGATCTCGTCCCACGCCGCGTCCACGCTCTCGAAGCCGAGGTCGGCGCCCAGGCGGGAGGCCAGCTCGCAGGCGATCATCCAGTCCGGCCACGCCACGCCGGCGGGCACGACCTTCTGGCCGAGGCGGGTGACCCGGCCCTCCAGGTTGGTGGTGGTGCCGGGCCGCTCGGCGAAGGCGGCGGCGGGCAGGACGACGTCGGCCTGCCGCGACGACTCGGTGAGGAAGGTGTCGACGGCCACGACGAAGCCGGCGCCGGCGATGGCCCGGCGGGCCAGCTGGCGGTCGGGGAAGTCGGCCGCCGGGTCGGCGCCCAGCAGGACCAGGCACTGGATGCGGCCCTCCGCCGCCGCGCCGAGGATGCCGGCGGCGTCCATGCCCCGCTCGGCGGGGACGCCCGGCCATGCCGCCGAGTACCACTCCCGCGCCTCGTCGAGCCCGACGCGCCCGGGGAGGACGCCGGGTGCCAGCCCCATGTCCAGCGCCCCGTGCACGTTTCCCCGCCGGAGGGCGGGGAGGAAGCGCACGCCGGGGAGCCCGCCGGCCAGGATGGCGGCCGCGGCGGTGATGGACGCCGCCGATTCGGCCAGCGACGGCCGGCCGAGCACCACCACGGCGCCGTCGCCCAGCACGGCACGGGCCTCGGCGATGGCCGCCGCCTTCACCCCGGCCACGTCGCCGCTCAAGCCGTCCACCAGGGCCCTGGCCAGCGCGACCGCCTCGCCGGGGCGGTACCCGAGGCTCGCCTTGCAGTAGCGCGACATGCCGGTGCCCTGCGGCGTGAGCTCGACGATCGGTACCTTGCCGTCCACCGCGGCGGCCCGCAGGCGGAGGTACAGGACGGGCAGCTCCTCCTTGACGTCGGGCGCCAGGAGGACCACGGCGGGAGCCGAGCAGGCGTCGTCGATCGTGGCCCGGGGCAGGCCGAGGACCACCTCCGCCTGGAGGCCGTCGCCCAGCTGGGCGTCCACGTTGTCGGTGCCGAGCACGCCCTTGGCCAGCTTGGCCCAGGCGTAGGCGTCCTCGTTGGCGAGGCGGGCGCCGCCCAGCACCGCCAACGCGCCCGGCCCGTGCACGTTCTTCGCCGACTCCAGGGCCTTGGCCGCCGTGGTCAGCGCCTCGCCCCACGACGCCTCCACCAGCTCGTCGCCCTTGCGGACGAGCGGCGCGCCGAGCCGCTCCTCGCTGTTGACGTACTCGTAGCTGAAGCGGCCCTGGTCGCACAGCCACCCGTGGTTGACGGGGTCGCTGTCGACGCCGAGGTAGCGGGTGAGGGCGTTGGACGACGACTGGACGGCGATGCGGCAGCCCACCGAGCACATGGTGCACGTGCTCTCCACCTGCTCGAGGTCCCACGGCCGGGCCTTGAACCGGTAGGGCTTGGCCAACAGGGCGCCCACCGGGCAGATCTGCACGGTGTTCCCGGAGAAGTAGGAGGCGAAGGGCTGCTCGGGGAAGGTGTTGACCTCGATGTGGTCGCCCCGGCCGACGAACTCGATGAGGGGGTCGCCCGCCACCTCGTCGGCGAAGCGGGTGCAGCGGTCGCACTGGATGCAGCGCTCCCGGTCGATGAGCACGAGGTCGGAGAGGGGGATGGGCTTGGCCCAGTGCCGCTTCTCCTCGACGAAGCGGGTCTCGCCCGGGCCGAAGGCGAGCGTCTGGTCCTGGAGCGGGCACTCCCCGCCCTTGTCGCACACCGGGCAGTCGAGGGGGTGGTTCACGAGCAGGAACTCGAGGACGCCGTCCTGCGCCTTCTTCACCGTCTCCGACGTGGTGACGACCTCCTGGCCGTCGGCCACGGGGACGAAACAGGCGGGCGTGAGCATCATGCCCCGCGGCCCCTTCACCTCGACCAGGCACATGCGGCACATGCCCACCGGCCGCATGCGCGGGTGGTAGCAGAACCGGGGGATGTACACGCCGTTGCGCTCGGCCGCGGCGATGATCATCTCGCCCTTCCCGGCCTGCATCCGGCGGCCGTCCACCGTGATGGTGACGGTCTCGGTGGTCGCTTCCGTCTGCTCAGCCATACGGGCAGGCGCCCTCTTTGATGTGGGTGAGGAACTCGTCGCGGAACATGCGGATGGCCGACGTGATCGACGACGGGATGGACGGGCCCAGCACGCAGATGGTGGTCTGCCTGGGGGGCCACGAGAGGCCGGGCGCGATGTTGTCGAGCACGTCGAACAGCAGGTCGAGGTCCTCCTCGCGGCCGCCGCCGTCCTCGATCCGGCGCATGACCTTGTCCACCCAGCCGCTCCCCTCGCGGCACGGCGTGCACTGCCCGCACGACTCGCGGTGGAAGAAGCGGGTGATGCGCCACGCCGCCCGGACCATGCACGTGGTGTCGTCCATCACGATGACGGAGCCCGAACCCAGCATGGAACCGGCCTTGCCCACCGCGTCCTGGTCCAGCGGCATGTCGACCTGGTCGGGGCCGAACCACGGCGCCGACGCCCCGCCCGGGATGAACGCCTTCAGCTGGTTGCCGTTGCGCATGCCGCCGCCCAGCTCCGGGTGCTCGATGAGGTCGCGGAAGGTGACCTTGTTCATCTCGACCTCGTAGTTGCCGGGCCGGTTGACGTGGCCCGACAGCGAGAAGATGCGGGTGCCGGCCGACCGGCCCTCGCCCAGGGCGGCGAAGCTGCTGCCGCCGTGCTCCACGATCCACGGCAGGTTCGAGACGGTCTCCACGTTGTTGACGATGGTGGGCTGGCCGTACAGCCCGATGGCGGCCGGGAAGAAGGGCGGCTTGATGCGGGGGAAGCCCCGCTTGCCCTCCAGGCTCTCGATGAGCGCCGTCTCCTCGCCGCAGATGTAGGCGCCGGCGCCCGGGTGGACCACGACGTCGAGGGAGAAGTCGGACCCGAGGATGTTCCGGCCGGCGGCGCCGTGGGCGTACGCCTCGTTGAGGGCGGCCGTCATCCGCTCCAGCCCGAGCGCGAACTCGCCCCGCACGAAGATGAACGCCTGGGCGGCGCCCACCGCGTACGCGCAGATCAGGGTGCCCTCGATGATCTGGTGGGGGTCGTTCTCGATGAGCATGTGGTCCTTGAACGTGGCCGGCTCGCTCTCGTCGCCGTTGACGACGAGGTAGGCGGGGCGGCCCTTGCCGAGCATCGACCACTTCTTGCCCGCCTCGAACCCGGCGCCGCCGCGGCCGAGCAGGCTGGCCGTCATCACCTCGGACGCCACGTCCTCGGGCTTCATGGTGAGCGCCTTGCGCAGGCCGGCGTAACCGCCGGTGTCGAGGTACGACTGCAGCGTCCACGAGCTCGGGATGCCGATGCGGCGGGTGACGATGGGCCTGGCGTCGGTGAGCGCCACGATCAGGCCCCCGGGCTCTGCGGACGGCCGCCGCCCGGCGTGGCCTGCGGCGCGGCGTCGGCGCCGGGGCCGGCCACGGCCTCGAGCCCCACGTTGCGGCGCACCCGGCAGAGCGTGCCGTGGGGCGGGACGTCGTCGGCCAGCTTCCCCGAGCGCAGGTCGGCGACGAGGGTGTCGAAGCGCTGGTTGGTGACGTCGCCGAAGAAGCGCCAGTTGACCGTGAGGCACGGCGCGTTGCCGCACAGGGCCAGGCACTCGACCTCCTCCAGCGTGAACTCGCCGTCCTCGGTCGTGCCGCCGCCCCGGACCCCGAGCGTCTGCTCGGCGTGCTCGAGCAGCTCGAAGCCGCCGTTCAGCAGGCAGGCGATGTTCGTGCACACCGATACCAGATGGCGGCCGACCGGGGAGGTGAACAACATGTCGTAGAAGGTGGCCGTGCCGTACACCTCGGCGGCGGTGAGCCCCAGCAGCTCGGCCACGTGGTCGATCGACTCGGGTGTGAGCCAGCCGTTCTGCTCCTGGGCCACGTGCAGGATGGGGATGAGGGCCGAGCGCGACTGCGGGTACAGGGCGATGATCTCCTTGGCCCGCTTCTCGTTATCGGCCGTGAGCCGCGCCATCAGCGGTCCACCCCGCCCATGACCGGGTCGACCGACGAGATGCAGGCGACGGCGTCGGCCACGAACCCGCCCTTGAGCATCACCGGCAGAGTCTGGAGGTTGGCGAAGCTGGGGTCGCGCATGTGGAAGCGGTAGGGCTTGGCCGACCCGTCGGCCACGAGGTAGCCGCCCAGCTCGCCGCGGGGCGCCTCGATGGCGACGTACACCTCGCCGGCGGGAACCTTGAAGCCCTCGGTGAACAGCTTGAAGTGGTGGATGAGCGCCTCCATCGACTCGTCGATGCGCCCGCGGGGCGGCGGCGTCAGCTTCTTGTCCTGCGTGCGGTAGTCGCCCGGCGGCAGGCGGTCGGCGATCTGGCGCACCAGCTTCAGCGACTCCCGGATCTCGTTGAGGCGGATGGCGTAGCGGTCGAACGTGTCGCCGTAGGTGCCCACGACCACGTCGAAGTCGAGCTGGTCGTAGAACAGGTAGGGCATGTCCCGGCGCAGGTCCCAGTCGAAGCCGGTGGACCGGAGGATGGGACCGGTGGCCGACAGGGCGAGGGCCTGCTCGGTGGTGACGACGCCGACGCCCTGGGTGCGCTCCTGGAAGATGGGCTGGCCGGTGAGGAGCGTGTCGTACTCGTCCAGCCGGGGGGGGATGGCGTCGCAGATGGCGAGGACCTCGTCGCGCCAGCCGGGCGGGAGGTCGGCGGCGACCCCGCCCGGGCGGATGTAGTTGTAGTTCATCCGCAGCCCGGTGGTGCGCTCGAAGAACGACAGGATCAGCTCGCGCTCTCGCCAGCCGTAGAGCATCATCGAGATGGCGCCCAGGTCCATGCCGTTGGTGGCCATGAACAACAGGTGCGACGACGCCCGGTTGAGCTCCATGAGCAGCATGCGGATCCACGTGGCCCGTTCGGGGACCTCCACCTCGAGCAGCGTCTCCACGCACATCGAGAAGACGCACTCGTTGAAGAAGTTGGCCAGGTAGTCCATCCGGGTGACGTTGGTCGAACCCTGGATGTACATCAGGTCTTCCTGGGTCTTCTCCATGCCGGTGTGGAGGTAGCCGATCACCGACTTGGAGCGGATGACGGTCTCGCCCTCCAGCTCCAGCATCAGGCGCAGCACGCCGTGGGTGCTGGGGTGCTGGGGCCCCATGTTGATGATCATCGTCTCGTCGTCGGTGACCTCGACGTTCATGTCGCCGCGGTCCAGCTCCACTCCCTCGGGCAGCCGCAGGAACGCGCCCTCCTCGCGCGCCAGCTCGGCCGGCGCCGTCATCCTGCGGGGCCGGAGCTCCTGCGCCCCTTCCGACGTCTCGACGATCCCGGGCCGCTCCTGCGTGCTCACACCGGCCCCCCAGCGACCAGGGGCCCGAACCCGTAGCGGAAACGACTCGGATCCGGGTCGTTTCCGCCACAAGTTCGCTCGCCGAGACCCGACGAGCGCAGCGAGCGGGTGAGGACGAAGTTCATCGGGACGGCGCCGCCGCCTTGAACTGGACGGGGACGCGCCCCGTCGCGTAGTCCTTGCGGAGCGGGTGGCCCTCCCAGTCCTCGGGCATGAGGATGCGCGTGAGGTCCGGGTGGCCGTCGAAGCGGATGCCCATGAGGTCGAACACCTCCCGCTCGAACGCCTCGGTGCCCGGGTGGACCGGGAACAGCGAGGGGACCACCGGGTCGGCCTCCGGCACCTGGACGCGCACCCGGGCCCGCTCCTTGCGGGTGGTGGACAGCAGGTTCACCACCACCTCGAAGCGCTCGGGGGCGACGCCGTCGGGGAGCGGGCGGGCCGGAGCGGCCAGGTAGTCCACGGCGCAGACGTCCAGGCAGACGTCGAACCCGTCCTCCCCGAGCGCCTCCACCAGGGCGACGTACTTCTCCCTCGACGGATGCAGCACCTTCTGGCCGCGCGACCGGGTAACGGGCGCCCCGTGCACCTCCTCGGGCGGCGGGGGAGGTGCCGGCGGCTGGTCGTCGGCGACGCCCTCCGCCGGGCCCGGGCCGCTCACCGGGGCGTCCCCACGGCCACCCGCCGGGGCTCGAGGACCAGGCCGGCGCCGGCGCCGGTGGCGTCCCGGCGGCGCAGGATCTCGCCCGTGCGGATCTTCTCGTGCAGGGTCAGGATGCCGTGCAGCAGCGTCTCGGGCCCGGGAGGGCAGCCGGGCGTGTAGACGTCCACGGGCACGACCTGGTCCACGCCCTGCACGATGGCGTAGTTGTTGAACATGCCGCCGCTCGACGCGCACACGCCCATGGAGATGACCCACTTCGGTTCCATCATCTGGTCGTAGACCTGGCGGAGCACGGGGGCCATCTTCTGGGACACCCGGCCGGCGACGATCATCAGGTCGGCCTGGCGGGGCGACCCGCGGAAGACCTCCATGCCGAAGCGGCTGATGTCGAAGTGGGACGCGCCGGTGGCCATCATCTCGATGGCGCAGCACGCCAGGCCGAACGAGGCCGGCCACACGCTGTTCCGCCGGGCCCACCTCACCACGTCCTCGACCCGACCGGTGAGGAAGTTGTGGTTGAGGCTCTCGAGCCCTCCTGCCATCTAGGCCGCCTCCCGCTGGCGCCCGACCCGCCGCACCGTCGACTCGGTGGTGCGTGCGCCGCTGCTCTTGGCGGCCGACGGGCCCCAGTCGAGGGCGCCGTTGCTCAGCAGGTACACGAACGACACGAACACGGCGAGGGCGAAGACGAGCATCTCGACGAGGCCGAACAGCTCGAGGCGGCGGAACACCACCGCCCACGGGTAGAGGAACACGATCTCGATGTCGAAGATGATGAAGATCATGGCGATCAGGTAGAAGCGCACCGGGAAGCGCTCCGCCGGCTCGCTGCGGGGCAGGATCCCCGACTCGTAGGGCGCCGCCTTGGCCGCCGTGGGCTTGCGCGGCCCGAGCAGCCGGGAGGCGACGAACGACAGGCCGGCGAAGAGCGTGGCCAGCACCATCAGCGTCAGGATGGGCAGGTACTCGCTCAACGACCCTCGCACCTCCTCGCTCGATCCGGCGTGAGGCTAGCCGGTCCGTACCGGGAAGGTCGGTTGGACCGACCCCCCGGAAGGGGTCTCGACGGGGACGGAACGCCGCCCGACGCCCTCAGGCGGCGGCGCTCTCCGCCTGTCGCCGCCAGATCTCCTTGTCGCGCTGGTGCAGGTTCCAGCAGCACACGCCGAAGACGATCCCCGACGCGAACATCACGAGGAACGGCGGGAGCCGGACGCTGCCGAGGTCGCGGATCATGATGACGGCGGTGGTCGGTGCGGTGAGGTCGGGCTGCGGCCTGACGCCGGCCGGCGGCTCCTCGAACAGGGCCGGCTTCACCCGGACCACCACGTAGTGCGGCCGGTGGCGGAGGGTGAGGAAGTAGTCCTCACCGCCCAGGCGGAAGCCGTCGAGGAGGACGTAGTCCTCGGTGGTGGAGAACGGCGACTCGAAGCGCTCGGCCACCGGGTCGGGCTTCGCCTCGGCCTCCTCGCCGTGGCCGGCCGGCGCCTCCTCGGCGGACGCCGGCGCCAGCAGCTTGTCGGCGGTGGCCTGGGCGTCGGCCAGGATGGCGTCGCCGGGGCGCAGCTCCTGCCACTTCCCGCCCGGGAAGTCGTCCATCACGTCCAGCAGCGACTGCTCGGCCGGGCCCGTCACCATCTCGAGCGCCTTCCACGAGGGCTCCTCGCCCTTGAGGCCGATGCCGAACACCACCCAGGTGGC